>OIZA01000963.1_pt1 | contig 11751 bp, 15 predicted proteins | sample 1588381 | NCBI WGS metagenome assembly OIZA01 (sample SAMN03283277) | human gut metagenome | biome: human-associated habitat; material: feces | host: Homo sapiens | place: Peru | collected 2012 | reverse complement strand
GCCGCTCGTGGATCGGGCCCATGTTCGTCAGGTGAACCGTGTCCCAGATGGAGCGTATCTCCTCACAATACTCCTCGAACGGCGGCATTGAGGAATGGGTTACATTGATCTTCATGTGTTCCGCGTCTCCTCTCAGATGTTCCCGCACAGCGGGCAAGCTTACAGTGCTTCGGGCTGCGTCTTCTCCGGCAAAGGCTTTATCTCCGCAAGATCGAGCTTGCCGAACAGCATATCACTGCCGCGCTCATCGAGCACAGCCATAGTATCGTATATATATCGAATCTTCTCGACAAGGTCCGCAGTATCGCGTCCGATAACGTCGATCTCGGCGAAGCGCTGATTTACGTTATACGACATTTCGACCCTGTCGCCCTCGTAATATTTTTGGTTTACGAAAAGCACGCCGTGCCCGTCGGCAAGTATATCGTCCCGCCCGACGATCTGCGTGACGACTCCGTCGCGCACGGTCGGGAACAGGATCGCGACGCGCCTGCCTCCGAGGAACACCGCATCCTCCGGGATCGGGGGTGACGTGATCCGTCCGGTCAGCGCAAACTCGACCATCATGCTCATTATGTCGATTCCCGTTATCTCCTTGAACATTGCCTCATATTCTCCGCCGGGGAAGCGGAATCCGGGATCAAAGAATCTGAATTTGCCGTCGTCGACGAACCCCTGCATAAACACGGGGCCGTTCTTTATGCCGAGACGCTTCAGCATATTCATGACGCGGGCGTTCGTCTTGCGGAGATAGTCATACGTATAGACCGACGGCGACACCGTGCAGATGCCGACCTTTTCAAGCCCGAGTGCAATATCGCCGAGGTGTCTGTCGGCTGTTCTGAGCAGATACGGCACTCCGTCGATAAAGAAATACGTGACCTGAAACTCGTTCTTGTTGCCCATGTATTTTTCGATCAGCACATCACCGTTTGAGCTTTCGCGCTTTGCCGCATCCGTCGCCGACGCGACCTCGTCCGCGCTGTAACAAATGCTCTGCCCGCGCGAGCCGCGCGAATCGACCGGTTTCACGAGGACGGGATACTCGACAGACGCGTCGCCGCCCGACTCACCGAAAATATCCGGGGAATACTCCGGCACGGTATCTACGCCGCACTCTGTGCACATCTTTTTGAATGCGTGCTTATCGGTAAGGGCAAAAAACTGATCCCACGTGCCGTAGCACGGAAGCGAGAGACTCTCGCAGATGCGGCAGTACGGTCGCTGACAGGGGTCGATATACCCCTGAAGAACGCCGTCGATGCGCTCATCTCTGCACATCTCCACGATCGCGGGGACGTCCTTTATATCAATGCGGTACGCCTTGTCCGCCACACGCTTTGCCGGAGAGTCCGCAAGATAATCGGTAACGATCGTGTACGCGCCGAGGCGCTGTGCGGCAAGCACAAGCTTCGTATGCTGGTGCGCTCCCGCAAGGATCAGCAGTCTTTTGTTTTTGAAATTCATATATGATCTCTCCGAATAGAGGCGCTCTCAGGCATTCTTGCCCTTGTCCGCCCTTTTCTTCATGAAATTCTTTATCACCGCACAGATATACTCAAAGCTGTCCAAGTGAAGCATTGCCGATGCCGAAACATACACTGCAACGCCCACCGCAACCTGGATCAGAAGCAAGAGCGCGTCGTAAAGCGGGAGAAATCCTATCGCATAGACCGCGCCGCCCATCACACAAGTGAGCGCGATCTGCGGTGCGATATCCCTTAGCTGTGCGATATAGCTGTAAGAGAGCAGCTTTTTGTTCGGGTATGAATTTATTATCTGAGATGTAAATGTCGTAAACACGAGGCTCATTGCCATCCAGAAAACTCCGAACCACATACTGATCCCGATCGCGGCAAGACCGATCACCTTCTTTATGATCTCGAGTCTCAGGAAAAGGTCGCTTCGTCCCATCGCCTTGATCGCATTCAGATTTGCGGTATGTATCGGATAAAACGCATACGTGAAGCAGAATATCCGCATATACGGCACGCAAGCAAGCCACTTGTCGGTCAAAAGCAGCCGCACAAGCGGCTCGGCGCAGACCGCAAGCCCCATCATCAGCGGAAGTATTATATACGAGCTTGTCCTTATCGCACGGCGGGTCATTGCACGCACCCTGTCGCGGTCATCCTGCTCGGCTGACATCGTCGGCAGCAGCACGCTGTCGATAGACGAGTTGATGTTTGTTATGATAAGGTTCGGGAAGTGGTTTCCCTTGTTGTAGAATGCAAGATCCTCAGACGAATACTTCTTACCGATGATAAGCGTCCGCAGGTTATTGTAAACGGTATCAAGCAGCGACGACGCAAGCAGTTTCCATCCGTAGGAGAACAGCGCACGGAGCCGCCCGAACGAGAACTCGGGTGTCGGACGCCATCTGACCGTCACCCACAGTATCACCGTATCCACAGTCTGATTGAACAGATTCTGCACGATCAGCGCCCAAACGCCGAAACCATTATACGCCATCACGATGCCGACGACGGCTGCGCCTACGGTTCCGCCGAGCGTAGCAAAGAAGAATTTCTTGAACAGCATATTGCGCGACACATACGCCTGCTGCACGTTCTTCACGCCCGAAATAATGAGCGAGAGCGACATCACACGAACGATCGGCACAAGCTCCGCCCTGTCGTAGAACGACGCGATCGCGGGAGCCGAAACAAACATCACCGCGTACAGAAGCGTGCACACGGCAATATTAAAATAAAATACCGTTGAAAAATCCGTGCTGTCCGCATCTTTTTTCTGTATAAGCGCACATCCGAAGCCGCTGTCTATGAACACCTGCATTATGACGGTGAAGACATTGACAAGTGCGATCGTGCCGTATACGGCGGGATCGAGCAGTCTCGCAAGAACGATGGAAACTACGAACGTAACGCCCTGTGCTCCGCATCGCTCAAGAAAGCGCCAAAGAAAATTTGTTATTGTTTGGCTTGATCTTTCGGGCACTGCAAATCCCCTCCCTCCGGCAAAGTCTAATTCTTATTTTTTATTCTCCTCCTGAGTCCGAACAAAAACGGAAAAAGCGCGAGTATCCTGTATTTTATTCTCAGTTTCATCGGGATCGCTCTGTTATACTCGCGGTATTTTTTGCAGAACATATCGCCGTAACGATGCTCAAGCAGGCACAGCGTATGCTCATGTCGGTTGACAGCCGCTGAGATTTCGGTAGAGTACCGTCCCTCCGAATACTCATCCGCCATCTCAAGCATCCGCACAATATCACGGTTGAGCTTTATCATCCGCTCCTCGTTCTGCGCGACCCTCTCCGTCCATGAGCCGGACGTACCGGCACGATAGACAGACATTACGCGGCCGAAATAATGGACGGTCCCCGACATGGCAAGATATATCGCACGCGGATAGTCGCCGACGCCCGAGATCGAATACACGAACGCGGGAGGATCAAGCGAAAGCTCGCGTCTTTCCATGATCGATGAAGTGTGGAACGCCGCAGAACCGGAGCTTATGCATTCGGCGACAGAAACATCACGGTCACAGTCACCGTATCTTACGTATGATTCGCCGGTCTTTACGGAGAAAAAGCGGGAATTGTGGACGACTGCCGAGCACTCCGGATGCGTATCGAGGTACGCTTTCTGCATGGCGAGCTTTCCGTCGTCACACCAATAGTCGTCGCCTTCGCAGAAGGCAATATAGCTGCCGCGCGCCATCGGCAGAAGGACATCACGCCATATCTTCACGCCCTTTGAATACAGATTCTCGCTCTGATACACCGGGCGGATGATATCCGGATATTTTTCCGCATACTCACGGATTATCGCCGCAGTACCATCCGTTGAGGCGTCATCGTTCACAAGCACCTCAAACCGGAAATCCGTTTTCTGCGAAACGAATCCTTCGAGCGCGTCACGTATATACTTTTCGTGATTGTACGCCGCACATATCACGCTTACAGCGATATTATCCATTCTGTTTTTCTCCGAAAAGCTTTTGCAGCTTACGGTGCAGCCTTTCTATGTTATACCGCATTACCACTGCCGAATATTTCTTTCGTCCGAGCAGGCAGACGTGCCGGTCGTGCGGGAATGCCCCTCCGCCGCTGTCTTATAATACGGCTCTCCGGCGACACGCCGCATATCTTATGATCTAACTTATATATTGTATCATATTTTTTAAGAAATTGCAAATCCCGTATAAATGAAGAAAAAGGCCGGCGCAATCTGCGTCAGCCGATCTTCATATGACATAATCGTTGGAGTACAGGTCGTTCTGTCTGTCAACTATATCCTTCAGCGTTATCGAATCGAGATAGTCGTTCACGACGTCATACAGCCCGCGCCACACCGTCTGCATCGCACACGCGCCGCTCCTGTCGCAGGCATCCGCCTCCTGCTCAACGCACGGAACCGGTGCGAGGCTGCCCTCGGTCAGTCTCAGTATCATTCCGACCGTATACTTATCCGGCGATTTTGCAAGCATATAACCGCCCTGATAGCCTCTGTTTGTTTTCAGAATATCCGAGCGGTTCAGTATCGGTACGATCTGCTCGAGATATTTTTTCGATATTCCCTGCCTTTTCGCAATATCCTTCAGCGCGACGCATCCCTCGCCCTGATGCTGTGCAAGATCAAGCATCATGCGCAGCGCGTAGCGTCCCTTTGTCGAGATCTTCATTTTGATCGCCTGCCCCTCTATGATAATACTATAATAACATATATTCAGTAGGTTTTCAAGTGGCAGGGCACGATTTTGTCCCGCAGGACAAATATTTCCGCTTGACACAAATCTTCCGCGTAAAGTATAATAGACACGATAAGCAAAATTTGTGCCGCCGCTACGGTGGCGGAATGGAGATCAAACATGAAAAAACTTTCCGACCGCACAAGCACATTTACCGATTCCGTAATACGACGCATGACGCGCGTTTCGATGAAATACGGCGCGGTCAATCTCTCGCAGGGATTCCCCGATTTTGAGCCGCCGCGCGAGATCGTCGAGCGTCTTGCCGAGGCGTCATACGAGGACTTTCATCAGTATTCGATCACATACGGAGCGAAGAATTTCCGCTGTGCTCTCGCCGACAAGCAATCCCCTCTCATGGGCTTTGAGATCGATCCCGAGGAGGAGATAATCGTCACCTGCGGCAGCACCGAGGCGATGATGTGCGCTATGATGACGGTGACTGACCCCGGCGACAGCGTTGTTGTATTCTCTCCGTTTTACGAAAATTACGGCGCGGACGCGATCCTTGCAGGGGCGCATCCGATCTACGTGCCGCTGACGCCGCCCGATTTTTCATTTGACGCGGATGCGCTTGAAGCGGCGATGAAGACCGGACCGAAGGCGCTGATCCTCTGCAATCCGTCAAACCCCTGCGGCAAGGTATTCACATACGAGGAGCTGCGCATTATCGCCGATCTCTGCGAAAAATATGACGTTTACGTCATAACCGACGAGGTTTACGAGCACATTGTATATGCGCCGCACAGACACATATATTTTGCATCTCTGCCCGGTATGAGAGAGCGGACGATCTCCTGCTCCTCCCTCTCAAAAACGTATTCGATCACGGGATGGCGTCTCGGATACATAATCGCACCGAAAGAGATCTGCGACGAGGCGAAAAAGGTGCACGATTTCCTGACCGTCGGAGCCGCGGCACCCCTTCAGGAGGCGGCAGTGACGGGGCTTCGCTTCGGCGAGGAATATTACAAATGGCTCACGGCGAAGTACACCGCTAAGCGCAATCTTTTCGCACGCGGGCTTGACGATATCGGACTCACTCACACCGTGCCGGAGGGCGCATACTACATCATGCTCGACATATCGGAATTCGGGTACGAGTCCGATCTCGAATTCTGCGAGGTGCTCGCACGCGATGTCGGCGTCGGCGCCGTTCCCGGATCGAGCTTCTTCCGCGAGCCGGTGAACAATCTCATAAGACTTCATTTTGCAAAGCGGGATGACACACTGAACGAAGCGCTGTCCCGTCTGAATGACATACGCCGGAAAATACCCCGCGCAAAATAACAGAAAGGCTGTCACATATGAGCGGTGTTCTAAAGGACAGTTCTATGTAGGATACGGTGTAACCCGTTTGGGTTGCACCGTTTTCCTTTTGTTTACGCCACATTCGTGGGATTCTTGCGGATTTCTTCCATTGCGGCAATGATTTCTTCTTCGTCAGGAACCGTGACAATATATCAATTAAAAACAGGGTTCGTTTACTATTCAAATAGTTTCTAATATTTGATATCACAACTCTATCTATATTTTTTATGTTTATATTGATATTGCCGATTGAAAATGACGAAATCTCTAAAGTGAATTTCGATTTAAAATATATGATAACAAAAACTAACAAGGATATTATGATAAGTGATCCGAATTTTTCAATCTGCTTTGCAATAAAAGCAAGATTTTGATTTAGTATGTTGAGTAAATTGCATCTTACGAGAAGCGGCTTAATCTCAACAAAAAACAAAGAAAGCACAATGCAAGCGACAACAACAAGGAATATTACTTTCAATAATTTAGTTTTCATGTGGCACCTCGTATTTTAGTGTTTTTTTAATGTTCCAGTTTTTATCCAGTCACTCAACAAAGAATATTCCTTTTCATCAAAAGGAGAGTTTATCCAAAATTTATACTTACCATCTTTGTTTGTTTCATATGAAATAAAAGGATATATCCCCAGATATTCTTGACCTTTAAATTTGCTGTTCATTACAGGGAGAATGGCACACTTTCCTTTTGTTAAGCCATCCGACAATCCAAGTTCCCACGGGCACCATTTAGAATTTGTTGTATTTGATGTTGAAAGATAAGCTAATGATTTACATTGATTAAGTCTGCTTCTTATCTTTTTTGCCGTTTCAATTGTAACATTATTGGGGCTCATACTTGTGTCTTGAATGAAATCAACATATGCTTTGATGCCATCCTTTTCAAGCAACTCTATCAGTGCTAAAGTGCATTTTTGATCCAATGAACTGTGGGAAATAAAAATGTCAAAATCATCTTGACTATCACTATGTGTAAGTGACTCGAAGATCAAACTTCTCCGAGATAAAATGTTATTTTCGTCGGCATATCTTCTTAAAAAAGATTCGTTTATTATCATTGCTCATCTTCCTTTCAATATATTAGATTGTCAGTATTTATTTGCTTATACCACTCATCTTTAAGTTCTTTTATTCCTGATAGAGTTAAAGGCATGTCTATTGATACGGAATAAATAGGTTTCCCAATATTCTTTGCATACTTCAATTCATAAGCAACCCATATAGATGATCTGGAATTTGGAGTATCAACCAGTAATATACAATTAGATTGCTCTATGCGTTTATTAATAACTTTAATTGTTGCGTCACAAAGTAAACTTCGCTTTAAATAATCTTGATCACTTATCCAGTCGCAATAAACATTCTTTCTTTCCTTATTTAGACCAATGATTATTTTTTGGACATCAGCATGATCTATGTAGCTGTGTGAAATAAAAAAGTCATATGTTTTGATTCTTTGAGATTGAGAATTGTTTATTAGATAGGATAATTCTGTAGGTATTCCTTCTATAGCAAAATAAAAATTACGATACTCTCTTATACATTTCTTTTTATTTTTGTTTTTTGTGTTAAAAGGGATAGCCTTTTTCTTTTTTAATTTCGGCAAATACCCATAATCCTGCAAGTGTTTGAACATCATTTCTCTGAGTTGAAAATTTTGTTCATGGTTTAATTGCTTATGAAGAAAGTTCGTGATTTTTGGGCAATCATATTTATATAGTTCATGCAGGATATATACTCTGTTTTTTTGATGTTCTGCCGTAAACGAGTGCCTATCATATAGCCCTAACATCTTATCAATAAAAACCGGTTCAAGTTCTTGAGCATTCATTTGAGCTTTTTTAATTTTTTCAAGTTTATTCTTTATAATTGATTCTCGTTTTTTAATAAGTATTTCTTTGTTATTCAAACATTCTTTTTCGGTTATGGATTCAGCTCGCTTTGAAATATAGTTTTCATCAAATAAGTTAGCAATTTTGCTACACCCAAAGTAATCTTTGATCGGTTTGACAAAATATCTTTTGTGATGCTTAATTTTCAGGAGTGTCTTATCCTGATGAGTATAGACATCAAGCTCCAATTGAAACGCTCTAATTTCAAGCGGATAGTATTGTGTTAGAAAATTATAAACCATATCAAACGAGTATTTTGCAGGTAATGTCGGAAGAATCTCTTCCTTAATTATGCTATAGAACAAGTCTATTTGCCCTGCAATAAATTTATTATATCCACGTTCTGCATACCCGCTCATATTTTTTACTCCTCATTTTTATCTGTGCTAACTATCATCGGCTTTATATCAATGAGATATTCGTGTTGCTTTGGTTCTCATAATAAGGTCACCCATGAGCCATTTTTATTTGGCCCCTCATGCTTAACATATCCGTTTTCTTTTAAGAACGTCAGTATCTTTCTGACATACCCATCGCTGATATTACATTCGGATACCATTACTTTTATGGTTGCTTCCGGATGATCTTTCAAATAGTTATAAACCTTTGCCTGTGCATCGTTCAAGGGCTTGCTTGATGTTTGAATATCATTAAATTCCCGATTAAACGGTATGATAACGTTGACAAAATTCTCCGTAATATCGAATGCCTGCATCCCGTATTTGCTGATAATCAGCGGGATGCCGTGACCGGTTTGCTCGACATATCCGAGTTGACCGAATATCTTTTGCAGTTTTGCATTGACCGGTCTTGAAATACCTTTGAAAAATTCTTCTTTTGTCAGTCCTTCGGCAAGGCCCCCGGTGGAGATAATTTCGATTCTGTCACTAAAAATATACACAGCAGGGGGATTGAGTTGCGACCATTTTGTGTGCAGACAAGCATTCTGCCATGCCTCTTTGAAGGCAGCAAAATCGAAAAGTTTTGTTTCTTCTCTTTGATGTGATTTTAAAACGACCTTTGTATCATTGATTGCTTCCATATAACTGAGGACTTGATCCATAGATAAAGCAAGACACTTGAATCCGTATTCATTGCGCTTAATAATATCGCTTTTGTCTTTTCCGTTGAATGTTACCACTTTAATCGAGATGTTGTTCTTGTCGGCAAGCAATTCTGCCATAAGGTTGTATTGTCCGTTCTTATTGAGAAAGCCGAGATTTTGCTCGAAACCGGATTCGTTGACCGTCAATCCTTTTGTGGCGAATAATGTTTTGATTTGGGAAAAGGATAAATTCTGATTGTCTGCCGGTTGTATTGCAATAATATCGCTGTTTTCGTTCTCCTGCATAATTCTGCGAAGTTCAGCCGGAGATAATTCGCGGTCTTCGTCAGCAGAACGAATGTAGTATTTTCCAAAAGCGGAATATGGTTTTTCACTGCCTCTCGCTTCGACTTTAATTACATTGTTACCATCAAGCAATTCAAGTGTGATTGTAGGAATGATTTGCGGCTTTACCGAAGAAGCAATCATCTGAGAAATATCACGAAGCGTTCTGTCTCCGATTTCCTGACCGACTACATCTCCGTTGTTTTTCACTCCGAAATAAACGGTACCGTTAGCATGTTTGTTCATCATTGAGGAGAGTGAGATAACGCCTTCTTTGAGTTCTCCTGTCGATTTTTTGAATTCAACCGTTTCGGTTTCATATCCAATATTCATTTCAGTCACTCCTATGAATTTATTTGCTACTTTATTTTACACCTTATTTGCTACTTTTTCAAGTGGTAAACAAAAATGTTTGAAATTTTGTAATAAATTCATCCAGCGAATAGAGCAATTCAGCGGTCCGAAAGACATAATATATAAGCCGAACAACTGTCATAATACTTTGACAATTGTTCGGCTTATATAAATAATTTTCTATTTGCAATAATGGCAAGTCCACGCTTTAACCTGTTCACCGCAGTTCGGGCAGATACATTCAACCACGAACTGAACGCAGGTGGCGTTTCTGCCATCACCGCAGAGCTTATGGCAAGTTTGGCAATATCATACCGGATCGGCGTGGATGTCGTATTTCGGGCATTTACTTGGCGTGTAGCACCCTTGTCCCCATTCGTCCACCGCATAGAAGCTCGGGCAACTGTGGGAGCCGCAGTATTCGCAACCTTTCTGCTCAAGTTCGCAGATGAATGAGTGTGTTTCCGGCCCCGTGCAGTGGTGTCCGGCAACGCCGCAAGAATAGGTTTGCGTGGGTGTCGGATCACCGATGACGATGTCGCCGCTTTCGTGTTTTTTCGTTTCAGCCGGTGGCGTTTCTTTCTGTTGCTCTTTCGGCTTTTCAGCAGGTGTCTTTGACTCTTGCATGATTTCGGTGATAACCGGTTCGGTTTCATCGGGTTCCGACTCGCTTTTCTCTGTGACCGTCATAGGTGACTCTGCTTGCATTTCTGTTGTTTCGGGCGGTTCTTCCTTGACTGTTTCCACAATGGTGCTTGTCGGCTCAATAACGGGCGTTTCAGCGGATTTTGTGGTGGTGTTGGTGTTAATCCCAATCAATGTAATAATGGCGATTATAATGGCTATAAGCTTCTTCATATTAATTTCCTCCGTCACCTATAAATCAGTTCGTTGTTTACGATTTCAGTTGCCTGTGCTCGGATGGCATTCATACGGCGTACCCATTCCATTTGGTCTGATGCTTTGAGTGTTTCCGTAATGCCGTCTTTCTCGGCAAACTGTTTTACCAACTGAGAAAACATTTCTTCTGCCTGCTTGTCGATGTCTGCAAGGTAGCCATTCATCTTACCGCTGGTGGTCAACTGGCTGAAAAGAACACGGTTTGCTTTTCTCAGATGGTGGTAATGTCGAGTACCCCATACGCCGACCGGTTTTTCTTCCGGCAGTTCAACATCTGGGAGCAAATAATCTCCGACCTGCGTGTATGTACCGCCCATTTGCTCGAATAATGATTTCTCCATTTCATTCAACTCCTTACTTTGATTTTCTTTGTCGGTGCATTAATGATTTTGAGAAGCAGTACGGATACATCCTCGACCGGCTTGTCCGCGTCAAGAAACATCGTCCGTGCTTTGTTGACACATCCGACCAATAACCGATACTCAAAATCGTCCAATACCAACCGCCTTTTGATTTTTTTCATAGTCTCTCGACCTCCTTTGGCTATATTGTACCGAATAATAAAAGGAAAATCGAATGTGTGGATTATAAAAAATAAGACCGCCAAAACAAATTGCTTTGACAATCTCATTTGAATATGTTTCCATAGAAAAAGAGATACCGAGACAAGCATTTCTGCCTATCTCAGTATCTCTTTCGCCTCGCCAATGCCCGTGCCTTTGACTACTGTCCTTAAGAACACACGACATATGTGACAGCCTTTTTTGTTCGGTGCACTCACAGCACCGAATTCGGCATACGCCAAAGAATGGTCATGACCGCATCTGCGGCAAACACAAGCGTAAATATTATGCAGATGGCGTGGCGCAGGAATGCGCGCTTGTCGCCCGAGAGTCTCTCCTTCACCTGCGGCTCAAGCAGATACATGAGCACAAGCGCACCTACGGCAAACGACAAAACGCTTCTCAGGCAAACGTAGCCGTCGATGTTCAAAAACGACTCTCTGTAATCCCACCAGCGCTCGTGCCATATGCGGAACATGACAAGCCCGGTGAAATACTCAAGCACTCCGGTGACCGGGATCGAGCCGAAAAACACGGCGGCGGGATGCCGTCTGAACGGTCTTGTAAACAGAAGGATGAACAGCGCTCCGAATCCGTAAACCGGAAGATACGGT
>OIZA01000962.1_pt1 | contig 11756 bp, 11 predicted proteins | sample 1588381 | NCBI WGS metagenome assembly OIZA01 (sample SAMN03283277) | human gut metagenome | biome: human-associated habitat; material: feces | host: Homo sapiens | place: Peru | collected 2012 | reverse complement strand
TGCAAGCGTTACTCCTCCGCTTACCACTGTCCATTTATCAAATTCCTGTCCACTTGGAGCTACATCTGCCGTTATGGTTACGGTTGCGCCCGCTGCATAACTTCCATTACCTGTTCCGTTGTTTACCGTTACGGCATAGGTACTTGGAGCCGGAGCTGTTGCAGTAAATGTATATGTTACAGTTAATGTTCCATCTACATTCTTTGTAACACTTGTTGCATTCTGTCCATTTACTGTTGCTGTTACACCTGATGCAAATTCATAATTCTCTGCTGCTGTAAGCGTAACACTTGCTGTATATGCGGTATTATAGCCTGCATTCCCTGTTGCTGCTTCTTCTCCCTGCTTCCATGTAACTGTAAGTGCCGTAGTCTTTACTCCTGTTGTTGCACAGGCTGCTTCTGTATCAAAAGCTGAGCCAGCAACCGGTGATGTAATATCCGTCAAAGCTACAGAATTGATTTGTGTTGGGGCTGCCTGAGTTGCCATCTTTGCTGTTGTAATTCTGTCTGTATCTGTTGATTCTAACCATACCTTGCAGTTATTGAAGTTGGCTAATTTGTCTGATTCAGCACTACCCATTTGAATATCGCTTGCATTGATGGTCTGATTATCAGAATCAATTTTCAATGCATACACACCTGTACTGTTCTGCACCATCAAATATTTTCCGTTTGCGCCTGTTACCTCAATCTTAGTTCCATCCGGACTGATGATGGCTTCTTCACTTCCGGCAGATGCATATCTTAAAGTATAGGTATTCGCTGTCATCTCACTATCTGCCTTATATCCAGTGTAGGAAGATGATGCTGCTTCCGCAGCAGATGCAAAGATGTCAGATGACAGATTCAAATTAAAAGCGGGCACTACCGAAACATCACAGTCGTTGACAAGGTAGTTGTCCACATGGACGCCCGGAATAGCCACGAGCGCATAGATACTATCATCATCGTCCGGCGAGCGCAGCCAGAAAAGCTTTTTGAGTCCAACATCATCCAGCTTTGTTACATCAATAGCAATATCATTACTGCTTCCCACATATATTGTTGTCTGACTCTGAGATTTCTGGTCTTTTGAATTCGGCAGATATAATTTGTTCGTCACTGTTTTTTCTTCATTTCCATCTTTGCCATTCGGTTCATTCGTTTTAACTGTGACATCTGCCATCTTGCCTTTTTCGTCTTCGGAGAAATAGGTTTTGCCCAAATATGTTCCAATATTTTTTATAAAGTTACTCGTTGAATATGCACTTGTATCACCATAGGCTGCCTGTAAAACTCACTGGTTGAAAGCAGCGCAAGGTTATCTCCATCTGCTCCGCAGATTGCCCAAAGTCTTGCATCACTTCCATTTAATCCAAACCTGATTTTACCGACTGTTGTGCTTGTATCAGAAAGACTAAACTCTTTTAATCCATCTGCATCTGTCCAGTATGCTGATTCAGGGGATGTGTTTTCCGCTGCCTGTACAGTCGGTATTGTGCCCTTCATTCCTGGGAATAATGGCAATGCCATTGTCAGCGAAAGCAGAATGGCACTACTCCTTTTAAGCCATTTTTTCTTCATGTTTCTCCTCCATTTCTCGTAAAAACCAGATTTTCATATATGTGTTTTCTCAAGTACCATGTATCTCCATGCTTAAGATGTCCGTTATAGTTTCTGTGTTTTTTGCAACTCATTTCATACAAAAAACCATTGAAATTATAGTGCAAAATCATTTTATGTACAATGGATTCTTTCTTACTTGAGTTTCCGTACTTTTATCCACACTCCCCTGCTTTCACAGGCTCTGCTATAAGCAACTTTCAAAAAATGCCAAAAATATAAGGAATCTTCATTCTTTTTGATGTAAAATTTAAGTGACCAAACAAAAATCTACTAAACAAAAAGAAGGAAGCTTCCGGAAGCTGTATTTTAACCGATGTTGTGGATCAGCTTCATGAAGATACTAAAAAGGTCAATTCTGTTGAACGGCTGACCAGGCATTTAAACAATGGCACTTCCTCCACCGCACTTAAATCTTATAAAAGAAAAAGTCCAGTTCAGCTATTACCGGTTAGCTAAAGGCATCTCCGGCATACTCTCATATGCAAAAACATTCTACGGAAACTCAAGAAAAATATATTCACTTTTACACAATCTTTACAGTCCCAGCAGCTGTTTCTTCTTGGCTGCAAATTCTTCTTCGGTGATGACACCGGCATCTAACAGTGCCTTATACTTCGGCAGGGCCACGGTGGGGTCCTCTGTCTGTACAGGTGCAGCCTGCGGTGCGCTCTGCGTCTGCGCGGAGGCTTTGGGGTCTATTACCTTTTCCTGTGCCTGCGGATCGATCAGCTGCATCAGATTCTGCGCCAGAGCATGCAGTTCCTCTGTCTTCTGGGTATAAGCATCCAGATAATCGATGGTGCTGGGCTGATTGGTGTCAAACTTCGGTGCTCCCGTTTCCTTATAGAAATTGTTCCAGTAAGGATGCTCCAGTGTGATCTCCACAGCGAATTTCTCCACCGGATTGGGAATATTGAAATCCGGTTCCGTCAGGTACCGGTCCCTGTAATCCAGATCGTCCCTTCTGCCGTTCTCTTCTCTGTTACGCCGCATTTCTTCCATCATCTCGTACTCATGACGCAGCATTCTGTATTCGTCGATCCTTGGCTTTAACTCATTTAAACGCTCTTTTATATCACTCTTGTAGCTCCGGAAGTTCCCCTTTTCTCCTTCGTACAATACCTCGCCGTCCTCCAGGACACGGAAAGACTTAATGTTGGCAGGCTCCATGGCAAATGCCGCATCGCTGACACTCAGTCGTAACAGCTGGTGATCCAGATCCAGCAGAAGATCTCCCTTGAAGAATCCGAAGTTATAGCGATACGTCTCCGTGAAACTGTCCCGCAGAGGCTTATTGGCATCATGACAGTTAATATATTCCCGGAAATCATCTACCGTCATCGAATCTCGTACACCGTCCGGCAGATCGATCTTGGCCGCACACTCCTTACAGAGATTTTGTCCATCCACCGCTGCTGCCAGAAGTCTCGGTGTGGGGCTGCCGCAGATCGGACATAGTTTTTTGTTATTTGTAAATAATCCCATGGTCTTTCCTCCTTAAGAATGTATATGGATTACATGATCTTCAGACATTTTTTCTGATGGAATCCGCAGATTCCCGCTGCCAGCCGGTCCGGCATTTTACAGAGCATACGATTGAAATTCTCTACCGAATCGTTATAGATCAGGCTGCTGGTCTTTACCATATGTTCATAGCTGTGTGCCGCTTTCCAGTACTTCTGGTAAGTCTCCTGCGCCTGCAGCAGAGGCATCTGTTCCGAACTCTCTGCTATCATTTTCTGCACCTGCAGCAGCATTTCCTGCTGTTTTGCCACTTTCTCCGGTAATATTTCTTCTTTGCTGTCCTGCAGCACCCCGAGATACTGCTTCATCTGTCGGTAGCGTTCGGCATCTATGGAATTTTCCAGAAGATCCGCCAGTGCCGCCAGTGCTTCCCGCTCTGCGGTGAGCTGTACCAGCGTCTGATTCATGGCATTCCGGATATTGACCTCCTGTACTTCCAGTCTGCGTCGTACCGACAAGGTCCAAATGCACAAAAGGGAGGCAAGCAGCAATATAATGATCATAATTTCCATTGTTGACTCTTTCCTCCCTTTCGTTTATTTCTTTTAAATTAACTTACTGAACAAAATAAAGTCCGTTGTATCCGTCCATATCCGGCATGGCGATCAGTGTCAGAGTGTCACCTACCTGAGACAGGAATCCGGCATAGCTGAGTTCTGTATCGCCAAAGTCAAAGGTCATCTTGATTGCGGTGCTGTCATCCGAATATTCATAAGTGCCTTCTGCATTTCCGCCACCCTGTACCATGGTCGCTGCACCGTCTTCACCGAATACGATCTGCAAGCTGCCACCATACATTTCCAGTGTTGCGTTCAGATCCTCTTCTTCCATCTCAGTACCGTCGATCATGCCACCGGCCAGGCTCCATTCGCTTCCGCTCAGATCCGGGATCTCCATAACCTCCAGCTGTAACAGGGGGCCTCCTTCTTCTGCGTCGGTTCCAACCTCTGCAACGGTCTCCGCCTGTGTTTCTGGGACTGCTTCCTGCGTCTGTGCTTCCTGCGTCACTTCTGCATCCGTGTTTTCTACAACAACTTCCTCATCACCACAGGCTGCCAGTGACAGAGCCAGCACCATTCCCATAGCACACGCAAAAATTTTTTTCTTCATAATAATATCCTCTTTCTTGCAACAGTTCTCTGTTGTCTGAGGATAGTGTACCGTATTTTTTCCCGGAATGACCTTTTTTGACACGAATCGACCCAAATATGTAATAAAACGACCGAAGCAGGTTGCCTCGGTCGCCTTGTGACTCATTTTATGCAAGAAATGTCTGATTTTTATGAAAGAAATAAGAGAAAAATTTATCCTTCAGTTCGGAATATTTTCCGTGCGGGATCGGGATCTGGGTGCCGTCTGCCATGATGACAGCCTTATTGGAAATGTTCTGCACAAAGTCCATATTGATCAGATACGATCTGTGGCAGCGGATAAAACAGTCATAGTCCTTCAACTGTTCACACAGATCATCCAGTTTGCCGACGCTGTCCAGTGTCTCACCGTCTTTGCGGTGAAACAGCAGCGTACGCCCCATGACCTCACAGTATTGCAGTTTCGCCAGCTCCAGTCTGGCAATTCCCGTTTTGGTACGCAGGATCAGGCTATTCTCCTCATCCCTGCGGCATTCGGAAAGTACCGAATCCAACAGCCGGTAAAAGCTCTCCTGCCAGATAGGTTTCAGCTGGTAAAAATAGGCTCCCACCGTATATGAGTCCACCGCATATTCTGCCGAGGAAGTCAGATAGATGATCTTCACCGAACTGTCATACCTCCTGATCTCTCTGGCGGTAGCGATTCCATCCTGTCCCGGCATCAATACATCCAGAAATATAATATCCAGCTGCACTCCCCGTTCCACTTCGGACAGAAGTTCCAGCGGACTGTGAAATGCCGCATAGGCAATATCCTGATTTCGTTCTACCCGATATCTGTCCGTTAAAATACTGAGTTCCTTTAGCACCGACAGATCATCGTCACAAAAAGCAATTTTAATCATTTGTCTTTCCTGGCTGCATAATCTACGCAGCTCATCCGTTTTATCGTACTCGTCTTGACATGTTTTCCCACTCTTACTACAATGATTATATCCGTACATCGATGTACGATGCAAGGATATTTTCATATTTTTATTATTTATCACCCACTGTCGAGGTTTTTATGTTACAGAATGAGAAAAAAGAAATCCCTGAAAAACAACTGATGTCCATCGGCGAAGTGGCCAAGGTTCTGGGAATCACCAGACGCATTATTCTGAATTACGAAGCCAAAGGACTTCTCACCGCCGATAAAAAAGAAGGTGCCGCCGGCAACCGCTATTATACCCCCGATTCCATTTCCCGGATTCGTTCCATCCGGGTGCTGCAAAATCTGGGGCTCTCCCTGGATGAGATCGCTGCCTATTACAAAGATTCCATGAATCTGGAACCCCTGATCGAGCGTCTGGAGACGCTGCGGGAGGAACTGACACAGAATATAGAAAAATTAAAGCAGCGCGCCGGAACCACAGAATTTAAAATTGTTACCCTGTCTGCCCAGACGGTATATTGCCGTACGGCTGCTCTGGTGACCGTGGAAGAACGCAAAGATTTTCTGCGGGAGGTTTTCATGGATGCTCTCCGCCTCTATGGTTCCGATGACAGTAAACGGATGTTTTTCATCGAATACACTCTGGATCATCCGGAAGAGATCACCTGTTACATCTCGGTACCGGCTGCCAGTGCGGGAGAAAACGTAGTCCGTCTGCCGGAGCAGAAGGCTCTCTGTATCTTCTATCACGGCTGCTATGAGTCGCTTCCAAAAGCCAGAGAAACATTGCTTGCCCAGGCTTCCGCCCGGGGACTGGCTCTGTCCGGCATTGCCAGACACACTTATCTGGAGGGTCCACCCCAACACAGGGATCCGGCGAATTATATCACACAGGTGGCTTTGCTCTTACAATAACGCAGCAGGGTCAGTCAAACAGGATCTCCTCCACTGTTACGAACTGGAAGCCCCTTTTCTGCAGGGCATCCACCACTTCCAGTGCCGCGGTGACAGAGGTCTCATAATAGTCATGCATTAAAATAATGTCCCCGTCCCCCGCTTTCTCCACCACCCTGGCGGCAATGCAGTCCGCATTATGGGAACACCAGTCCAGAGGATCAATATTCCACAGTACCGGGAACATATTCAGTTCTTTCTCAAAACTCTTGTCCCAGCTTCCATAGGGCGGCCGGACAAAGCTCACTTTCTCTCCCGTGATCTCCTCCAGGATCTCGTTGGTCTTCACCAGTTCCTCCCGGAAGATCTCCCGATTACGGGAAGTGAGCTGAATATGGCTGTAGGTATGGTTGCCAATCAGATGTCCTTCCTCCTGTTCCCGCCGTATGATCTCCGGATAATTCTGCGCATTCTCTCCGGTTACAAAAAAAGTAGCTACCACGTCCCTCTCTTTCAATCCATCCAGAAGCCGTTCCGTATACTTCGGATGGGGTCCGTCATCGAAAGTCAGCGCGATCTTCTTCGCGATCTCCTCTTCCTCACAGATGACGTCCCCTGCCGATGCTTCCCGGGAACAGGGTACCACCTCTTCGATACCTTCGTATGGCTGTGGCCTTTCGTTTTCACTGATGCCCACCGCCAGGCACAATATTCCCATGACCAGATCAAAGATCAGAATTCCCGTCCGTACTTTCCTCATTGCCAGCCATCCGCTTCTTCGCTTTCACAGAAAATATATGCATGGGAAAAAGAGGCAATTCCTCCACTAAGGAATCCTGTAACCCAAAAAAGGAGATTTGGAAGTCTTCGCCTCCAAATCTCCCTGGTAGAATCTTTTATGAAATTATCCTCAGATCTTGAATACAGAGATCTCGTTCTTGAGTCCTTCCATATTTTCGTCCAATATACTTGCCGTGCTGCTCAGCTGCTCTACATGCTGTAACAGCTTATTGGCTACATCGTTGACGGTCTCGGCACTGCCCGCGGTCTCTTCGATAATATCGGAAATATTCTTCACCGCTGCCACGGCTGCGCTGCGCTCGCCGTCCGCCTTCTCCGTACTTGCAACGATATCTTTCAGTCCTTCGATCAGCTGGCCCATACGTGCCTGCATCTCACGGAATACTGCGATTACTTCCTCCACGGCCTTGGTCTGGAGTTCTACCATGGCTTTCGCCTGGCTGGCACTTTCCACACTGTTCTGGGTCTGTGCGGTGATATTCGCTACATTGTTGCTGATCTCACCGGCTGCCTTGGCGGAATCATCTGCCAGCTTACGGATCTCCTCCGCTACTACGGCAAAGCCTCTTCCGGCCTCTCCCGCTCTGGCTGCCTCGATGGAAGCATTCAGAGACAGCAGATTGGTCTGCTCCGTGATCTCCGTGATCGTACCTACAAAGCTGTTGATGATCTCGGATTCCTTGCGGAGGGACTCGATGCTCTCACTTACTTTCACAGTCATCTGGGTCGTTTCATCGGCACGGTTGCCCAGTACCTGTACGATCTCCATTCCCTTGTTGATCATGCCTTCGGTCTCATCCACCAGCTTCTCTACCCGTTCTACCACATGGCTGACTTCCTGGATCTCATTGGAAAGGATGTCCGTCTTCTCCACACATTCCTGCGCATGTCTGGACTGCTCTTCCATACCTTCGTTGATCTCACCGATGGCCCGGGTAATATCCTGTGAATACTCATGGATCAGTTCGGAAGCCTGTCCCACATTCTGTGCGGACACTTCCAGTTCTCCGGTGGCATTGCTTACCTGGTTGACCAGCTTCTTGGTATTCGTAATCATGTTGGTCGCCGAACCCGCCAGATCCTGGAATTCATCATGTCCCTTGACAGATACGGTAACGGTCAGATCACCCTTCGCCACATCTCCGAACTTTCTGGAGATACGCTTCATATTATTCTCAATACCTGCGGTAATGAAGATACCTACGATCACTACGATAATGCAGGCCAGAATCACCAGTCCGATGGTCATGTTCCGGATCTCGGTTGCCTGACTGGTCACCACCCTCATGGGTACCAGTGCGCAGGTCGTGAAACCGATATCTGCGCTGCGGCTGTAGATGAAGAGGTAATTCTCTCCCTGGAAATCCACCTCTGCGGTACCGGCATCGGCTACTGCCTCATCCATGACCGCGGTATAATAATCTTCTCCGTAGAAGACATTGCCTTCTTCCGGAAGCACACTTTCCTGTCCTTCCGCTACATTTTCCACTACCAGTTCTCTGCCGCCGGGAGTGATAAATCCGATAATGCTGCCATCACCCATATCGATCTTTTTCATGAAATCCGTAATGGCGGAAGGCTTGATATCAATAACGACACAGGCATTGTTGGACTGGCTCATCATCTGGAATGCCATGATATAATCTTTTTCGGTCTCGGTTACCTTTTCATCCAGCACGGGATGGCTGTCGATCCACTGAGGGATGCTTCTGCGTCCTTCGCCGGAAGCCACATCTTCCTTATATTCATCCAGGAAGCCGTCTACTCCGGAAGAAAGCTTGGTGGACAGTAAGCTGACCCCTTTCTTCGGAATGATGTGCATATGGCTGATAAACGGATTGGAAGTCTGTACCGATAAAAGGTTCGACTTCGTAGCCGTCAGAAAATTCAGCTTGTCTACGGGACTGTCCTCATACATTCCCAGGAAATACTTTCTCAGATCATCGTCATATGCGTATTTCAGTCCCTCGGAACGAATAAAGTCACATGTCATATTCAGATATTCCGTGGCCATACGCATGGTCTGCAGGGAAGAATCCGTGAACTTCTCGCTTAAGCCTTCTGCAGATTTCTGGTAAGCGGACACGCCGATGATCACCATAAATACAATGGGCACCAGGAAACATAACACAATCTTATTGCGGATGCTGAGCAGTTTGGAGCTTTTTCCGCTCTTCTTCTGCTTCGGAGCCTTCGGTTTCTTCTCCGCAGATGCCTTCTTACCCTTTTTTTCCTTTACAGGCTTCTTCTCAGAAGTCTTCTCTTTTTTCCCCTCAAAAAGAGATTTCTTAGTTCTTTCAACATTCGTACTCATGTAATACCCTCCGGTACTTGTTATAGATATTATAAATTATAGCATAATAATTACCAGAATGGAACAACATTTTCCGCCATTTGTTATGCTTTTTGTACATTTTCAGGCAAAGTTCATCTTCGTCAGAAAAATCTCCGGGAACTTCTCTTCTTCCGCCAGATTCAGAATACGAATCTGCAGATTCTGCCGTTTTCGCAGGTCATCCCCGTCCTTCTGCGCTGCTGTTTCCACGGTGTCCGAACCGCCTACCGTCAGTATTCTGCTGCCCACCAGAGCAGCGCCGCTCAGGGCCGTATTGCCGCCGGTCACGGTGCGGTCTGTCAGTTCCTTCGGAAGCAGGCCGATGGCTGCCGCCGCCTTCGGATCCAGATAGTAGCCGAAGCCTCCCGCAAGCACCACCCTGGAGATCTCCGCAAGCCTTATACCATAGCTTTCCGCCAGGATCTCGATGCCTGCGGCTATGGCTCCCTTTGCCAGCTGTACCGCCCGGACGGATTCCTTTGTCACGAGAACGTCACCGATGCGGATGCCTTCTGTAAAATAGGGTTCCTTCAACAATCCCTGCCTGTCCATCAGCCCTTCTTCCAAAAGCTTTTGCAGCAGCCGTACCATATCTGCGCCCCAGATGCCCCGGTTGGCACCGCCTTCGAAAGCAGGTCCTGCCGCCGTGGCACAGGCATGTAATTTGTGCCGGTTCCCCAGTGCCATCTCGCCGTTGGTTCCCAGATCGATGAGCAGCATGGGCGCTTCCTGTTCCGGCATCCCGCAAGCCAGTATTCCCGCCGTAATGTCTCCTCCCACGAAAGCAGACAATCCCGGGATCACATGACAGGGGACATCTGCAATCTCCGTCTCCACTGCCCCGGGATGGCTGACCCGGAAGGGTGCCCTTCCCAGTTCCGCCGGATCCCAGCCCAGGAGCAGATAGGTCATGGTGGTATTGGCCGCAATGACCATCTGCAGAGTCTCCTGCGGCTGCAGCTTTTTGGAAAAACGCTGCACTCCCTTTTCGATGAGATCCCGGACTTTTTTCTGCATATCCGCAGCCTTTCCCGGATCCTTTGCCGCCTCTATCCGGGAGAGCACATCGGCACCGTAACTGACCTGAGGATTCACGCTGGGAAAACTGTCCACCACTTTGCCGGACATGTCATAGAGCTGCATGGCAATGGTGGTAGTTCCAATGTCCACGGTCATCAGCCGTTTACCTCCCGTATTCTGCAAAGATAACGGAGGGAGTTCCAGCTTTTCCGTCACTACCTGCATGCCCCGGATCACCCCGGGGCATCTGCCGCAGCCGGTACAGATCAGGCATCTGGTTCCCTTTTTTCCTGTGGTACTGCCGGTCGTATTATACAAACTGATTCCTCTCTTCATCGTAATGATAATCGATGGCTGCCAGCTTCTCCGTGATCTCCTGTTTATTCACATCCAGGTCATCACAGAGCTGCTCCAGACTTCCGTAGAAATCGCGGAGTTTCAGATTTACAAAGCTTAATAACATTACGGGATCCTGTGGTATCATAACATTTTCCTCACTTTTCCTGTTTTTGACAGAGTTCTATTGTAAACGAAAGGAGCAAAAATGACAAGTATCATCATCTTTGCTCCCTGTTTTATTTTACGGATTATTGATTTTTCGATCCTTTTTCACATTTTGCGGCCAGTCTGTCTCCCTCCACGGTAATGACAATGGTATCGCCCTCTTCCACCTGATCTGCCAGGATCATCTTGGCAGCCAGAGTCTCCACATATTTCTGAATATAACGTTTCAGAGGACGTGCACCGTAGACCGGATCATAAGCATTGTCCACGATGTACTGCATGGCTTCCTCCGACAGGCGGATGGTCAGCTGCTTATCCTCCAGACGTCTGTTCAGATCGGCAATGATCAGATGAATGATGCCGCCGATGTTGTCCTTGGTCAGAGGCTTGAACAGGATCGTCTCATCCAGACGGTTCAAAAACTCCGGACGGAAATGATTCTTCAAACCTGCCATAACCTGTGCCGACGCCTCTGGCTTGATCTCGCCATTCTCATCGATACCTTCAAGCAGATACTCAGAGCCAATGTTGGATGTCATGATCAGGATCGTATTCTTGAAATCGACGGTTTTGCCGTTGCGTTTTACAACTCTGAACATGAGATACTCCTTAAATATACAGATATTGAGACACGGATGCCGGAACAATGCGGTACCCGTATCCCGCGAGATAATGATACCACAAGAAATCGCGTTTGTCAATAGGTCAAACACAATATCTTGTGGTATTTTTAATTACAATTGTGCTATATTCTGTATTTCAGAAGTTCTGTCTGTGAGCCTCTCTTGTAATGGCGATCTGCTGACGTACCTGCTTGGGCTGGATATCGTGCGGTCTGCCTTCGGTGAAGAGGAGGTAGATCTGATTATAATATTCGGCGACGGCGGCTATAAAGGGCGCCTGGGGATCACCGTCCCAGCTTTCTTCATACCACTTGAGAGTCTCGCCGCAATATGTGGGGAGAGCCTCGGGAGTCGTGTAATAGGGACCGGGAACATTTTCACGCGCGGGAGCTTCTTCGGGCTTGAAATACTTCCAATCGATGT
>OIZA01000961.1_pt1 | contig 11765 bp, 10 predicted proteins | sample 1588381 | NCBI WGS metagenome assembly OIZA01 (sample SAMN03283277) | human gut metagenome | biome: human-associated habitat; material: feces | host: Homo sapiens | place: Peru | collected 2012 | reverse complement strand
GAGGTGTGGATACGTCCGCCGCTCTCGGTCTCCGGCACACGCTGTACACGATGTACACCACTCTCGTACTTCATCTTGGAGTAAGCGCCCTGTCCACTGATTGTGAACTGGACTTCCTTCATACCGCCGATACCGATCTCATCCACATTGATCAGTTCCACCTTCCAATGCTGCTTCTCGGCATAATGCACATACATACGATAGATCTCCGCTGCAAACAGTGCTGCCTCGTCACCGCCGGCACCTGCACGGATCTCCACGATTACGTTCTTGTCATCATTAGGATCCTTGGGCAGTAACAGGATCTTCAGTTCCTGCTCCAGCTCTTCCACACGCTTCTTACTGTCGTTTAACGTCTCTTTGATCATCTCGCGCATTTCTTCGTCTTTTTCTTCTTCCAGCATAGACAAAGAATCTTCGATATCCTGCTTGCACTTTTTGTACTCGGTATACGCATCCACGATGGGGGTCAGATCGCTCTGCTCCTTCATCAGCTTGCGGAAGCGCTCCTGGTTGTTGGTGACCGTAGGCTCATGCAGTTCGCCCATGATCTCTTCAAAACGAATCAATAAATCTTCCAGCTTGTCAAACATAACTAATTCCTCTCAACATATGTTCCATAAACTACCCGGTCCAGACCGGCATAATCCTGCACCACCTGTACCTCACAGTACCCCTGGGTGCGCATCAGTTCCGACACGGCCTGTCCCTGATCATATCCAATCTCAAAAAAGAGCATTCCGCTGCTCACCAGATGCCGGCCTGCCTCCTGGATGATCCGGCGATAAAAATACAGCCCGTCCTCCGTACCGTCCAGTGCCATTCTGGGTTCATGATCCCGTACCTCCGGCATCAGGTTCTCCACTTCCGCACTGGCGATGTAAGGTGGGTTCGACACGATGATCTCGAATTTTCCCTCCACCTTTTCAAACAGGTCACTCTGCAGAAAATGAACCCGATCTGCTTTCGCTGCCTCCAGAAGCCTTCCGGCATTTTGCTCTGCCACTTCCAGCGCCCCGGAAGACAGATCCACGCCCAGTCCTTCACAGTCATTGCTGTAATGCATGAGGCTTAGCAGAATACATCCGGATCCCGTACACATGTCTAACACCCGCATCCCGTCATGGAGTTCCTTAAGCACTTCCTCCACCAGGATCTCCGTATCCTGCCTCGGGATCAGCACATTCTCATTGACGGCAAAGGTCAGTCCCATAAAGTCCTGCTCTCCGGTCAGCTGCTGCAGCGGTATGTGCTCCGCCCGCTGTCCGATCCAGCCAAAGTACTTCTCCTGTGCCTCCGGTGTCACCGGCTGTTCGCCGTGCACCAGCAGATCATTGCGGTTCGTACCACATACCGCTTCCAGTAAAAGTCTGGCATCCAGTGTGGCTTCTTCGATTCCCGCTGCCTGTAAAGCCCGGCAGCCCTTTTCATAACATTCCCGATAGGTCATCTTAATCCTCTGGCTCTTCGGAAGGTTCATCCTTCATCCAGCTTTCATCGATTTCGTAACCAAAAGTATCCTGTAAATATTTCTTCCAGTCAAATACCGCTTCTACGGAAGCAATGGCCACCTCAGCCATACTCTCGTCCGGCTCTTTTGTGGTCATGCGCTGGATCCACATACCGGGGGCGGACAGGATCTTGATAAACAGATTGTCCGTCCGGCCGGCCAGACGGATGATCTCGTAGGAGATTCCGGCCACTACCGGCATCAGCAGAACGCGAAGGATCACCTTCTCTGCCACATTGTCCACCTGAATAAAGAAAAACAGCACGATACTTACCAGCATAACAAAGAAAATAAAGCTGGTGCCGCAGCGCTTGTGAAGTCTGGAACTACGCATCACATTGTACACCGTAAGGGGTCTGCCCTTCTCGATGCAGTTGATGCACTTGTGTTCCGCACCGTGATACTGGTACAGTCTGCGGATATCCTTCATGGCGCTGATGCCCCATACATACAGTAAAAACAGGGCGATACGGATCACACCTTCAATAATCGCCATCAGAGAGCGATTGCGGATAAAACCTTCAAACAGTGAAGAAATAAAATAAGGCAATACGATAAAGATACCTACCGCCAATATGATCGAGATCACCGTCACGATACCGGACAACAGCTTTTCTCCGTTGCCGCCGCTCATCTTGTCCATGGCTTTATCGAACTTCGTCTCTTTGCCCTCCTCTTCCTCATAAAAGGAAGCGGAATAGTTCAGTGCTCTGGTTCCCAGGATCAGAGAATCCAGGAAATTAAAGATGCCGCGGATAAAGGGAAGCTCCTTGAACCTGCTTCCGTGAGCCAGTCCCTGATAGGTCTCCACTTCCACTTCGATCTCGCCGTCCGGCTTCCGGACCGCTACCGCATACTTCTCTTTATTTTTCATCATAACGCCTTCCAGCACGGCCTGTCCGCCGATACCGGAATAACGACTCTTTCTTCTAGCCATAAAATCTCATCCTTATAAATTCAGTAACAAGAAAAGGTTGAGATAAGAATACCTCAACCTTTCGCTTGCAATCTTATTTAACACCGTATTTCTTATTGAACTTATCAATACGGCCATAGGTTCTTGCAGACTTCTGCTGGCCAGTGTAGAATGAATGACACTTGGAGCAAACTTCTACGTGAAGCTCGGGCTTGGTGGAGCCGGTTACAAATGTGTTACCACAGTTGCAGGTTACAGTTGCCTGGTAGTAAGCGGGATGGATTCCTTCTTTCATTTCTTTCACCTCTCTATAAAAATGTCGTGTATAAGTTCTTGTTCTCATCCTCACTGCTTATGGAACCACAAACAGCGGTATTATTGTACCATAAGAGTCTACACGACGCAAGACCTATTTTTACATATTTTGAGATCATCAGATAAACCGGTTCTTCTTCACCATATTCACGAACTCCACATTATTGCGGGTGTGGGAGAACATGTCGAGGATGCGGTCGGTGGCTTCGTCGGGCTTTAAGCCGTTCAGGGCCTTGCGCATGATATTGATAGCCTCCAGTTCTTCCGGAGTCAACAGCAGATCCTCTCTTCTGGTGCCGGACTTCGCCAGATCGATAGCCGGGAATATACGCTTCTCGGACAGCTTTCTGTCCAGAACCATTTCCATATTACCGGTTCCCTTGAATTCCTCGTATACCACATCATCCATCTTGCTTCCGGTCTCTACCAGTGCGGTGGCCAGAATGGTCAGGCTTCCACCTTCACGCATATTACGGGCAGCACCGAAGAATCTCTTGGGCATATGGAGTGCAGCGGGATCCAGACCACCGGACAGAGTACGTCCGCTGGGGGGAACCACCAGGTTGTACGCTCTGGTCAGACGGGTGATGCTGTCGAGCAGGATCACCACATCCTTCTTATGTTCTACGAGACGCTTTGCACGCTCGATCACCATCTCGGATACTCTCTTATGATGCTCGGGAAGCTCATCGAAGGTGGAATAGATCACTTCCACATTGTCTCCGTGGATTGCTTCCTTTATATCGGTAACTTCCTCGGGACGCTCATCGATCAGCAGGATCAGCATGTGCATCTTGGGATTACCGTTCAGAATAGACTTTGCCACTTCTTTTAACAGTGTGGTCTTACCGGCCTTGGGCGGGGATACGATCATACCACGCTGGCCCTTACCGACCGGGCTCACCAGATCCATAACTCTCATGGCTACGCTGCAGCCGGGAGTCTCCATCTTGATACGCTCATCCGGGAAAATGGGCGTCATATCCTCAAATGCCATTCTCTTGGCAGACTCTTCCACCGTATAGCCGTTGATGCTCTTGACGAACAGCAGCGCACTGAACTTCTCCTGCTGGGTCTTGATCCTCTTGTTACCCTTCAGGATATCACCGGTCTTCAGTCCGAAACGACGGATCTGGCTGGGTGCCACATACACATCGTTCTCACCGGGCATATAATTCTCACAGCGGATAAATCCGTAACCGTCCGGCATAACCTCCAGAATACCGCTGGCTTCGATACCGCTGTCCAGTTCCTTCGGATACTGGCTCTCGTCGTAAGCCACATTATTCGGGTTGAAGGTACGCTCTCTGGTATAAGCTTCACTCCTTACGCCGACAGTCTCTGCACCGTTCTCGGAACGATCCGTGCGGTCGGTACGCTCAGAACGATCCGTGCGATAGTTTCTGTCATTTCTGTCCTGTCTGTAATTCCTCTCCTGTCTGACAGGGCGCTCCGTTCTCTCCGGCTTCTCCGTCTCTTCGCTCTTAGCAGCCTCCTGCTTCTCTTCCGCCGCCTTTGCAGCTGCCTTCGCTTCTTCCTCTTTTTTCAGGCGCTCATCTTCTGCAAGCATAGCTTCTACCAGATCCGCCTTTTTCATTGTGGAAGTTCCCTTCAGGCCACGTACTTTTGCCAGTTCCTTTAACTGAACTAATGCCAGTGATTCATATTTTTCTCTCATATACTCCTCCTGTGGAATAAGATTTACCTGTAAAACTGTTAACTAAGGGGAATTACATCCGATTTACATTCGACATGTCAGTTGAATAAAAAGATATTAAAACTGCATCTGGTAACATTATAATATACTTTTCTCCAAATAGGAAGTCCCAAAATAATTTTTTTATTTTTTGCAAAAGTGAAGCGAACTCCTTGCGAAGATACCGATTCTATTATATCATTATAAATAATGTCCGGATTTTTCTATCCGGTGAATCATCCATGATTACATGAAGTAATGATCAAATAAAAAAGAGAGGTATTGTCATGACAACCAATGAAAAAGCATTACTGATGCATGAAAAATGGAACGGCAAATTAGAGACCGTGTCCAAGACTCCCGTCAAGACCCGCGAGGATCTGGCTATTGCTTATACTCCCGGTGTTGCGGAGCCCTGCAAAGTAATCGCCCAGGACAGGGAAGCTGCTTACAAATACACCATGAAGGCCAACACCGTAGCCGTTGTCTCTGACGGAAGTGCTGTTCTGGGTCTGGGCAATATCGGCCCTTACGCAGCAATGCCCGTTATGGAAGGCAAGGCAGTCCTCTTCAAGGAATTCGGCAACGTCAATGCTGTCCCCATCTGTCTGGACACCCAGGATACCGAAGAGATCATCAAAGCTGTGACCTATCTGGCTCCCGGCTTCGGCGGCATCAATCTGGAGGACATCAGCGCCCCCCGCTGTTTTGAGATTGAGGAACGTCTGAAGGAGATCCTGGATATCCCCGTATTCCATGATGACCAACACGGTACTGCCATCGTCGTTCTTGCCGGTGTCATCAATGCCCTGAAGGTAGTGGGCAAGAAAAAGGAAGATTGCCGCGTGGTGGTAAACGGTGCCGGAAGTGCCGGTGTAGCTATTACCAAACTGCTTCTGACCTACGGTTTCCCCAACATTATCATGTGTGATAAGGTGGGTATCGTCTCCAAAGATACCGAGGGTCTGAACTGGATGCAGCAGAAAATGACCGAAGTGACCAACTTAAACAACGAGGCCGGAACCCTGGCCGATGCTCTGAAGGGTGCCGACATCTTCATCGGTGTCTCCGCTCCCAATATCGTCACTCCCGAGATGGTAGCTTCCATGAACCACGATTCCATCCTGTTCGCCATGGCGAACCCCGTTCCCGAGATCATGCCGGATGTAGCAAAAGCAGCCGGTGCCCGTGTTGTGGGAACCGGACGCAGTGATTTCCCCAATCAGGTGAACAATGTAGTCGCTTTCCCTGGTATCTTCAAGGGTGCTCTGGAGGGACACGCTACCCAGATCACCGAAGAGATGAAGCTGGCTGCTGCCGAAGCCATCGCCGGTCTGGTGCCTGCCGACAAGCTCTCCGATGACAACATCATGCCGGAAGCTTTCGATCCTCAGGTTGCCGAGGTCGTAGCCAATGCCGTGAAGAGCCACATCCGCTAATGTACCCGGATAACGTTACGAGAGACTGGCACGGCAAGCCCTACTATTCTCTGGATTCCTATTGTAAGAATACATTTCACCATAAATGCTATAAAATAGCCCTGAATGCCCGGATGTCCTGTCCCAATCGGGACGGAACCCTGGACACTCGGGGCTGTATCTTCTGTAGCCGCGGCGGCAGCGGTGATTTTGCCGTGGATATTGCCGGCAAGACTATGGAAGAACAGATTGCGGAAGGTATGGCCGGCTTCGGCGATAAAGTGACCGGTCATGACCTGATCGCCTATTTTCAGGCATATACCAACACCTATGCACCTCTCCCCTATCTGGAAGAGGTGTATCGTTCTGCCCTGGATCACCCACAGGTCTGCGGCATCTCCATTGCCACCAGACCGGACTGCCTGGAACCGGAGGTACTTGCCCTGCTTGCAAAATTAAAAGAAGACTATCCGGACAAATTCCTCTGGGTCGAACTGGGACTCCAGACGATCCACGAAGAGACCGCCCGCTATCTCCGCAGAGGCTATCCGCTGTCCTGCTTTGAAAAAGCCTGTGACGATCTGAAAATGCTGGACATCCCCTGTATCGTCCATACGATCCTGGGGCTTCCCGGGGAGACCGACGAACAGGTTCTTCAGACCATGCAGTACTTAAACCGCATCGCTCCCTTCGGCATCAAATTGCAGCTGTTGCATGTATTAAAAAACACCGATCTGGCAGATGATTATGAAAAAGGGATGTTCGAAGCGTTGACTTTGGAGCATTATCTGGATCTGCTCATCTCCTGTCTCGTCCATCTCTCCCCGGATATCGTGATCCACCGGGTCACCGGCGATGGGCCGAAAAATCTGCTGATCGCTCCCACATGGAGTCTGGACAAACGAAAGGTGCTGAATACACTGCACCACCGTATGAAGGAACAGGGCATCCGTCAGGGTGACCTGTATGAAATAGAAACAGATATGAATACTATCAGATAGATATAAGAAAGGCTGTTATCACATTATGTTACAAGATCCGCTTACCCTATATAAACTTATCGTTCTCTATATGCTGAACCGGGTTACTTTTCCCCTCACGGCCGCACAGGTCAGTGATTTCATCCTGGGAAAGGAGTACACGAACTTCCTGACCCTGCAGCAGGTCATCAACGAACTGACGGATGCCGGCATGATCGCCACCCAGTCCATCCGCAACCGGACCCACCTGTCCATCACCCCCGAGGGCAAAGAGACGCTGAATTTCTTCGAGAACCGCATTGGCGATACCATCAAGCAGGAGATCGATACTTATTTTCAGGAAAATGAATTCACCCTGCGCAACGAAGTCTCCGTGCTGGGTGACTATTACAAATCCACCTCCGGCGAATACGAGGCCCATCTGGTGGCCAAGGACCGGGGTATCAATCTGGTGGACATTACGCTGTCCGTTCCCGTGGAGGAGACGGCGGCTGCCATCTGCGACAACTGGCAGAAGAAAAATCAGGAAATATACAAATACCTGATCACGGAATTGTTCTAATTCCGGGAATCTTTCTAATTCCCGGAGTTATTCCAACACCACCATCAGGTATCTTACTTACGATTCTGTCATTCCTTATTCTCAGAAGAAGCCTCCGCGGCTTCTTTTTTGATTCTCGCCATATGCTCACGGATCTTCACTTCATAACCGTTGCCCGAAGGCTGGTAGAACTCCCTGCCGCTCAGTTCATAGGGCAGATACTGCTGTTCCACATAGTCATTCGGATAATCATGTGCATATTTATATCCTGTTCCGTGTCCCAATTTTGCCGCTCCTTTATAATGTGCGTCCTGCAGATGTGTCGGAATCGGCAGATCCCCGGTGGCCTGTACCTCCTGCATTGCCTGAAATACCGCTTCACAGCTGCGGTTGCTCTTGGGTGCCGTGGCAATATAAGTGACTGCCTGCGCCAGAATGATCTGTGCCTCCGGCATACCTACCCGCTCCACCGCCAGGGAAGCATTCACTGCCACCACCAGTGCCTGAGGATCCGCATTGCCCACATCCTCCGATGCGCAGATCATGATACGTCTGGCGATAAAAGTCACGCTCTCACCTGCATTTAACATTCTTGCCAGATAGTATACCGCCGCATCCGGATCGGAGCCCCGCATGCTTTTGATAAATGCGGAGATCGTATCGTAATGATTGTCGCCGTTCTTGTCGTATCTCGCCGCTCTCTTCTGGATACACTGTTGTGCCACATCCAGTGTAATATGGATCTTCCCGTCCGGTCCCGGCTCCGTGGTCATAATACCCAGTTCAATGGCATTCAGGGCATGTCTGGCATCACCCCCGGAGATATCCGCCAGAAAATCCAGTGCGTCCTCCTCTATGGTGCCGTTGTAGGCTCCCATTCCCCGGTCCGTGTCGTAGACCGCTTTTTTCAAAAGTTCTTTGATGGCTTCCTTCGGGATCGGCTTTAATTCAAAGATCACCGAACGGGAGATCAGCGCTCCGTTTACCTCAAAATAGGGATTCTCCGTAGTCGCTCCGATAAGGATGACCGTACCGTCCTCCACATACGGGAGCAGATAATCCTGCTGCCCTTTATTAAAGCGATGGATCTCGTCGATGAACAGGATCGTACGCTTCCCGTACATTCCCTGCAATTCCTTCGCCTTTGCCACCACTTCTTCCATATCCTTTTTGCCCGCTACCGTGGCATTGATCTGTTGGAATTCCGCACTGGTGGTGTTGGCAATGACCTTCGCCAGTGTCGTCTTGCCGGTGCCGGGCGGTCCGTAGAAAATGATGGAACTGATCTTGTCTGCCTTGATGGCCCGGTACAGGAGCTTGTCTTTGCCGATGATGTGCTCCTGCCCTACAACTTCGTCCAGGGTTCTGGGACGCATTCTGGCTGCCAGCGGCGCTTCCTTTTCCATGTTGGTGCTTCTCATGTATTCAAACAAATCCATAGTGTTACATCCTCTGTTCCTATTACAAAAATGCAAAAAGACTGAAGCACATTCTATGATATGCTCCAGCCAATTATAACAGACTTTATCAAAACTTGCAATTTTGCACCCAGATCTTCACTCGACGCTTCAGCACATTTGCTTCCAGCGGAGCCAGCAGAAGGTCCTGGATCCCTTCCGTCTCCAGTGCGCCTTTCATCTGTGACAGATTCCCTTCCTTACAGATGGCAATCACGGGAAGTGTGTGTTCTCTCTGCAATTCTACAAGTTCCTGCCAGCGTGCCTGTCCTCCGTCCTCTTCTTCTGATACATCCACGAACAGGGCAAGACTCTCTTCACAGTTCTTTTCTCCCATAGCCGTTCTGATCTCCTCCACCGAGGATACCTTCTTCAGATGGACGAAGTCCGGCAGAGCGAACTCCAGCATACTGGTGACATTGCGGGAACCAGACCACACAAATGCCTGCAGCTTCTGATCCGGGTTCTGGTTTTCCTCACCAAATACACTGTAGCGGCCCTTTCCGGCCTTTTTGGATACATACAGTGCCTGATCCGCTTTCCTTGCCAGATCATCATAGCAATGATCCTCCGGCTCGGAAAATACCACACCCACACTGATGGAAATATTGTCTGGAATGGACAGGTTCTCTTTATACTTTACAAGGTTCACCAGATTATCCGCCTTGATCGGGGCAATCTCCCGGGACGGAATATCTGCCATCAGTACAGCGAACTCGTCTCCGCCGATACGCCCCACATAATCGGTGCTGCGGAACTGCGAGGAGATCACTCCCGCAACGACACTGATGACATGGTCTCCCATGGTATGTCCGTAGACATCATTTACCGATTTGAAATTATCTATATCTATAACCATCAGGGCATGCTGTCCGTCTTCACGCTCCGTCAGGGTCTTCGTGATCAGCTTCTCCACCGTCATCTTGTTGAACAGGCTGGTCATCTCATCGATCTGTGACTTGGTCTCCCAGGCCTTCTGTTCATCCCGGCTGCTCTGCAATCTGCGCTTTACACCCAGTGTATTGTTGATACGGGACAACGCGATACGGGCATCCACCGGCTTGATGATAAATTCATCCGCTCCCAGCGCAAAAGCCTTCGACTGGGACGTTACCGATTCCGTATTCGTCAGAACGATGACCGGGGTATCCTTGAATCCCTCCATGAACTGTCTGCGGTGCAATACTTCAAAACCGTCGATTCCCGGCATGACCAGATCCAACAGCACCAAATCAATGGCATCGCTTTCCTTCTCCATGATTTTCAGACATTCTTCACCGGAAACAGCCTCTGCGAAGTTAAAGTATTCCCCGAGAGACTGCCTGATCACCACTCTTTGAAATTTTGAATCGTCAACGATTAATAATGTTTCTTTCTTTTGTAAACTGCTCATGGCCGCCGGATCCTGCTTTCCGTACAACGTCGTTTCAAAACGCCATACTCATATAGTATATCCGACAGCCATGTGCTCGTCAATTTAAAAATATCTTGAGTTACATCAAATACTTATCAAATGAAACGGGAAATTTTAACTTTTTCAAATAAAACTTGTCAGAGACGCCTCTAAAAGTACTGTTCGTTATTTGTGTATCACTTGATTCTTTTTCCAACCACAACAAATCTTCCATCCTCTGTATGATATGAGCAACAGGATAATGTGATGAATTCATCTCCAAACTCTGCACTTATCCCGGTATCATACAAGGACATGGATTTAATATTCTCATACCAGTTATCAAATTCTTCCTGCGTATCAGCCTGAAAGAACCGGTAATACTTAAACACATTATCCTTTTTCAAGTAAACCTGCGAATAGAATACGGCAATCAATTCATATTCCCTCTTTTCATACAGACTGTCAAAAGATATGACTGAATGATTTCTTCCATAGTTTTCATCTGCATATTTCCTGAGCCCGCCAAACATCATCCCTGATTTCATGGTATGCCCATGTATCATAAGATTGGTAGAAGGTTTTACACCACCCTCATATTGATTATCTGCGGTTCCCACTCCAACCACCGAATCCGTATCCATTATCAGACATCCGTTATCGTTTGCTTTCTTGTTAAAGTCATAGGAAAGGTAATAGTCCTCATCTTCCATAGTCTGCATTACCGGATAATCAATGACCGTATCTTCAATCCGAAGCCAGCCTATGATATCGGAATTCTGCTCATATAATGTTTCATATTCCGGGAGCATTACGATTTTCGTTCCATTATCACCCTCATATTGTGTATAATCATCCAGTATCTCCTGATCTTCCTTCGTTTGTCTAATTGCATTCTCCACTGCCTTATGCCGGTAATCCGCTGTTATTCTTGTCAGAACCATTATTGCCATAACAATGATACATATAGTCAGAACACACCCACATATCAACTGTATTCTCCTATATCTTTTTCTTAATTGCCTCTTTTTACGAAGACGGGTGACCGAAGCCACCCGTCTGTTGTTTTGATTATTTATCATTTGATTTCCTCAAAAGGAGATTACCTGACTGTCTTTTTCTTTCTGCCAAAGTACAATACGCCTGCTCCACTTATGACTGCAACGATGAAAAGCCATGCAATCGATGTATTATCTCCGGTTTTTGGAACCACATCCTTCTCGGATGAAGTTGTTGTATCCTGTGTTGTATCCGATGTAGTTGTATCCTGTGTTGTTGTATTCTGGCTGGATGCCGCTTTGGTTACAAATGTGCTTTCTGCACTTCCATCACTATACTGGAACTTCACTTTATGCGTTCCAACACTTAATGTATTCAGATAATCTGACTTGAATGTTAATATGGTACTTCCGGATTTCAGTGTATAATTTGCTGCATCCACAAGTTTATCATCCACATAGATTCCAGTTAATTTATCAAGCGCTCCATCACAGGTAATTGTTAATGTTCCATCCGTACTTAACTCGTGTGTTCCGCCTG
>OIZA01000958.1_pt1 | contig 11779 bp, 15 predicted proteins | sample 1588381 | NCBI WGS metagenome assembly OIZA01 (sample SAMN03283277) | human gut metagenome | biome: human-associated habitat; material: feces | host: Homo sapiens | place: Peru | collected 2012 | reverse complement strand
TATTGACAGTTGGGGCATTGTTGGTTTGGAGGATTATCAATGATTATCCTTGGAATCCCAAGAAATCCAGAAGATTATTTCATTGCTGATAGCGCTTTGGCATGGGAACTTGATAAGGCTGGCTTTTCGGCTAAATACCTAGATGATGACGCGCATTATTATAAGAGAAACGCAAAATTGCTAAAATGGTTAAATAAGAATGGAATAGAAGGATAATACGCTAGAAAGGAGGAATCTATGATTGGAAACAATCAAGAATATTGCCGCAATTTTAGGAGCAATCCTTTCTTTAGCAGCGGTTATTACTCTATGTTGCAAACCTATTAAACTATATATTGCAAGCGCTCTAAAAAAATATCAGGGCGAACAAGATGATAAGATAAAGCAAAATACCCTCAAAGCGACGCTCAAGAGAATTGAGAGTAAGCTAGATGCAACTGTAGCATATACAACTGAGGCGTGTCGTGGTGAAATCAAAAATATGTTCTATAAATATATAGGCAATAAGACACTGCCATATTATGAAAAGATGCATATGTTGCAGATTGAGGATATTTATGTCAATAAGTTACAAAAGAACCATTATACTAAGGGGCTTATTGAAGAAATGAAAACGTGGTCTGTTGACTATACTGGTGTTGATTCACAAGATGTCAATTAACCATATATTACCATCCTTGAAGAAAGGAGGAAGATGATTGCAGAAAGATGTAAAATTTCAGCTTGAAGATGCTGTTGAATATCCTGAATGGTGTGATAATTACCCAGAGCACAAATTCACTGTATTTAAGTGCTGTTTTTTAAGTACTAAGCCAAATGCACATAATCTAGATATTAGTAATGATGTGTTGCGGCGCGACGCTCAATCTATTCTTGGCAATATGCTTGTGGCAAAAATCCAGAATGGTGATGCGACTACGCACCTACCATCAGAAATTCAGTATGGCTATTTTCCGCGCGAACAAGAGATTGAGTTTGTTGAGGAAGATGGTATTACCAAGGCATATGCTTATGCGGTCGTAAGCAAACACTATAGTAAGGAATTAAACAATATCTTTGAGTTTGATAATCTTCGCAATAGCTCTGTTGAAATGACAGTAACAACAGATAAAGATGAAGATGAAGGTAAAGTAGTAGCGCTAGACATTTTTGGATTGACTGTACTTGGAAAAGCCATAAATGGTAGCTGTCCTGATGCAGATATTAAAATGGTGCGATTCTCCACTGAGGATGCGGACGCTTATTTTGCTAAATCTGATTCTCTATCTAACCTAAAGCAATTTGTCGAAGAAAGGAAACAATCAATGGCTGAAAAGAAAACATATAAGATTGACAAATCTAAAGAAGCCATGTCTACGGCTGACTGGGGCAATTACGATAAGGCGGCTATGAGAGATAAAATCATGGAAGCTAAGAATCGTGACACGCTTGTTAAATCTGTGTATCTACTTGTAGAAGATGGTTGGAAAGATGCACCATCTGAACACCTCAAGTACCCAGTTATGATGCTTGATGGGGACACATTTGTATATAACCGAAACGCTCTGAGCGCTGCACTAGCATATGCAAAGCAGAATGATGAGACTGAGGTTGTAAATAAAATTGAGGCTATCTATAAGAAGTTAGACCTTGATGACGATTCTGAAAGAAAGGAGGACAAGAAAATGACTGAAATTGAATTTAGCGCGGTTGATATTGGCGATATGTGGGGTAGACTATATAACGCTATGCGCGAAGCTCGTAATTGGGAATATGGTATTCAGGGTATTTATGAGGAGGACAATAAGAAGTTTGCCATCCTTATCGATGATGCCAAGAAGCTATATCGGCTCGATTTTAGTCTGACTGAGGACGGTCTTACTCTTGCAGATGAGGTTGTTGAGGTCAAGCAGGAATTTACCGAGACTGATAATATCAAGAGATTTGCTGAACCTGATAATGTTGCCGAATATCGTCTAGCTGATTGTGATGATTGTGACGAGCATGACGATGATGACGAGGATGAGCATGAGGAAGAGCAGGAGATGTCCGCTGATGATATGAAAGCCCGTATTGCGCAGCTTGAAAAAGATATTGAAGATAGAGACAATATCATCATGGGTCAAAATTCTGAGCTTGAGACGCTACGTCAGTTTAAGAAAGATGTAGAGGACAAGGAAAAGGCTATTTCTGTTGAAGCTATCATGGCTGAATGCAAGGAATATATGTCTGATGATTGTTATAAGCAGATGCGAGAAGAAGGCATGTCTTGTGAATTTGCGGATGTTGATGCTTGGGCAAATAAGGTTAAGGCATATTGTTTCTCTGCTGTAAAGAAAACGCCAAAGAAAGAAAAAACCGACGTATTTACTTTCGCTGCTCCTGTTGAAAAGAAGGAGCATAAAGGTCTATGGGACTAAAACTAAAATTGATTAAAAGGAGATAATTATATTATGGCTAATACTCACTCTTTTGTTATCCGCACTCTTGACGATTGGCAGAATGATGCCATCAACTGTGTTGGTATTTGCAAGGACAATGACCTAGACAATGGTCAGTTTGTTACTCGTGGCGCTCTTGGTCTAGCAACTGATGGCGGTTATGAATTTGCTTGCGCACTACCTGTTACCAACGCTACAGATCTATGGCTTGTCGAAAAGCCCGCTGTTGGTAACACCATTGAACAGCAGGAAATGAGCGACCCCCGTTATTTCTATAACCCCAAGGGCAGTGCATTCTCCATTAAGGGTCTAACTGCTGGTCGTACTTTCCTAGAGGCTCCTGCTTCTGCGTTTGCTGCTACTAAGGATCCCAAGACGGTTGGTGAAACCGCTAAGTTCGCAAGCGTTGATGCAACTGGTCGTCTAGTTGCAGTTGCTAGCGCTCCTGCTTCCGGTACTTATTTCAGCATTGAGGCGACTCATACTGTTGATATTGGTATTGAAGCCGTTCCTACTTGGATTCTCAAGTGCGTCCGTAACTAATTAAATTTAATAAATAAGCAAAGGAGATATATATTATGAATCTAAGCAAAGAAATTGTTGCTTTCTCCAATGGCAACACTAAGTTCTATGAGCAGTTCATGGACTATCATTTCCACAAGTCCGAGGCTGAACAGGGCCGTAAGCTAGGTGCTTATGATGCAACTAAGCCTCTTGCTGAAAAGCATGATGTTGTCAACGCCGCATATTTTGCAGAGGTTGAGCGTCTTTCCAACTGCACTCGTAACGCTGAGAATGCTGATGCGTGGGCAGCTAATCCTATGGTTCGTTGGGCTAATTTTGCAGTTATCAACGCTCTAGTCAATGCAGTTCTTCCTGCATATGTTACTGAGTCTCTTGCTCCATTCGTTGATTTCCGTATGGCTGGCATTGGCGATATTGTTAAGGTCAAGGTTATGCCTCGTACCCTTTACACTGTCTCTGCCGGTGGTACTGGTGAGCGCACTACTTTCCGTCAGAAGAAGTATGCTGGTGATGTTGTCATTTCCATGCAGGAGCGCATTATCACTACTTACGTTGATATGTACCGTGTAATGGCTGGTAAGGAAGATATTGCTGATTTCGTCCGTGCTATCGTTCTTTCCATTGAGATTGATATGCAGAAGATGGCTGTTGCCGCTCTCAATGCTGGTCTAGCTGGCGCTTCCTATCCTTCTCAGTTCCTTGAGAATGCCGCATTTGATGCTAAGAAGCTTATTGCTCTAGCACAGCGCGTTCAGGCTTATAACAATGGCATTAAGCCAATTATCATGGGCACTGCTTCTGCTCTAGCTAACGTCCTACCTGATAGCACTATGGGTTATCGTGGCACTTATGACGCTAATGGAGGCTCTGTCCATGTTCTCCGTGACTTCTATGGCTTTGCCCTCTATGAGCTACCCCAGATGCCTACTGGCTCTAACTATGGCCTAGCTCTTGATGACAACAAGCTATATGTTGTTTCTCCTGTTGGCTCTAAGCTAGTTGTTGGCGCTATGTCCACCACTCTAACCAACAGCAACCAGTTCTATGAGAATGCTGACCTTACACAGAACTTTACCATGCGCAAGAACTATGGTTTCGAGTTTGTCGGGGCACAGTACGCTGGATTGTTCACCATTACCGAGTAATTTCTTATTGACAAAATCGTAATCTCATGATATAATATATGAGAGAGGACAGGGTTTGGCCACCTTTCTAATTGCCGTTACAATTAGATTACTCTCTAATATTTATAACAAAATATCTTTGACGGAGGATAATTTGAATGAAAGCTAATGCAAAAGATAATGTTTTTAGTGTATATATGCACACTAATACAATAAATGGCAAAAAGTATGTTGGTATCACATCCAAAGAACCAACTAGAAGATGGAAAGGTAATGGTTCTGGATATAGAAACAATGAACATTTTTGGAACGCTATACAAAAGTATGGCTGGAATAATTTTGAACATTATGTTATATATCAGGAATTAAGTCTAGATGAAGCTAGTTCTATAGAAAAGGAACTCATTACTAAATATAACACTAATAACCCCAATTTTGGATATAATTTAACTAGTGGAGGAGAATATGGACAAGAGTTGTCCGATGAATCCAGACGCAAAATGAGCGATAAGGCTAAAAATAGAGTAATTACCAAAGAATGGCGACAGCATCTAAGCGAGGCTAGGGTTGGACGTGTTCCTTGGAATAAAGGCGTGTCTCTATCTGAGGAACAACGGGCTAAAATTTCTGAGTCTGTTAAAGGTCGTAAACATAATGCTTCTAGTATCGAAAAAATGCAAATGAATTGCTATAAAAATAAAGCGGTTATACTTGATGGAATTGTTTACGTGTCTATGTCAGAATGTGTTAGATCGCATCCTGATGAAAATTTAACACAGCTTAGAGCTTGGTTGCGCGGAGAAAATTCTATGCCGGAAGAATATAAAAATAGGGGTTTATCATATTATGGTGTTAATCATGAATATATAGAGGATACTTCTGTATATGCTGATAAAAGTGTAATATGTGATGGAATAGAATTTACATCTATGACAGAATGTGATAGATATTATGGATTACCAAGATGTACTACTTCTCATTTATTGCATGGAGATTACAAAATGCCTCAAAAGTTCAAAGATATGGGGTTACGATATTCAAATAAGAAAAGATATTGGTATAAAGTAATTGAGGATGAGAGCGAATAACTCTCATCTTTCTCTATTTATAACGGAAATAAGAAAGGAAAATAAAAGGAATGGCAAATACTACAAACACTAAATCCACTACGACTACCAAGACAACCAAGCAGAATGAACCATCTGTTATTGATGCCGAAAAAGAGGCATTGAAGGCGCAACTTGCAGAACAGCAGAAACGCATGGAAGAAATGATGGCGCAGATGCAGGTGCTTATGCAAGCGCAGTCTCAAGTTAAGATGGATGCGGAAGCTATCGAGGATAAATCTAAGGCGCTTAGAAATATCAAGTTTATCAATATGTGTCCGGGCAATATCAATCTGCGCGGAACTCGTATGCACAGAATTGAAGGCCAGTATAAGTACAAGATGATTCCAGAGTCAGAGGCATTTTCTGTCGTAAACAATATGCCCGAAACCGTATCTAGCGGCATGGTATATATTGATGACCCAGAATTTGTTCATAAGTGTGACCTAGATGAAATTTATCGTCATATTCTTAGCGCGACAAAGCTCAAGGAGCTACTTAAGCAGAATGTGGTTGATATTTGCGAGGTATATAAGGGCGCAACTGACCAGCAGAAGCAAATCATTGTAGATACTATTTCTAATATGGTGCTTGATGGACATCCGGTCGATGCGAATGTGCTTGTTAAGATTGGTGAACTTAGTGGTAAAAATCTAATTGATATTGAACCCCTTGACGACAAGGAGTGATAAATTATGGCAACATCATTTGATGTTATTGGACAAAGAGCATTAAGTGTAATTGATGACTATAAACTGCGCAAGCTATACGACGCAAACATTGAGCTGTTTTACGACAAGATTGATGGTTGGATTATTAGTTCAGCCGCAAAGTTTATAGAATGTGAGCAACCTCTAACATATGATTCAGAGCTTAGACAATTTGACGCAGATTTAACAGATTTAGAGATTCAGATTCTTGCCGAATATTGGGTAATTTACTGGTGGCGCGGCGAGACGGACGTAGCAACACAGATTGCGCAAAAACTTAAAGTTCCATCATCTTTCCAGATGGATGGCGTATCCGCACAGAACTTCAAAGAAAAACAGAACGTCATTGATAAGCTAGAAGAAGATGTAGATAGGCTCATTCACGACAAATACCAGCTCTTATATCTATCCTCCTATAATTATTAAAGAGGGGTGGATATATGAGTAGAACAGACAAGCAAGATAAAATTCATGCTTTATATAAAGTCCTATTGCTGTTTGAAGATTTGACTAGCCTTGAGCCGACAATCGAAGAAGCCGACTATACAACATATTGTGAGCGGCTATCCGTGCGATTTAGGGCAGTTGATGGTGAAATCGCTGATACATTAGCAGGATTAAGCAAAATGGGGCTTGAGCTTACTCATCCTATTATTCGTTCATGTGTATTGCGCATGACGAACAGAATTGAAAGGATGGGTGATTGATGTGGCATATGAGATGTTTCAATATCAACCAAACCCCAATGATTATTACCGCGATTTGACTCAAGAATATATAGATTCGCAATGGGACAATACATCTACGAAAACGCCTGAGAATGGCGGCGAATTGCTAGAACAAAATGGAATAGGGTCTAATGAATATAGCTGTGTCCAAGCATGGGTTGCGCCTACTGTAGCAACTACATCGACCGGACAAAAGGATACTATAGATTTCCTACAGTTAATCTTTAGAGATATTGACCATTTTGTTGTGCGCGGATTGTATTACAAGTTCGATAGTAATGTGTGGATTGTCCATGATTCAGGCAAATTTGATGGCTTGCCCCGTGGCGTTGGTGTGCGCCGTTGCAACAATGTTATGCGGATTAAAGATGAGGCCAATGACGTAATCTTTAGCGCACCATGCGTTGTTGACTATGATATGCAATCACCATCAGCACAGGTAAGTACGCCCATCATTACACCAAATAACCATGCTGTTGTTATGGTTCAGGGTAATGAGGATGTATATAGGCTATTCAAGCTGAATACTAGATATATTCTAGGTGGCAGACCATTTAAGCTGTTGGCTTATCAAAACGCAATCAATGCATATGGAGATAATAAACCGACATTGCTTACTCTTGAACTATATCTTGATGAGGCTCATGCTGGTGATGATATCGAGAATCAACTTGCGGATAATAGCTCTAGTGATTATCCAATGGATGAAAATGCGCCATTTCCAATGGGTTAAAGGAGGGCGGTTAGATTATGTATAATTCATTAAGTCGTTTACCAAGTATTGGATACAATATTATGGTATATCTAGCAAAATCGACCGACCCTATTGCTGAGATATTTTGGAAGATGTTGGCATATAAAGACTATAAGGCGTTAAGCCATGAACCACTTACGTTTCAACAGAAGATGAAGTTAGTATGGGCACAGGGTAAGCAGGACACATATAGCGTATTCTTAACTAATCTAATTGAGGACGCTATGGCCGAATCTAAGCAGATTGTTAAGATATATCAATATTATATCCATGCTTCTGAGCTATATACTAGCACAGTAATCTATGCGTTCGATTGTCTATATGGCGGTCAGATGAGCCTAGTTGAATATAATGGCATTCCTGTTAATCGCGGCGATTTGTTTATTCATTGCATGCTATATTTGCTTAATGGCGCAGAAGTAGGCGGTGTAGGTAAGCTTATGTTCTTAGATGACATGAGCCGATACAGTGCCGCTAAATCAACCATTGGTAACAATAAAACATTCACAGGTGTTCAACTATATATGGCTGTTGAAGTAGGCGATGGTGGTGTTGATTCTGAATGCTAGACATTGAATATTATAAGCATAAATATTTTATCTTCGATAAGCCATGTATATATAAAAAAGGAGACAAGGAATTTACATTATATCCAATAAGCCTAGAGGATTCTGAGGATTTTTTAGATGCATCTAAGGTAATATCTATAGATAAAAATAGTTTACCATCTGTCGATATTATTCAGATGTCATATTTAAAATTTATATGTGCTGTTTTAGTCAGAGAAAGAAAAAATATTGAAAACTTTGCAACAATACTCAAATTGTCATTGCATATGTACGACCCAAAAATAGGAATTGACGTAAATAATAAATATGTTATTTTTGATGAAGAAGCTGATATTAGCATAACAGAGAAAGAATTTGAAGATATACGTAGGTTGATATTATATCAAAACATATTGTCTTTTGACGATTCGTACATAGACCCAGATTTAAAAAAAGCCATTGATGAAACTAACGAATTGAGAAGTAAAGATATAGATTTTCCAGACATTGAAAGAAAAATGGCTATTATTACGTCTCATTGTGGTATTAGAAAGTCTGAACAACAAAAAATGACATATAGAGCACATACTATGTTGTGGAATGAAGTATGTGCAGACATTGAATTTTCAACGTCAAGATCAATAGCACTATTCTCTGGAGAAAAAATAGAGCATTGGATATATAAAAAGAAAAAAGATAAAATGGACGATTACATTATTTCTGGAGAAAAATTTGCCGACAAGTTAGGCGCGAATTTTCAAGATTTAGAAAATAATGCAAAAGTTGTAAATGTAAATTCATATGAACAAAAATTTAACAAAATGGAGGAAGTTTTATGAGCGAAGCATATAAATATACTGCTGGTCCAGCAAGAGCATTGTTTTTCTATGGACAGACTCTAATTGGTGTGGTAAAATAATGGCCATCCTTATAGCGTGAGTTGTAAGGACTTTGGGTTAATTGCTTTGAATCCCTAAAGCCTACATACCTAAACAGTGATTGGAAACGATGAGCTGAATGGTTACGAAAGTGGAAAAAAGTTGTAGGATGATTATATGGTTAAATCCTAAGTAATCTTGATAGAAAATGGGTCTTTAGCAGAGAACATCCTAAATACATATAAATTTTATCAAGAAAATATGTACATGGAGGACTTTCAACGACTATCTCCTTGCGGGAGAGTAGGGGCAAGTGCCTCGAAAAATCCAACTTCTTAATTCATATGAATAATTAAGAAGAACATATAGTCTTATCTCATGTGAAAGCATGAGCAGTTTAATAAACGGCACAAGATTAACGACCTTGTGTGAAAATATATGGCAAAACTCTATCAGACACAACGTTCAATAGTGAAATCACCGCCGAAGAGGTTCGTGGTGGTCCTGGCAATCTACTCTACGGTTAAATATCATAATGGAAATGATAAATAGCCCGTTGTAACAGTAATGTTACAATGCATCTCCTCGAATTGCTGGAAAATCCTTAGAGCTTTATGTACCAAAGTGTAAAAATCATAAAGATTGGACAATCAGCAGCCAAGGTAGCTACGGCTACAAGGTTCAACGACTATGCTTGAAATAGCATTAGGGCGCAAGCGATTGGCGCTCGAAGTGGGGAGCATCCTATATGGATGAATGATATAGTCTATTCTCATGAGAAATCATGAGGCGGCAAATGTCCGCTATATAGAAGTAGCGTTCTATATAAAATGCAAAAGAAATATTTCCATGATTCCAACTTAACAATCGAAATTACTGATGTAAATTGCATTGCTTAATCCGTGAGGATTAAGTACTAAGGGTTTAATGCTTTGAAAATGCCCTAAAGCTCTTTTACCCAAACAGTAGCTAGAAATGGCAAGCTGAGTGGTTCTAAAAAGTAAAGAGATTGATTTTATTAAATAAAATCTAATGGGTAGTTTAGCAGGGAATCTCCTAAGTCAAATAGATATGGAGCACCCCCAACGACTATCTCCTTGCGGGAGAGTACACATCAAGCTAATGGGTGTGGAAAAATCCTTCCCTCTATATAGAGGTGAACAAATAGTCTGGACATTTGCCGAAATGGCAAAGCAGTTCCTTTGAGAACGGCATAAAGGGTTGCGCCTTTATGTGAACATATCGCAATGTTCAACCTAGAATATGTTGCAGCATCCCTAGGTGTCAATGTTGATCGTGGCGGCTTATCTCTTTACGAGAGTGGCAATGCTGGCGAATCCATCACAACCGCAGGTAGCATCACGCTTACTAATACGGCAGTAGCATTTGACGGTGCTATGATTGGTTGGTACAAAAAGACTGGCACTAATGATGACTGGACAGTTGCAACAATTTCTGGCAATAAGATGACTATTCCTGGTTCTAAGAACGGGGACAAGTATTGTGTCAAGTATTTCTATATCAATGAAAATGCAAAGTCTATTACCATTAAGGCACAATATGTGCCTAAGGTTCTACACCTTGTTCTAATTAACGACCTATACTCTGGTGACGCGACCAATGTTGCCGCATCTTCCGCTAAGTATGGTCGGCTCATTACTGATATTCCACAGTATCAGCTAAACGGCGGTCAGAATATTGCATGGTCTGCAACTTCTACTGCTACGGTTTCTCTGAGCGGCTCCGCACTTGCTTACGATAATAGCGCATCTTGTGAGGAAGCTCCAATCTATGGTACGATGACTCAGGAAATTTTTGGTACAAAGTGGCAGGACGATGTTGTAGCAATTGCCGTTGATAATGGCGACGTTGAAATTAGCAAGAATGATTCTGAAACGCTAAGAGTACGTGCTGTCTTTGGTGGTAATACTGCGTCTAAGATTTATTCTAACGATAATTTTACTTTTGCAGTTGAAACTACACCAGCTTCTACCGCAACCGGTACAACTGTTGATGCAACTGGCAAGATTACATCTGGCAATCAGGCTGGTGTTGCTGTTGTATCTGTAACTCTGAAGAGTGCTCCGGCGAATGTGGAACCGGCGTATGTTAAGGTAACTGTTTCTGACAGTTAATTATATCAAAATAAGGGAGCTAAAAACAGCTCCCTTATTTTTTAATTTTTAAGGTGATAACAATGTGTGAATATCTAAATGATGGAAATTGTAAAATACAAAAAGAAAAATGCCCGTTTACTTATTGGTGTTCCAAATTAAATATTTATAAATATTTAAAAGATGGCGATAATTGTAAAATAAAAAGGCAATATATTATTCCAAAAGGATATTATGAAGTGTGCTTTGAAAGACACGGAGACTTGTATATAGAAGTACAAGACAAAACGATTGTATTGAAAAATATTTTTAAAGAAACGCCAAAATATGTAAAGTTAAAAAAAAGCAATGGCGAATATAAGCTGATTGGGAAATTGGGAGGAAAATGATATGCTTGATGACATTAAAATTGAAAATTATTTAACGTATGCACAAGTACAGGCGATTGCAAATAGTGCAAAAAACGCCGAGAATTGGGCAGAAAAGCAACAGGATATTGACATGCTTTTGATGCATTATGCCACAGACATTACAGATGAAGAGCTTTCTGAAAAAGGGCACGATTATTGGCTAAGGACAGGTTTTATTGATAAAGTAAAATCTTCTATTGTAAACTATAAAGACGTTGATACTGCGATTGCATATGAAGAAAACCCGATTAGAATTTTAATTAAAATTTCCAATGAGATTCCAGAATTTAGCAAGAAGATGAACGAATTACTAGAGGTGTCTGGAAATGCCAACGGCAAGAAGTGAAGCTGAATTATATCAGATGCTAGCTGGTCCATTACAGAAAGCGACGGATTATGTTGTTCAAAAGATATGGAATGAAAACAGAACGAATTTTGGAACCGCCGCTTTGGCGATTGTGC
>OIZA01000956.1_pt1 | contig 11783 bp, 13 predicted proteins | sample 1588381 | NCBI WGS metagenome assembly OIZA01 (sample SAMN03283277) | human gut metagenome | biome: human-associated habitat; material: feces | host: Homo sapiens | place: Peru | collected 2012 | reverse complement strand
CTTTTTGTCGAAAAAACGGATTATGTTTTTACGCAGAAAACCGCCGCAGGCCGCCAAAGGCGGCTTGCGGCGCTCCGCTTTCAGCGGAGCTTTTGCCCACTCGCCGCGCTTGCCTTTATCGCCGCGTTTGGAAGCTGCACTTTCGGCGATACGAAGCTCGGCTTCGGAGAGCCGACAAAGGTAACTAAGCATCAAAAAACATAGTTTTCAGCGCGCGGCAAGGCTCGTTTGGGTTCGAGCAAAAAGCCCGACTTTCATCTGACTTCGGGACGGCAAAACGGTTAAGCTGAAGCGAACCATATGCTTAAGCATAAAACCGCCACAGGTGGCTAAAATATAAAAGATGAATTTCAGTTGGGAGAGTGGAGTTATGATAAAAGGAGTCAACCATCAGGTCGTGGAGGTCAACGACACCGCCTGCGAATATTTTGAGAGGATAATTTTCTTCGTCAAGCCCGAATATTCCTTCGTCAGCGAGGGGAAGATCAGAGAGCGCGCCGGACGGATAGCGAATTCGACCACCCTGCCGCCCCCGAGCAAGAAAAACAGCAAGGCAAGGCTCAGGGATCTTGTCAAAATAGGCGTTGCGGCGCTTGTCGGAGCGGCAGTTTGCGCGGCGGTCATGTATTTTGTAAAATAAAATATCCGACAGATTATCGACAATAATAAACGCCTCGGTTTGCGTTGACCGAGGCGTTTGAATTTTATATATCAATATCCCAATTTTTCCCCGACGATGACGATTTCTTCGTCGCAGCCGCTCATTTTCCTGAAGTGTATGCTCATACCGTTGCAGATGCGCTCGGGGCTGTTGCAGTTATAACACTTGTCGCCCTTCACGGCGCAGGGCGTTTTCTTGCCCAAACGCTTCGCGTTAAGCGGCGACGCGATGTTTCTCGCCCTATGTATCGCGCTTTCAAGGTCGGGTTCGAACTTGTTTATACCGAGAATGAAATACACCTTTTTGTGGCCGTAGAAAGATGAAGCAATTCGGTTACCCGTTCCGTCAATGTTGACGAGTTCGCCCGTTTCGCTCGCCCCGTTCGCGCTTAAGAGATAAACGTCCGTATGCATAGCTTTTTCAAGCGCCTGTTCGACGGTCATTCCCTCGGGGACGTTCCAGTGGCTGATATATGTATTGTGTTTCGACAGCGAGTCTATGAGTCCCATTTCGTTCACGGTCATCGAGCCGCCGGAAGAGACGGTCATCCCATCGATTTCCTTGTTGATGTACGCGGCGGCATCTGCCGCTGTATCGAAGTAACTGACCGCGTAGCCGTTATTCCTGAAATTTTCAATTGTCTTTTCTAAGTTCATGGTTATCCTCCCTTATTTTTCGCTGAATATCACGGTCAGATTTTTGTGTCTCTGAAGTATAGACGCCGGGACGTTCGGCGTTATCTCGCCGTGAACAGCTTTTTCTATTATGTCTCTCTTCTTTTCGCCGTTAGCGAGAAGTATGATCTTTTTCGCCGACATTATGGTTTCGATGCCGACGGTGATAGCTTTGTCGGGTACGTCGTCCATTTTCTCAAAGAAGCGCGAATTTGAAATTCGGGTCTTTTCGTCGAGCTTGACGACATGAGTTCCGTGCGAGAACTCATCGGACGGCTCATTGAAGCCGATATGACCGTTGACGCCTATGCCGAGGATCTGTAAGTCGATTCCGCCGAGAGATTCGACGACTTTGTCATAGCGCTCGCATTCTTTGTCAAGATCGTCCGCCATGCCGTCGGGAATATTTGTATTGGCTTTATCTATATTGACTTTATCGAAAAGGTGCTTGTTCATAAAGTAACGGTAGCTTTGGTCGTTGTCTCCCGAAAGTCCGCAGTATTCGTCGAGGTTGACCGTTCTGACCTTGGAAAAATCAGCCTTACCCGAATCATAGGCCTTGATAAGCTCGTCATATGTTCCGACGGGCGTCGAACCCGTGGCGAGACCGAGAACGCTGTCCTCTTTTTCGCTGAGCTGACCGAGTATTATCTCCGCCGCCTTTTTACTCATCTGCTCATATGTGCTGGCCTTTATAAACTCCATATCCGACTTCCCCCGATTTTCTTTGTTTTCCTCTGATATAATTAAGAATACACCAAAATATACGCAAAATCAAGACATAAAGCCCAATGTCCGACAGATTTCGCCGCCGAGGATAAGTTTGCCGAAAGCATACACCGAAGCGTACCCTAAAAAGAAAAAAGCAGGGACTTTCGCCCCTGCTGTCTGTTTATCAGTCTTTGACAATCTCCTTGAAGCCCGCGGCAAGACCGGCAAGCCCCTGAATCTCCGACGGAATAATGATCTTCGTCGCCTGACCGTCGGCAACCTTTCCGAGAGCCTCGAGACTTCTCAGCTTGATGAGAGCCTCGCCTGCGTTCGCCTCGTTGATCGCCTTGATACCCTCGGCTTCCGCCTTCTGAACGGCGATGATAGCCTGAGCTTCACCGTCAGCCTCACGGATCTTCGTCTCTCTGACAGCGTCCGCTCTGAGGATAGCCGCTTCTTTCTCAGCCTGAGCGGCGAGAATCTGAGCTTCTTTCTGACCCTGAGCGACGAGTATCTTACTCTCCTTATCGCCCTCGGCTCTGAGTATGGCCTCTCGTCTCTCTCTTTCCGCCTTCATCTGCTTCTCCATCGCGTCCTGAATCTCTCTGGGCGGAAGGATGTTCTTAAGCTCAACTCTGTTGACCTTTATGCCCCAAGGATCTGTCGCTTCGTCGAGTATGCCTCTAATCTTGGCGTTGATGGTGTCTCTCGAAGTGAGAGTGTGGTCAAGTTCAAGTTCGCCGATGATGTTACGAAGCGTTGTCGCGGTGAGGTTTTCGATAGCCGAAAGCGGATGCTCAACGCCGTATGTGTAAAGCTTCGGGTCGGTTATCTGGAAGAAAACGACCGTGTCTATCTGCATTGTTACGTTATCCTTCGTGATAACCGGCTGCGGCTTGAAGTCGACGACCTGTTCCTTTAAAGAAACGATTTTCGCCACTCTCTCGAAAACGGGGATCTTGACGTGAAGACCCGTCTGCCATGTTGCGCTGTACGCTCCGAGTCTCTCGATGACATACGCTCTCGACTGCGGAACGATTTTGATGTTCAGGGCGATAATGACCGCCACAAGAAGAATGATACCTATTATAACCCAAAATAATGGACCCATGTTATTACCTCCGTTATAGTTTTTCCGTTAGATTTTTGTTTAGTCCGCTTTTCTTTCGACTATGAGCTTGACGCCCTCTATCGCTTTGACTGTCACCGTTTCCCCCTTGGGGATTTCGCTGCCGTCCGCGCTTCGCGCCGTCCACTCTATGCCCTTGACCTTAGCCGCGCCCGTACCTTCGGTGTTGTTGATGCCGTGGGTCACGATCGCCTCCTGACCGATGTTCATATCGGCGTTTGTCGGCTGAATTTTCGAAGTTGAAAACTTTCTGACAAGCGGTCTTGTCAAAGCCAGAGCCAAAACTGAAACCGCGACGAAAATGACAAGCTGAACCAGTTCCGGCACGCCGAGGGTTTCAGCTATAAGAGCCGCCACCGCGCCGAGAGCGAACCACACGGAAACGAGCTGCACCGTGCAGGCTTCGACAACGGCAAAGATCGCCGCGAGGACTATCCAGACTATCATCATCTTGCTCATGAAATCCACCTCCTTTATTTTTCAGAGCTAAGCATTGGATGCGAATTCGCTCTTCTATATTGATATTATCACATTCGGCGGATTATATCAACAGCCGAATGAAATATCCTTAAATTTCAGATTTTACCGATAAAAGGTACGCTCGGGTTTCTGCGAAACTCAAGCTTTAAGCCCGGCGCAGAGATTCATCGAAATTCACATTAAAAATTGCACTGAATATAAAATTGCGCTGAATGTAAACTAAAAGTCGCACCTAAAGTTATACCAAAATTCACATCAAAATTCAAATTGAAAGTTACACTAAGAGTTATATCAAAAGCTGCACCGATGCTTGCATACATCTGACACCGTTCCGTACATACATACACCTGATACCATTGTGCACATAAGTTTGTTAATTATTTAACAAAGACGCCATTGAGGTTATTATACACTGTCCCAAAGACAAAATCAATAGTTTTTGAAAAAATTTTTTGACCGCAAAAAAAGTAAGGACTTTACGCCCGACACAAAATTTTGAGGACGGGTCTCCCCGTCCTCCGATGTGTGCATATCTGTTACTTCGTCTTAACCGACTTGACCTTTGACCATGATGAATAGAGCTTGACATTCTTTCCGTTTATCTTGACAAGCTTATACGTCCTGACTCGGGCATAGTATTTCTTCTTGCCCTTGAGCTTTTTGACCTTTGCGGAAGTGGTCTTGTTCTTTTTAACCGTGACAGTCTTCGCTCCGCTCATGCTTGACTTGGTACTGTATTGGAGTTCGTAGCCTGTGGTCTGGGCGGTCTGCGCCGACCACTTGGCTGTGAACTGTTTCTTGCCCGCCGTGAGTTTGGAGATTGATGTTCCTTTCGGGACTATCTTGAAGGTCAGAGTCTTTGTGCCGGCGTAGTTGCCTTTGAAGGTGATCGTTACTGTGTACTGACCGACATATTTACACCCCTTGGAGTACTTAACAGTATAATCTCTTCCCTCTTTGAGTTTTGTTCCGTTTGAGTTTTTGACCGTGACTGTCGGTTTTTGGGCTTTGCCGTTATACTTAAGCGTGGTCTTTGAGAGCTTGACGGAGGCTATTTTCTTGATTGCCGTTTGGCTCTTTATCACTCCGCAGCCGCTGCACTTGACAGTTGTTGCACCGTTTTTCTTCGTTGTCGCCGCAGTTGTGTACATCTTATATGTATGTCCGTTTGTCTTAGCGATCTTTTCAACCTTTGTATAACCGCACGGGCATTTCGATATCTTTTCGCCGTCGGCTTTACAAGTCGGCTGTTTCGTCACTTCGGACGAAGTGTAGTAATGTTCTGTTGAGCCTTTATCAAGAGGGTAGAACTTCAGTCCTGCGTTCTTAGCATATTCTTCGGCGGTGGAGTTTTTGTAGCCGAACAACACACCTTCTCTCAACTTAATCGTTTTCTCTATTTCACATTTTGGATTGCTTATTATGATATATTCAAATTCGCATCCAACAAAAGTGTTGTTCCTTAAAGCCTTTACTCCGCAAGGAATAGAAAGCTTTTTTATGCTTCCACAGCACCAAAAGGCACCTGCTTCTATGTCTGTCAAACCTTCCGGAAGTTCAATACCGCTCAGCATAAAACATTCAGAAAACGCATAATATCCTATCTTTGTAAGTGTTTCAGGCATATATATTTCTTCAATTTTGTGGCATCTGTGAAAAGCATAACTTTCTATCTCCGTATAGCTATCCGGCATTGTAACTTTTTCAAGGGCTCTGCAATCATCGAATATACCGCCGCTTATCGCTTTAAGTCCTTTTGGAAGTTTAACATACTTCAGTTTTCTGCATTCTTCAAAAGCACATTTTCCAATATATGTTACGCTGTCTGCAATTTCAGCTTTTTCTAAATTCTTTGCGTCATAAAAAATTTCCTCGGCTATTGAAGTTATACCTTCCTCGATCTGCAAAGATTTAACATCATATAAACCTCGATACATTTCTTCATCTTTTTCATCTAACTCGCTCGGCAATTTTTTTATTTCGCCTTTTCCCGAAACAACAAGTTCTCCGTTATCATAAAGCGTCCATGTTATTCCGTTTTCTGTCACCTTAAGCTTTTGACTTTTGGCGGAGACATTAAATAATGAAATTATTATCAACGTCATAACCATTATAAATGACAGTGTGCGTTTTACTGCTATTTTCATATTAACCTCCTTAAATTAAACTAAACTATCAGTTGAATGTGCTTTCCAAAGAGTGGCTACATCGCCTGAAATGCCTGTCAATGTTGAGACTGTTGTTCCCGCTTTAACGGCGTAGTTTTTAAAATTGTTAAGCTTTACATAATTGTCAATCGGACATATATATCCGGAATTAAAGGTAACAAAGTTGTCGCAAGATTGGAAATAGTTGGTTATAATTGCGGTGGCATATCTTTTGCAAGCCTTTTTAGCGTCACTATATCTTTCCTTACAGAAATTGCTGTCGTCATCATATCTGTATTCATTATTGCTATTTTTGAATCTATATACATCCTGAAATTCCGCCACGCCTTTATTAACTGCCTCAATAAAGAATTCACGGCATCTTAATCTGTTTTTTTCCTTGCCGCATATGCTTTCACGTCCATATCTGAAAGGATTTGCACCAGCTACATATTTAGGAACATCGTTTAGGTAAGCGTCTGTTATTTCTTTGTCAAATTTATCAAAATCTTCATTGCCGAACAAATCACCATGCGTTGTACCCTTCGTCGATGAAGAAGCCGTCAAATTGTTTCTGACAGTATATGTCGGTATGATCGTTCTGTGGGAATAAACATCGCCTATCATATGTAATGCCAAACCTAGAAAAACCAGTTCTCTTTTCTTTCTGGAAAGATTGCCGAATTCGCTTTTATATAAGCCTTTCTTTTTTTCCATTTGGTTATAGATATCTTTTATGTTTTCTATCATCTGGCACATTATATTCCCGTCTGTATAGTGCAAAACCGTCGGATCATTTGGATCATCATTTTTTATGCTATCCGGATATATCGTGTTATTTGTGCCACTTGTATTATCAGTGAAAATAACATCATTGGTTGTCACCTGCATATTTACTATTTGCGGAAACTTTTCACCTGCCTTTTTCAGCGATTCGTTTAAGCTGTGACCTGCTCTTATGTGTTGCAGGAAATTAGAAACGAACCTGATATTTGCGACATAATTTCCTCTGCCGTGAAAAGCAATAACCTTTTTCTTCCCTTGGCCGTATTCTTTATCAGTCATAATAACAGCATACTTAACGATATTAATCTCATTAGCCGTTAAGCCAAGGCCCTTACACGCTTCTTCGACCATATAGTCATGACCTTTATTGTCGTTTTTCGTTTTATCTCTCCACTGGATATCAACATCGCCGCCTTGACTCGGAGTTTCGATCGTTCCGATTTCGCCTGTTTCACCAATCAAGTCCAAAGACGAATCTTCGTCGTTATTCTCAACAAGTACACCTGTGGTTTCATCTATATCCGAATCAGATGCGTGTGTTACGGTAACGGCTGTTCCGCAAAGCAAACAAACGGCCAATAGAAATGATAATGTTCTTTTTAGTTTTTTCATGTTTTTTACTCCTTTGTTTTATTGCACTTGAAACCCGCGCAGAAAATTTTCTTCATCACCTCCTGAATTTTCCACTCAGTTTCCCAACACAAACATATAATATTTCCAAACCAAAAATCAAGCTTTTTCGAAAAACGTCAGGAAATCTTAAGGTTTGTTTAAGCTTTGACAAATCATATTAACATTTTCATAATATCTTTTGACACATTCTGTCGAAATTCCTGTCGAACATTCTCCCCACCGACCGCAAATTTTCCTCCCGCACTCACTCCCCCGTACCTAAAAAAGACAACAAAAAACGACGCACTTTGAAATGCGTCGTTTTTATTTTCAGGTGTGAAATTAAATTACTTAAGTGTAACTTTTGCGCCGACTTCTTCAAGCTTAGCCTTAGCTGCTTCTGCGTCTTCCTTGCTCATAGCTTCCTTGAGTACCTTCGGTGCGCCGTCAACAGCTGCCTTAGCGTCAGCAAGGCCGAGACCTGTGATCTCACGAACAGCCTTGATAACCTTGATCTTCTCTGAACCGATCTCGGTAAGCTCGAGGTCGAACTCTGTCTTCTCTTCAACAGCTGCGCCTGCGTCTGCTGCCGGGCCTGCTGCTACAACTGCTGCTGCAGCTGAAACGCCGAACTCTTCCTCAACAGCGTGAACGAGCTCTGAAAGCTCAAGAACTGTGAGAACCTTTAATTCTTCAATAATAGCAGTAATCTTTTCTGATGCCATGATAATTTACCTCCGATAATGTAAATTTTAAATTTAGTTTTTGCGGCTGATTATTCAGCTGCTTCTTCTGCCGGTGCTTCGGCTGCCTCTTCGGCAACAGCTTCGCCGCTCTTGTCAACGATAGCCTGAATAGCTCTCGCGAAAGAAGCGATGGGAGCGTTGAACGCACCGAGAACATTTGCAAGCAAGATCTCTCTTGACGGAAGTTTAGCAAGACCTGTGATCTTGTCAACGTCGATAACATCCTTATCAAGGAAACCGTTCTTGATCGTGAAATTCTTGTTTGTGTCTGCGTACTTGCAGAGTATACGGGCTGCGGCAACATAGTCGTCTGCGCTTGTTGCGATAGCCGTTGTGCCTTCGAGAACAGTGTCGAGACCGTTAAGCTCAGTCTGCTCGATAGCTAACTTTAAGAGAGTGTTCTTGACAACGGAGTATTCAACGCCCGCTTCACGAAGCTCTTTTCTGAGCTTTGTGTCGTCAACGACCGTGATTCCTCTGTAATCAACGATAACACCTGCGCAAGCTGAATTAAGTCTCTCAACTAAGCCGGCAACGATCTGTTGCTTCTGCTCTAAAACCTTCTGACTTGGCAAATCAATTCACCTCCTGAATTTATGCGGGATACAAGTCCCGTCCCTGATGCAAAACAAAAACGCCTTCCTCGAATGCACCGAGAAAGGCGTAAACATACCAATACAAATAACGATTCGTATGCTCCGTTCCTCGGCAGGCGGTAAAACCTTTAAGCATTGCACCTGCTGTCTTAGGGATGGACAGCTTGAATATTATACCTCACCGAGTGTACGGTGTCAAGTATTTTTTAAAAATTCGCCGAGGAATGATATAAAATATCAATTATTCGGCAGCGGCAGCCGAGCCGACCTTGTTCGGGTTGACGCGAACGCCGGGGCCCATTGTTGATGTAACAACGCATGAGCGGATATACTGACCCTTTGAAGCGGCGGGCTTAGCCTTGATTATAGCGTCAAGGAGCGTTGTGAAGTTCTCAAGGAGCTTCTCCTGGCCGAATGAAGCCTTGCCGATGGGGCAGTGAATGATGTTTGTCTTATCAAGACGGTACTCGATCTTACCTGCTTTAGCTTCGGTAACTGCCTGAGCTACGTTCGGTGTAACCGTACCTGCCTTGGGTGAAGGCATAAGTCCGCGAGGACCGAGAACTTTACCTAAACGGCCGACAAGACCCATCATGTCGGGTGAAGCGATAGCGACGTCGAAATCCGTCCAGCCTTCGCCCTGAATCTTAGCAACGAGGTCTTCTGCGCCGACGAATTCTGCGCCTGCTTCCTCAGCTGCTTTTGCGTTGTCGCCCTTAGCGAAAACGACAACACGAACAGTCTTACCTGTTCCGTTCGGCAAAACGACTGCGCCTCTGACCTGCTGATCTGCGTGACGTGAGTCAACGCCGAGACGGATGTGAGCCTCAACCGTTTCATCGAATTTTGCGGTAGCAGTCTTAACAGTTAAACCGAGAGCTTCCGCAGGATCATAAAGCATAGTTCTGTCAACAAGCTTAGCGCTGTCGACATATTTCTTTCCGTGTTTCATAACTTAAGTTCCTCCTATAGAGTGGTATATCGGATTTTTCCTCCCACCCGGAAGCATTAGTCAGCGACAACAATGCCCATGCTGCGAGCCGTGCCAGCTATCATGCTCATAGCTGTTTCGATAGTTGCGGCATTTAAGTCGGGCATTTTTTGCTCTGCGATTTTTCTAATTTGCTCACCGGTAATTGTTGCGACCTTTGTCTTATTCGGTACACCCGAACCGCTTTCTATGCCGCATGCCTTCTTGATAAGGACAGCCGCGGGCGGAGTCTTGGTGATGAATGAGAATGAACGGTCGGCATAAACTGTGATAACGACCGGGATAATGAGACCGGCGTCATTCTTAGTGCGCTCGTTGAATTCCTTTGTGAAAGCCATGATGTTTACACCGTGCTGACCTAAAGCCGGGCCAACGGGCGGTGCCGGAGTAGCTTTACCGGCGGGAATCTGGAGCTTGATTAAACCTACAACCTTTTGAGCCATTTTTTGCACCTCCAAAATAATGTGGTTGATGGCGATACTGCTTAAGAATTTGCAATATCTCCCACAGGGACATAAAGCCCCTCATAATAATCAGACAGCTTTCGCTGCAAATTATTCATGCTTTGCCGCCTTAAACGGCGACTTCAACCTGATTAAGCTGAAGTTCGACGGGTGTCTCTCTGCCGAGCATCGAGATCATAACCGTGACTATTTCCTTTGTCAGATCGACGGAGCTGACAACTCCGCTGAAGCCGTCGAAAGGACCGCTTAATACGTTGACGAGATCTCCTACCTTATAGTCGACCTCAATTGTTCTCTTCTCGATTCCGAGGGCTATTACCTCTTCCTCAGAAAGCGGAACGGGCTTGCTTCCGGGACCGACGAAGCCTGTGACGCCGCGCGTGTTTCTGATGACATACCACGCCTCATCGGTCATGGTAAGCTCTTCATCGTCGAACTCGCCTTTTTTCTTATAGATACAGGCAAGTCTGACCATGACATAGCCGGGGAAAATTTTTCTCTCGACTTCGCGCTTTTTGTCGTCTTTGATTTCTGTGACGATCTCGGTGGGGATCCTGACCTCTAAGATCTGATCCTGCATCTTTCGGTTTTCGACAACCTTAAGGATGTTTGAGGCTACCTTGTTTTCATAGCCTGAGTAGGTGTGGATAACAAACCATCTGGTGTTATCAGCCATTATGACACCTCCTGAAAAATCAGCCGATCAGAGTTGAGAAGAAACCTATAAATCCGGAAGCGGCGGTCGTACCCGCAGTTGTTCCGGCGGCTGTTGTTCCGGCCGTGGTTGCTGCCTGTGTGACGGCGGCTGTTGTTTCTGCTGAACTCGAGGCGAGATTCTGAAGACTTTTGATTATAAGCGCAAGAAGACTGTCAATGCCCATAACGACGACCGCAACGATAGCAACAACAAGTATAACTATACCTGTGTTCTTCATGACGGTTTTGCCGTCAGGCCATACGATCTTTTTGCTCTCTCCCTTAAAGTCTTTGAAAAAGCGTTTGATGGCTTTTCCTGCTCGAACGAAGATGTTTGGCTTTTTCTCTTTAGGTTTGTTGTTGCCCTTAGCTGCTTTCGCTACCTTAGCGGCTGCTGCCTTTTTAGTGTCAGTCGTGGCCTGATCGACTTCACCGGCAACTTTCTTTTTTTCTTCAGCCATTACGATCTACCTCCCGATTACTTTGTTTCTCTGTGGAGAGTATGCTTTCTGCAAAATCTGCAGTATTTGTTCATCTCCAGCCTGTCGGGATCGTTCTTCTTGTTTTTCATAGTGTTGTAGTTGCGCTGTTTGCATTCGGTGCAAGCCAATGTAACCTTTACTCTCATGACGGCACCTCCATTTTTAACGGATAATTACGCCGACCGCAAACAACAAGGAGCTTGCAGTCAAACTGTTTTTAGGCCTCCCTCTGTTTGGGCGCAAAAATAAAGCCCTCTTTCAGAGGTGCTAATATATTAACACAATAAACAAGACAGGTCAAGCGATTTTTGAATTTTTTTCAAATAATCTTCCCATATCTATATATTGTGTGACGGTCGGCGCTATATTGCCGATATATCGGTTTTGGGTACGGGGAAGCGAGTGGTTCGGGTCGGTTTTTTGCTCGGGGGTTGGTTGCGGCGGAAGCGGCGCGCGTTGTGCGCCGCTTAAGGGCGGGCTGTTTGTGCGCCCTGTTGCGCTTGCGCGACAGGGCGCCGAACAGCCCGCCGCGGGTGCAGGGGTTCGGGGCGGAGATGGAGGCGGCGCGCGCATTTGTGCGCGCCGCCGGGGGTCGGTAAGATGTGATT
>OIZA01000954.1_pt1 | contig 11792 bp, 8 predicted proteins | sample 1588381 | NCBI WGS metagenome assembly OIZA01 (sample SAMN03283277) | human gut metagenome | biome: human-associated habitat; material: feces | host: Homo sapiens | place: Peru | collected 2012 | reverse complement strand
GTGGCTGAGACTTGAAAGGGGCAGGAAGATTATGCAGATTACAGATGTACGGGTAAGAAAAGTAGAAAAAGAAGGAAAAATGAAGGCAGTGGTGTCAATTACGATTGATGAGGAATTTGTCGTACATGACATCAAGGTCATTGAAGGTGAGAAGGGACTTTTTATTGCCATGCCGAGCCGGAAAGCAGCGGACGGAGAGTATCGAGATATTGCACATCCGATCAATTCCGATACGCGTTCCCGCATTCAGCAGATCATTTTAGACAAGTATGAAGCGGAGCTTGCGGCAGAGGAAGCGGCTGAATAAACCTGTGTGGTTTTAATTTTCAGAAGGTATGAAACAAAGTGGGGAAAGCTAACAGATAAATACGGTAAGAGGTGCGCTTTTACCGAAGAAGAACCTCCGGGACCTGGAATACAGGAAACCGGAGGTTTTTTCGTGACAAATTGGGAAAATTATACTAAAATACAAAAAGATATTGCAATTTTGGGAGGAAATTAAGATGAGCAGTTTAAAAGCGGTGATCCTGGCAGCGGGGAAGGGAACCAGAATGAAATCTGACCTGCCAAAGGTCGTTCATACAATAGATGGAAAATGCCTGGTCGATTATGTGATCGAGGCGGCACAGGGCGCTGGAGCCGGAGAGATCTGCCTGGTGGTCGGTTACAAGCATGAGATCGTAAGAGAGAAGATCGCGCACAAAGATGAGGTAGCTTTTGTGCTGCAGGAAGAGCAGCTCGGAACCGGTCATGCAGTCCGGTGCGCGAAGGGATTTCTTGGAGATACCGGTGAAACACTGATCTTATTCGGAGACACGCCGCTTATTACGGCAGAAACGTTAAGACGCCTGCTGGCGTATCACAGGGCGCAGAAAAATGCAGTCACAGTGCTTTCTGCAATGATTGATGATCCGGCCGGATACGGGCGCATCATCCGGGATGCAGAGGGGAGATTTGTAAAAAGTGTGGAACACAAGGATGCAACAGATGAGGAATTAAAGTCACATGAGATCAATTCCGGTATGTATCTGTTTGACACAAAAGAGCTGTGTGAGGCGTTGGATAAAATAACGCCGGATAATGCGCAGGGTGAATATTATCTGCCGGATACGCTGACTATAATCCGTGACAGAGGTCTTAAGGTGGATGCATTCGCGCTGGAAAGTCCGGAGGATATTGAGGGCGTAAATGATAAGGAACAGCTTGCGGCAGCAGAAAAAATCATTCAGAGGAGAAAAACATGTTTGTAATCGCGGGACTTGGAAATCCGACAAAGCAGTATGAGGGAACCAGACATAACATCGGTTTTGATGTCATGGATGCGCTGGCGGAAAAATATAATATCAGTATCAGTGAAAAGAAGCACAAGGCGCTCTGCGGCAAAGGTGTGATCGAGGGAGAAAAGGTGCTTCTGGTAAAGCCGCAGACTTATATGAATTTAAGCGGTGAGAGTATTGCAGAGATCTTAAATTACTATAAGGCAGATGCCAGTCAGGACTTCCTTGTGGTCTTTGACGATATCAGTCTTGCACCGGGAAATATCCGCATCCGCAAAAAAGGAAGCGCGGGCGGGCATAATGGAATCAAAAATATTATTGCGATGACCGGGACAGAGAATTTTATGCGTATCAAGGTTGGTGTCGGAGAAAAACCGAAAGGATGGGATCTTGCGGATTATGTGCTCGGACGTTTTTCGGATGAGGACCGCAGGAAAGTGGATGCGGCGATCGAAGATGCGATCGGTGCAGTCGTGCTTATGATCCATGGTGAGGCAGATCAGGCAATGAACCGTTATAATGCAAAAAAGGAAGCGTAAGAAAATGATGAATACTTTCAGGAAGCCATTGGAAGAATTGAAAGATTTTTCAGACCTGGAGGAAATGTTAAAAAACCTTTCAGGCTTTGTGGCGGTCTCCGGCTGTATTGATGCGCAAAAACCGCATCTGATCTATGGTGCCGGAAGTGGCATGAAAAACAGAATCGTGGTCGCAGCGAGTGAACAGAAAGCGAAAGAGCTGTGTGAGGAATACCGTTTCTTTGAAAAAGAAGCGGTATATTTTCCTGCAAAGGATATCCTGTTTTATCAGGCAGACATCCGTGGAAATCTGCTGACACAGGAGCGGATACGTACATTAAAAGCGGTTACGGAACAGACCGGTGTTACGGTCTTTACGACTTTTGATGCACTTATGAATGAGATGGCAGAGCCCGAAAATTTTATTGGAGCCGTGAAAAGATTTGCAATCGGCGATACGGTGAATCTGCAGGAACTCGAAAAAGAACTCGTTGATATGGGCTATGTGCGCGGCTATCAGGTTGAGGCTGCGGGAGAGTTTGCAGTCCGCGGCGGAATCCTTGATATCTTCCCGCTTACGGAGGAAAATCCGCTGCGTATGGAGCTCTGGGGAGATGAGGTGGATTCTCTGCGCAATTTTGATGTGGAGAGCCAGCGTATGATCGAAAATCTGGAGGAGATCACGATCTATCCTGCAAGTGAATTTATTCTCTCAGAAGAAGCCAAAGAAAGAGGTATTGAAAAACTGCGCGCGGAGAGCAAAAAGGTATATGAGCATTTTCGTGGTGAGATGAAGACGGAAGAGGCGTACCGCATAAAAAGCGGAACAGAAAGCTTTCTGGAGGAACTTGCCGAGGGTGGCGGCAGCGCAAATGCCGATTTTTATCTTTCTTATTTCACGGAGCGAACCGTGTCGCTGTTGTCCTATTTTGACCGGAAGGAGACTGTGATCTTTCTGGATGAGCCGGCGAGGTGCGTGGAAAAGGGAAAGATTACCGAGAAAGAGTTTTCCGAGAGCATGAAGCAGCGCCTGGAAAAAGGTTATATTCTTCCGGGGCAGATGAGAGCGTTATTTACCTGTAAAAAGATTCTTGCCGGACTTTCGTCAATGAAATGTGTCGGACTAACTTCACTTGAGACGAAAGAAAAAGAATTTGAGGTAAAGGCACGGTATGCAATTCAGACAAGGAGTGTCAATCCCTATAATAACAGTTTTGAACTTCTCGTGAAGGATTTAAAGCGTTATAAGGAAAAAGGATACCGCGTTGTGCTGCTTTCAGGATCGAAGACGAGGGCAGAGCATCTGGCGGATGATCTGATGGAAGAAGGCTTAAACAGCTATTTTCGCGCAGATTTTTCCCATGAGGTAAAACCGGGAGAGATCATGACTGCCTATGGAAAGGTGAAAAAGGGTTACGAATATCCGCTCATCAAATTTGTAGTTATATCCGAGAGTGATATCTTTGGCGCGGAAAAGAAGAAAAAGAAAAAACGCCGTATTTATGAGGGCGAAAAAATACAGAGCTTCAGCGACTTAAGCATCGGAGATTATGTGGTGCATGAAAACCATGGGCTTGGCATCTACCGTGGAATCGAAAAGGTGGAGGTAGATAAGACGGTCAAGGATTATATCAAGATCGAGTATGCAAAAGGCGGAAATCTCTACATTCTTGCAACACAGCTGGATCTGATCCAGAAGTATGCGGGTTCCGATGCAAAAAAGCCGAAGTTAAATCAGCTTGGTACGCAGGAGTGGAACCGGACCAAGACAAAGGTGCGCGGTGCGGTAAGGGAGATTGCGGGAGATCTGGTAAAGCTTTATGCGGCAAGACAGGAGAAGGAAGGGTTTGTTTACAGCCCGGATACCGTTTGGCAGCGGGAGTTTGAGGAAATGTTCCCATTTGAGGAGACGGAAGACCAGGAATTTGCGATCGAGGCGACCAAAAAGGACATGGAGAGCAAAAAGATCATGGATCGTCTGATCTGCGGGGATGTTGGCTACGGAAAGACCGAGGTTGCCATCCGTGCAGCTTTTAAGGCGGTGCAGGACGGAAAACAGGTCGTTTATCTGGTGCCGACGACGATTCTTGCGCAGCAGCATTACAACACGTTTGCACAGCGGATGAAGGATTTTCCGGTGCGTGTGGATCTGCTTTGCCGTTTCCGCTCTCCGGCGGAGCAGAAAAAGACCATTGAGGACGTGAAAAAGGGAATGGTGGACATCGTGATCGGTACACACCGGGTACTGTCTAAGGATGTGGTGTTTAAGGATCTTGGACTGTTGATCGTGGATGAGGAACAGCGGTTCGGTGTCGGACACAAGGAAAAGATCAAGCAGTTGAAGAATAATATTGATGTGCTTACGCTAACGGCAACTCCGATTCCCCGTACGCTTCATATGAGTCTGATCGGAATCCGGGATATGAGTGTACTGGAGGAGCCACCGATGGACCGGATGCCGATCCAGACCTATGTCATGGAGTACAATGAGGAACTTGTCCGGGAGGCGATCATGCGGGAAATGGCAAGGGGCGGACAGGTTTATTATGTTTTTAACCGGGTCAACCAGATCGCGGATGTGGCGACGAAGATCGCATCGCTCGTTCCGGATGCAAATGTGGCATTTGCACACGGTCAGATGAAAGAAAAAGAACTTGAAGATATCATGTACAGCTTTATCAACGGAGAGATTGATGTCCTGGTGTCCACGACGATCATTGAGACGGGACTTGACATTTCAAATGTCAATACCATGATCATACAGGATGCGGATAACCTGGGACTTTCGCAGCTTTACCAGCTGCGGGGGCGTGTGGGGCGTTCCAACCGGACTGCATATGCGTTTCTGATGTACAAACGGGATAAGATGTTAAAAGAAGTTGCGGAGAAGCGTCTCGCTGCGATCAAGGAATTTACCGAACTTGGAAGCGGCTTTAAGATCGCCATGCGGGATCTTGAGATCCGCGGGGCGGGAAATCTGCTCGGCGCTGAGCAGCATGGGCACATGGAAGCAGTCGGTTATGATCTCTACTGCAAGATGTTAAATGAGGCAGTCAAGGAAGCAAAAGGAATTGAGAGCGAAGAGCGCTTTGAAACCTCGATCGATATTGATATGGATGCGTATATTCCGGCATCCTATATCCCGAATGAATATCAGAAGCTGGATATTTACAAACGGATTGCGGGAATTGAAAATGAGGAAGAAAAAGACGAGATGATCGAAGAACTGATCGACCGTTTCGGAGAACCTCCGAAATCTGTAAACAATCTGCTTTTTATTGCACAGTTAAAGGCAAAGGCACATGCGGTATATTTTACAGAGGTCACGCAGCGTGGGGATGAGATCAGATTTGTGCTCTATGAAAAGGCTGGAGTTAACCCCGCAAAGATACCGGAACTGGTACAAAAATATGAAAACCGCGTATCATTTTCCGCAGACAGCAAAGCACCGTATTTTGTATACCGGTTAAACTGCAATTCCAGACAGAAAGGTGAAGATGCCGGAACTGTGATCGCAGAATTTTTAGATCATGCGCGGGAAATCCTGCTGGAAAGTCTGTGAAAAAAACATGAAAAAGTATGCGGATACTTGCGGGTATCGGCAAAAAGCACTATAATGAAGCGAGCGGTATTTTGAGACTGGCATTACGGCAGTGACAAAAAGCGAGAATGAAAAAGGAAAGGTCAAAAGAACATGAAGATAAAGAGACTGACAACGCTCCTGCTTTCAGGCGCACTGGCGGCATCCTTTGCACTGAGCGGATGCGGCAGCAGGGAGGTAGACCCGGAAGCGGTCGTTGCGACATTAAATGGAAAAGAGATCAAGCTTGGGCTGGCAAATTTTATGGCACAGTATCAGGCAGTTACCTATGATGCATATTATTCTTCCTACATGGGAGCAGATATGTGGAGTCAGGATTATTCCGGTGACGGAAAAACAATGGAAGATATGGTAAAGGATCAGGTTATGGATTCCATTGAGACCGGTTATCTGCTGGAAGATCACATGGCAGATTACAATGTGGAGATCACGGATGATGAATTAAATGCCATGAAGGATGCGGCGGCACAGTTCATGGAGGATAACAAGCAGCCGGCGATCGAGCGCATGACGGCAACTGAGGATATCGTGACGGAAATGCTCCGTTTAAATACCATTCAGCAGAAGATGCACGCGGCGATCATTGCTGAAGTAGACACTGAGGTCAGTGATGAGGAGGCGGCACAGCGCACTTTCTCCTATTATAAAGTAACACTTCCAACGGACGGTACGGACAACACGGAAAGCGTGGATGCCACAGAGCAGGCGGCAACGGAAGAGGCTGTGTCAGAATCCTCCGAGGAACAGGCCGCGGAATTAAAGACTTATGCCGGACAGGTGGCAGCAGCAGCGGAGACAGATTTTGACGGAGCGGCAGCAGCGTTCGGACTCACGGCAAGCACCTACTCTTACGGCAAGGATGAAGATTCCTTTGACAAGAATGTGATCGCAGAGGCGGATGCCCTGAGCGAAGGACAGGTATCCGGTGCAGTGGAAGGCACGGACGGACAGTATTATGTCATTCGTCTGGACAAGGAATTTGATGAGGACGCGACTGCAAATAAAAAGCAGGAAATCGTGTCACAGCGTCAGTCTGATCACTACACGGAAGTATGCGATGGATACAAGAAAGATGCCGAGTGGAAGGTAGACGACAAGGTATGGAAGAATGTTACGTTCATCGGAAATCAGTACACGATCGCAACGGAGCAGGCGGACACCGAAACTGAGGCTGTTACAGATACAGAAAACTCAGTGACACCGGACAATGCAGAGCCGGTTACGGAAACAGCTACCGAGAGTGTGCAGTAGCCGCAAAAGGCACAGAATGGGATATGAAAATGGAGCATGGTCAGAAATGACTGTGATCCATTTTTTTCTTTTAAAAATAAAAAAAATATGATAAAATAAATAAAGTATGTCATTTTTTAACGGATTATGAGGATAAAAGAAATGAAAAATATCGTATTGATTGGAATGCCGGGAGTTGGAAAAAGTACAGCGGGAGTCGTACTTGCGAAGGTACTGGGATATGAATTTATAGATGCGGATCTTGTCATTCAGCAGCAGGAGGGTAAGCTGCTGCGGGAGATCATTGCCGATGTCGGTACGGATGGCTTTATTGAGGTGGAAAACCGTGTCAACAGCCAGATCAATGTAGAAAAATCTGTGATCGCTACCGGAGGCAGTGTGGTTTACGGAAAAGAGGCAATGCAGCACTTAAAGCAGATCGGAACGGTAGTATATCTGAAAGTTTCCTATGATATTCTGGAGAAACGTCTGCATGATATGAAAGGGCGCGGGGTAGTGTTAAAGGACGGGCAGGATCTGCGTGGACTTTATGAGGAGCGTGTGCCGCTGTATGAAAAATATGCGGACATCACGGTCTGTGAGGATAACCTGAGCGTGGAGCAGACGATTCAGAAAATTACCGGGCAGTTAAACAAACTGGAAGCATAAGATGAAAAAGGAAAAGCGAACATACATACAGGCAGGTGCCACTGCGGGGGCAGCGGTATTTCTGGCAATCGTAGCGCTGATGCAGCAAAGATGCATCGGACAGAATTATTTTGAGATAATTGTAGATAATAAAGTAGTCGGAGTGACCGGGCAGAAACCGGACACGGAGGAACTGCTTTGCACATGCAGGAGAGAACTGGACGCAGTGACAGAGGGATATGTCTGCCTGGATGTGAAGATCGAAACAAGAAAAGCACACAAATTCGGAACAAAGCTCTTGAATGGGAGCGAGGCAGAGCAGTGTGTGCTGGATGAACTGAAACATAAGTTAGCAGTTGGTGGAAATTCAGCCTACACGGTGCGTATCGGTGATTTTAAGGCATCGTTTGCAACCGGGGATGATGTGAGCGAATTCCTTTCGCTGGTGAAACAGCAGTATGATACGGAGGGAAAATTTGCGGTCACATATGAGGCAGACGGCGATCACAGTGCGGACACGTATAAGGCAGTGCTTTCAGAAGTTTCCCCAAATACGGCAGATGCGGGGACAGCAGGTGTGCAGCCGGAACTGACCGGGAATGCACAAATAAGCAGCGGTGCGGATGTACTCTGTGCGGGAGTTACGAGGAATGCGGCGGACAGACTGTCCTATGCGTGTGAACACCCGGGAGAAAAAAATTATGAAACCGGGCTGGTAGACCTCGGATTTGTGCAGACGGTCACGGTTTATACGGATTACGTAAACTCTGGGGAACTGACAGAACCGCAGACTGCAGCGGAGGCAGTCACAAAAGAAGAAGAAACGAATAAGATATATGAGGTGCAGGCAGGAGACTGTCTGTCTACGATCGCAGAAGACAATAATACGACGGTAGCCCAGATCATGGCACTCAACGGATTTCAAGATACAAATGCCTATATCTGTATCGGAGATGAGATTGTGATATCGGTTCCGGAACCGGATCTGTCCGTATGGGAGACGGAAGGAGTCGTTTATGAGGAGGATTATACAGCAGATCCTACGATCATTGGAAATGATGACTGGTATACGACAAGACAGGTCACACTGCAGGAGGGCACCACAGGACACCGGGAAGTCAATGCATTTATCACTTACAGGGACGGCGTGGAGACGGAACGGAGCATTGCACATCAGACGGTTCTTGCGGAGTCTGTTCCGGCAGTGATCGAACAGGGAACCCAGATACCGCCGACTTATGTAAAGCCGATTTCCGGAGGCAGATTTACATCCGGTTTCGGAAAACGCTGGGGGAGAATGCATAAAGGAGTGGACTGGGCGTGCCCGACGGGAACAACAGTCTATGCTTCCAGCGATGGCGTGGTGGAATATGCAGACTGGAGCAACGGATATGGATACAATGTGATCATTGATCATCCGGACGGACGAAAGACCAGATACTGCCATTTAAGCAGGACGTTAGTCACTGCGGGAACAAGCGTTTCGCAGGGAGATCCGATCGCATTAAGCGGAAGTACCGGACATTCCACGGGACCACATGTCCATTTTGAGATTTTTATCGGAGGAACACAGGTGAATCCGCTGGATTATATAAACTAGACGGAAATCTCAGGTAATTCTTTCCCTGGCGGGCAGGATATGATATAATAAGTTTACAATTGTGTTACGTTTTGTTAACAAAAAGGGGAAATATCTTGACAAACGAAAAAAATAGGCTACTATAATAATTTGTTTATAGAATGATTGATGTTATGCATAGAGGTGCGAAATGGAACAGTATGTGATTAAAGGTGGAAATCCGTTAGTTGGTGAGGTGGAGATCGGCGGAGCAAAAAATGCTGCGCTTGCGATTCTTGCGGCTGCGATTATGACAGATGAGACCGTTACAATAGAAAATCTTCCGAATGTCCGGGACATTAATGTACTCTTGAATGCGATCGAGGGTATCGGTGCGCATGTGGAGCGTATCAATAAACATAAAGTAAAGATCAACGGGGCATTTATCAATGATCTGAGCGTGGACTATGAATTTATCAAAAAGATCCGTGCATCCTACTATCTGCTCGGAGCATTGCTTGGAAAATACAAAAAGGCAGAGGTGGCGCTGCCGGGCGGATGTGATATCGGAAGCCGTCCGATTGATCTCCATATCAAGGGCTTTCGTGCGCTTGGTGCGGAGGTGGATATCCAGCACGGACTGATCTCCGCGCGGGCAGAAGCACTGACCGGAACACATATTTACCTGGATAAGGTGTCTGTTGGAGCGACCATCAATATCATGATGGCGGCATCCATGGCAGAGGGTAAGACGATTATCGAGAATGCGGCGAAGGAACCGCACGTTGTCGATGTTGCAAACTTCTTAAACAGTATGGGTGCAAACATTCGTGGTGCCGGTACGGACGTGATCCGTATTGTCGGAGTGGAAAAGCTGCATAAGACGGAATATTCCATCATTCCGGATCAGATCGAGGCGGGTACTTTTATGTTTGCAGCGGCGGCTACACGGGGTGATGTGACCGTAAAGAGTGTGATCCCGAAGCATCTGGAAGCAACAACAGCAAAACTGATCGAAGCCGGCTGTGAGGTCGAAGAGTTTGACGATGCAGTCCGTGTAGTATCGAGCAAACCGCTTCGTCATACACAGGTGACGACACTGGCATACCCGGGATTCCCGACTGATATGCAGCCGCAGATGGCGGTGGTACTTGGTATTGCACAGGGAACCAGTACCGTGACAGAGAGTATTTTCGAGAATCGTTTCAAATATGTGGATGAGCTGACCCGCATGGGAGCAGACATCAAGGTTGAGAGCAATATCGCAATTATAAATGGCGTGAAAAATTATACCGGAGCGAGGGTAAGTGCACCGGATCTGCGTGCGGGAGCTGCACTTGTCATTGCAGGACTTTCTGCAGAGGGCATTACGATCGTGGATGATATCTATTTCATCGAACGTGGATACGAGGATTTCGACAGAAAACTGCAGTCGATCGGAGCGCAGATCGAGAAAGTAAGCTCTGAAAAGGAGATCCAGAAGTTTCGTCTGAAGGTATCTTAAGCGTTACATTTTCAGCGAGGATAATAATAAACAGAGAAATCATAAAGTCCGGTGTGAACAAATAGGCCCACACCGGACTTCCTGCGTAATAGAAATAAAAAGTAACAGAAATAAAAAATGCCGGTCATGCATACATACATGGCCGACATTTGGAAACTGCGGATTTAAATGATGGCTTTAATATAAAGCGGACTGCGGTTCAAATCAATGCAGGAACCATCGCTGAGCTGTACCAGAGGCTTTGAGAAGACCTGTTTATTTAACAGGACGATCTTGGCACTTTCTCCGTTGCTTAACATGACACGGTTGTTCTGATAGGTTGTCGCAATATGTTCCAGAAAAGTCAGAATATATTTTGGTTTATATTTTTGAAGACCTTCTTTTTCAAATTCGGCGATAACCTGAAATGGGCAAAGCGGTGCACGGTAAATGCGGGCTGCAGTCATGGCATCGTAGACATCTGCGATTGCCACGATCAGTGCAAAATCGTCGATATCGTCTTCTTTTAGAGCGAGCGGATAACCGGAGCCGTCGCAGCGTTCGTGATGCATCAGTGTGGCTTTTAAGATACGGACATCAAGGTCGTGCTGCTTTAAGATGTCATAGCCGAAAACCGGGTGCTTACGGATCAGAGCAAATTCTTCATCGGTCAGACGCTCTTTTTTATTTAAGACAGGATCCGGAATTTTTGTCTTGCCGATATCGTGCAAAAGGCCTGCGATCGTCAGCGTGTCTATATCTGCCTGTGGCAGCTTTAGCCAGATGCCGATCATGCGTGAGATCAAAGAAACATTGATGCAGTGGGCATAGATGCTGTCGTTGACGGAACGAAGATTATGCAGCATGTCAAAAAAGTCGATCGTGGTCTGATCTGGCTTCAAGAGAGAAGTCACTTTTTTCAGCATATCGTCGATATCGATGGCTTCCCCGGCGATGATCGAATCAAAGATACGTTTTAGATCGTTGGCACTGAATGAAAAGTCGATCTGGAACTTCTGAAAGGCAGCACTCTTTTTTACCTTCTGTGAATAAGAAGGCTCCGTTGCCTGAACTGTACCGAAGGCATCCTTTTTCTGCTCGTAGTGGAGCAGGGAATTCTGAGTGAAAAAATCCTCTTTTTTTTCATTTTCCTTCACGGTTACAGATGGAATCTGATAATATGCAATTTTCTCAATAAGTGGTTCCGTCAATGTGACGCCGGCATCAAGCAGAATCTGACCGGACTGTGTGATGACTGGAGCGGCAATGATCATGCCGGGAGCCAGCTCATTTACCGAATATTTTTTGACATCCATGTACTCTCCCCCAAAAATAAAAATGTGGTTTATGAAAATTTTATAACTTTAAGATAAATATACTATTTTAAACGGAAACGGTCAATAAAAATGTAAAACAGAGTAGATTAGAGTAAAGTTTTAGTTGGTTGTTAATAAAAATAAAAGTGAGAGTATCCACA
>OIZA01000952.1_pt1 | contig 11809 bp, 10 predicted proteins | sample 1588381 | NCBI WGS metagenome assembly OIZA01 (sample SAMN03283277) | human gut metagenome | biome: human-associated habitat; material: feces | host: Homo sapiens | place: Peru | collected 2012 | reverse complement strand
GTTTTCTTCTTTCCACTCTTCTTGTTTGATTTCTTGAATTTGTTTTTCAATTCTCGCTAAATCATCTTCGGTATACACTTTTTCTTTTTTTGTCGTAGCTTTCTTTTCTTTTTTTACTTTTTCTTCTTTATTTCCTTCTAATAAAGAAGCCTCTTCTTCTTTAAAAGTTTCATAATTTCCTTCATGATAATAAGGCTTTTTATTGGAGATATAAAGAATTTTATTCGCTATACTATCGATAAAATACCGATCGTGTGAGACAAAGATAATACAGCCTTCATAACCTTGCATGGCATTCACTAAAGCTTCTCTTGTTAAAATGTCTAAGTGGTTCGTAGGTTCATCTAATAATAAAACGTCATAATGTTTTAAAACGATTTTTGCTAATACAACTCGCATTTTTTCACCACCAGAAAGCACTTCTGTAGGCTTAAACACTTCATCGTTGGTAAAAGCAAATTTTCCTAAGTGATTTCGAATTTTCTTTTCTCCCATATCAGGGAATTCATCTAAGAAATATTCAAGTAATGTTTTAGAACTACCAAAATCAAAATCGTTTTGTTGAATATAACCTATGGAAAGTGGCATCAAACGACGGATATAACCTTTTAATGGAGGTCTACCTTCTAAAATGGTTTTTAATAAGGTAGTTTTTCCCGTTCCATTATCACCCATAATGGCTAATTTATCATTGCCATATAAAAAGAAAGTAAATGGCTCAATTAAAACAGAGTCATAGCCAATCGCACAATCTTCAAAATAAAGAATTTTCTTATCGCTTCGAACTTGTCCTTCAAATTGAAAACGAATACCTCTTTCTTCACCTTGTGGCTTTTCAATTTTCTTCATGTGTTCTAGCTTCTTTTCACGGTCTTTAGCCCGTGATACAAAACGAGGTTTTGGTTTATAAAAAGTAATAAAGCGTTGAATTTTTTCAATTTCTTTTTGTTGTAATGTGTATTCACGCATCATCACTTCGTAGCGTTCTTTCTTTTGCTCTACATAAGCATCAAAGTTACCTTTATATAACGTTACTTGATGATGATCAAGTTCTAATACTTTATTGGCAATGGCATTAATAAAGTAACGGTCATGGGAAACAAATAAAATCGCCCCATGATACGTTTTTAAATAAGTTTCTAGCCAATCAATGGTAGATACATCTAAGTGGTTGGTCGGTTCATCTAAAATTAAAAGTTCTGGTTCTAATAAGAGTAATTTTACAAACGCCATTTTCGTTCTCTCTCCACCGGAGAAACTACGAATAGGTCGATTCATTACTTCATCGGAGAAACCAAATTTAGAAAGCATCATGCGAACTTTATATTGATAATCATAACCACCGGCATGTTCAAATTCACTTTGCATTTTCGCATACTGGTTTTCTATTTTTTCATCCAAAGGATTTTCCGCATAAAGATTCGCTAAATCCGCTAAATCGGCTTCTTTTTTGATTAAATCTTTAAAGACTAATAAAGCTTCTTCTAATAAAGTATGGTCTAAAGATTCAATAACATCTTGTGATAAATATCCGTAGCGGGCTCCTTTAGCGAAGAACACACCACCTTTAGAGCCATCCGCTCTATCGGGAGTAATTTCTTCTTGTCCAATAATAATTTTTAAAAGGGTGGACTTTCCAGTTCCGTTACTTCCTACAATGGCCATGCGATCCGTATCGTTCACGCTAAAAGTGACGTTAGAGAATAATTCTTCAACGCCGAAACTCTTTTTCACATTACTAACGGATAAAATAACCATTTTTCTATCTCAATAAAATTCTTGTGATAAAGACGATACCTTCTTTTTTCTCGCCTAAAACAAAAATTTCCTTTTCCTTCCTATATTTTTTAATGACTAATTCTTCATGCTCATAGCATTGCATAACATAATTGATTTCAAATCTTTGAATTTCTTTTTCATCTTCTAATAACGCTAAATCCACTAAATGGCTATAACGACAGTTATTCATATGGCCGTTACGGTCGACATCTTCTACGTTAATCGTATGGTGAAAGCACGTTATAAACGCATCACTTTCAGTGATAGCGATTCGTAAAAAAGGTTCATCAAAATTCTTTTCTAAGCAATATTCAGCACCTTCAATTTCCGCACATTTTGTGGGCATTAATCTTTGTTTTTCTTTGGAATAAAGACACCATAAAGAGGTTCCTTTGATATAGACCTTTCCCTCTTCATCTTTTAAAAGATAATCTCTTTCAATTTCAAAGCGAGAATAAGGATGCGGCCACGTTTCAATAATGACCTTTTTATTTTTAGGAAAATCAGAAAGAATTTCATATTTATTTCTTGCGACCATCCAAATAATATTGTCTTTTATTAAATCATGAAAGCCAATATGAAATTTCTCCGAATGTTGACTTGCTGCTTCTTGAAACCAATATAAAATATTTTCCGATTGAAGTTTATTTTCTTTCGTAAAGGAAGAAGAACGAACTTCAAATGTATACTGCTCTTTTAATAACATTGTAAAACCTCAATTAATAAGAAACGATTAATTGCATTTTAAATTGGGTTTCTCCATATACCGCATGAGGTATATCTTTAGGCATAATGATGGTGTCACCTGCTTCAAGATAATAGATCTTTCCACCAATGGTAAAACGTCCTTTTCCTTCTAAGATGGTAACCATAGCATCTCCTGAAGCGGCATGGGTCGAGATTTCTTCCCCTTGATCAAAAGAGAAAATCGTCATGCTAACGAGTTCATTTTGCACTAAAGTGCGAGAAATGACTTGTCCTTTTTCGTATTGCACTAAATCTTTTAATGCTAAAATTGTTTGTTTATCAATGTTCTTATACATAATCTTTTCTACCTTTCTTTATTTGAATTTATGTACAAAGGGTTTTAAGCTTCTCATGAAAACAATTTTGTTTTCTTGATCGCCAAAAGCCCCACATAAATATCCTACCACTTTTCCTGAGACAGCATCCAAAACTGGGCCACCTGAATTACCCGGACGCGCCTGAGCGTCTAAGAAATAAAATTCACAACCCGACTTGACTTGTCTAGAAGAAATATAGCCTTTCGTAATGGTCGGTGATAAATCAATCACATCATCCGCTAAACCGATACCAAAAGGATATCCAAAGATGGTGATGCTTCTACCTAAACGTAATGTACGGAAATCGGATTGCATTTCAAAGAAGTAATGATTGATAGTCTCTAAGCGGATAATCGCGAAATCATTCATTTCATCAATGAACAATAATTCACATTTATGGATTTCCTTTTCCCCATCTTCTAAAGTTACGCGAGCGTAAATATTCTGGGCATTCTTCACTACATGGGCACAAGTTACACATCTTCCATCTGCGGTTACTATAAAGCCTGAACCCGTTGAATTATCGGTTTCAATATAAATCGTAGCTTGTTCTAATAAAGTGGGGTCTGTTACCGCATTTACTAAATGCGCGGTGGAACGTTCTCTTAAAGGTCCCCGGTGACGATAGATTTCTTTCAATGAACGGAAATGTCTACCCTTCATACAAGTCCATTTTAAATCTTTCGGATCTTTCCGAATATCTGCAACTAAAGCCATTTTTAAAGGCGCCATAAAGGTATCAAAAATGATATCGGTTGCTCTATCAATTTCACTAGAAGAGACAATATGATCAATACACAAGAAATTCTTGAGAATTTGACTTGTGCAATCATAAAAGAGTTGATAATAATGTTTTTTATTTAGAATTTGGATTTCGGCAATCGTCTCAATAAATTTTCTTCGATTCGGACCAAAATCTTTTTCTTCTTCATCTTTTAAAAATTCTTGAAGTTTTTCAGGTGAATATTCTTTTAAATCTTCATAATGAAAATCTTTAAGTCCATTTTGTTTTTTTAACGCTACCGCTAAATACTTTTCTAATGAAAAATGCGTGCTTTCTAAAAGACGTAAAAAAGTGATTTCGTTATAGCCTATAATGTGGTCAGAACAGGCAATATTTAAAATAGCAAATTGGTAAGTTAAATGAAAGTCAGCTAAAAAATAGCTAACGCCATCAGGATAATTCTTTTTTTGCACACTTCCTGGGATTAAGGTATAAATTTCTTTCATTACCTCAAAAAGTGTTTCATATCCAGATTTTGCTTCTTTTGCGAGTTCTTCTACTTGTTCTGCCTTCACTTTCTTCACATCCCTTAAAAGAATTTATAATTCTTTTGCTTTATTACTATATCATATTTGCGTCCTTTTTATAACGATTCGTGAAGAAAAAAGAATGAAGAAAATAAATGAAATGATTTCTGTATTAGTTTTGATCTGAATTCATTTGATGCTTAAAAGCAAAATAAGCCCCAAAAACACTGAATACTGTATAGATAATTAAGGAAATCAAACCAATTTTCATGTTGCTATCCCATTGGTAATTAATCGGCATTCCGTTTGTATCTACTATAGAATGCTCTCCTTTTACCACAATTCTTCCTAAATATGTAGAAGGATAAAACGGTAAGAAAAGGCATATTTTTTCAAAATTTCCCATTGTATCTAAAGGCATCCACGCTCCGCCTAAAATGCCAGAAGCACTGATAACGATAGAGGTTAATCCTGGTGCAGCTTTATCATTTAATAAAGCGCCTAATAATAAGCCTAACGATAGATTGATGATTAATGTGGGTTGCATTACAAGTAATAAAAGTAACGCTTCCCTAAAAGAAAAATAAGCATCTTTTAAAATCATAGACAAGATAAAACTAAATAATAAAATAACAATGGACTGAAGAACCGCAACGATATAGCTAGGTGTTAAGTAACCTAAGATATATTCATGGGTTTTCATCGGTGAGGTATATAATCTTTTTAATAATGCGGATTTGCGGTCTTTTGATACCAAAAGAGCGATTAATAGCATGACAAAAGAATAGGAAAACACAATCACTCCTGGTACTAGATTTTTCGGCATAAAGGTCGCTACTTTGGCTCCTGTATAATGTTCAATAACTTGGAATAAAGAAAGCATCAGTAACGGAAAAACTAAACAGAAGATATAGATAATCGGATCTCTTAGCATTTCTAGAAAGTTTCTTTTTAAAAAAGCTTTATAACGTTTCATGGGGATCATCTCCTTCAATTAAGGCAATAAAGGCATCTTCAATATTTTCTTTTTGCGTCTGCTCTTTCATTTCTTCAATTTTACCTTCAAAAATAATATTGCCTTTATGTATGACAGCAATGCGGTCACATAGGGCTTCAATTTCTTCTAAATAGTGAGAAGTTAAAACAATGGTAATTTTACCTTTTAACGATAAAATGATTTTCCATAATTCTCTTCTAGCAAATACATCTAAACCTAAAGTCGGCTCATCTAAAAATAGTACTTTGGGCTTAGATAATAAACTAATCGCAATGGATAAACGTCTTTTATATCCGCCTGATAGCGTTTTTGCTTTTTTATTTAAGACTTCTTCTAGATGAAATAAATGAATGATTTTTTCTAAATAAGCTAGATCATTCATTTCATAAATTTCACTAAAGAAAGATAAATTTTCCTTTACCGTTAATAAAGGTGCAATCGCAGTTTCTTGGGGTGAAACACTCATGATTTTTTTTATTTCTTCTTTTTCTTTAATTAAGTCATAACCCATCAAAGAAGCGGTACCACTTGTGGGTTGCACTAAAGTAGATAACATAGAAATCAAAGTGGTCTTTCCTGCTCCATTTACACCTAATAAACCAAAGAGTTCACCATCTTGAATCATTAAATTTACATGGTTAACCGCTACTAAAGAGCGATATTTTTTGGTTATATCTTTAATTTCAATCATGTTTACCCTCTCCTTTTATCTCTTTTAAAAAGCCTTGAAAACTTAAGGTTAATAACGAAGATAAATCTTCTTCTTTCCAATCGATATATTGCGTTACCATCTGCGTCGCTAAGCCATGAACAAAAATCCATGAGGTTAAATGAAGTTTTTGCGCTTGTTCATAAGTTAACCCTTGGCTCTTCATTAATAATTGATAAATCAGTTCTAAGTCATCGGGATTATCATTCATATCTTCTCTTTTTCTTAAAAACAAAATTTTAAAGAGTTCCGGTTCTTTTTTAGCAAAAAGAATATAGCCCATTCCAAAACTTTTAAAGGTCGGATAAATATTCTTTTCCATTTCTTTTTTAGCAAATGATTGGTAGATTCTTTCGATTTCATTCCGCACTTCTCTTTTTACTTCATCCATATTTTTAAATTCAATATAGATCGGTTGTGTAGAAGCGTGTAATTCTTTCGCTAATCTTCTCGCATTTAATCCTTCAAAGCCTTCTTTTTTTACAATCGTTAAAGCGGCTTCAATAATATCTTGTTTTGTAAATTCTTTATGGGCTGGCATACACTCATCTCCTCAAAAATAACGCTTGTTATCTTTCAACAAATATAATATTCTTCTCTTTAATTTTTGTCAATGTTATCAGCAAAAGCAACAAATCATTCATCAACAATTTTTATTGTTTTTAAAGTTCAAAAACTTTATTCTATTATTGAAGGAGCGAAAGAAGAATGGATGAATATAACGAATTAGTAAAACAACTTATTCCCATGGAAGACGCTGATTGGCTTTATCATTTATATGAACAAACTGAAATAAAAGATTCTAATCGTGAACTTGAAAATGAGCATCAAATTATTTATGACTTCATTCAGCAACCAGAAATCTATTTGCCTTTAGGCTTAGAATATATCCTAAATCTTTTTATCGTTGCTAAAGAAACGGATAAAGAAAGAATATTGAAGATTTTAGTGTGTTATATAGCAAAAGCTAAAGATTTATATCAACAATACTCTTCTAATTTTAATATCGAATATATTTATCAATATGCTTTACTCTATGAATTCTATATTGAAGTCCCTTTTTCTATTGTTCGTTACGTTCAAGACAACGATGGCTTACTTGCTTTAAAAGACTATCAAGAAAGTATACATTTTCCTTATGATGAAGATCATGCCTATCATAATTTAGAAACAATCAAAGATGTTCTTGTTGAGGCGCCTTATTATTTAATTACTTTTTATCTAGAAGCCAAAAATCATCAAACAAAAAAAGCTTATGAACTTCTTAAAAAAGAATTTTTTGGTAAACACATGCAGTATGACGATTTATTTATTGAAACGAGTTATCACTTGATTCTAGAAAATGAATATATCTTCGCTTATGATTGCTTATCGTTTTTAGAAGGAAGCCTTCCTTCACTTTCCTCCGATTATGAAATTTCTTATTACTATCTACTTTTATATCTCTATTCTAAAAAAGGCTCGCCAACTCAAGATGAAAAGAAAAAGCAAAAAACTATTCAAAAGATTCAATACCTTCTTTCTAGTTTAAATCAAAGTAGTTTTCAAATTAGTAAAGAAGATTATCCTCGTCTTTATGAATTCTTAGACAAAGACCCACTCTTTGTAATTCGGCCTAATTTCTCGCTATCTGAATACCAAAATTTACTAAAGAAAGATGTTCAACTTTATCGTTTTTATTTTCGTGGCCGCCAATAGATTTTAATCGTTTAATTTCTACTCGAAAAACTTTTTATTTTAGGAAGTTTTTCGAGTAGCTTTTATTTTGCACTTTTAAAGTTCATGAGTTTATTTATGGAAATGTTTGATTTTAGTAATATTTTCCGTCAAAAAACGATATTTTTGCTCTACTCAAAAAATATTAAAAAAATCATCATCACCATGGATAATGATCCTTTTTCTCTTCTTGAAAACGGTTATAAAAAGTTGAATCTATTCGATTTTTTACTTAATAACAATAGTTTAGAAGAAATTTAATTTAAAAACGAAATAAAACCTTATTTTAAGAGCGACAAACATCTTAAGATAAGGTTTTATTTTTAGTTGATAAATTGTTGTTCTAATTCAGTTGCTATTGCTTTATGGAATATGCGGATCATTGCGCCATCTTTATCCCCATAAACCATGAAATTTGTACTTCCATACCAAACAATTCTATTATCCAAAATAGCAAACTTCTGTTGCGCTTTTTCACTTAAGATATAAGTTGCACCGATTTCATTTATTTGTTTTAGTATTATATCAACAGAATCTTTATCTTCTATTGACGGCAAAAGGACAAAGCAAACTGTACATCCCATTTGAATCTTTTCAGTAAATAGTGTCTTCATTTTAGCAAATTTTCTTTCACTCATATAAGGCACACAAATGAAAATAGATTCTTTGGCATAATTTAAATCCTCCATAAACAACCTATTATAGGAGTTTTCTGTATAAATCATCTGCGGTCTTTCTTCTCCATCATCACTTTGTTTTACTTGATAACCTATTTCCGCATAACCTTTAAGTCTTTTATGATACATCCGATTTAAAACCGGTACTTGATAATCAATATAATCATATATTAAAACTTCATTCTTTCCTTCATAATTACGATGCAAACGGCCAGCATATTGCGAAAGTCGCCCTTTCCAAACAATTGGCATAGTTAAGAATAAAGTATCTAATCTTGGTTCATCAAAGCCTTCACCAATATAAGTGCTCGTAGCAATAACAATAAAAGATTCATTTTTAGAAATGTTCTGTAGTCTTTCTAGTTTTTCTTTTTTTTGTTTTGCTGTGTCACTTCCTAAAAGTAAAACCACATGTTCTGCTACATTGATCAATTTATTTTCTAATACTTTTGCATGCTCTTTTCTTTCCGTAAGAATAAGTGGTGTTCGATTTAATTCTACTGCTTTCATCGCATCTCTAATAATCAAATCATTTCGTTCTTCATTGTTTATAATTTTCTCATAAATCTCATAAAGTTCTAAATCCTCTTCATTCTCTATAGAAAAATGAGTAAATCTTGGAATAAGAATTCTATCAAACGATTGATTTTCTGCTTGCTCTAATGCATTTACTTTATAACGAATTGGTCCGCATTGCATAAAAATCATAGGGTGCTTTCCATCAGAACGAATCGGAGTGGCCGTAAGTCCATAAACATATTTTGCCCTAACTAATGAGAGAATTTTCTCGAAATTAGTTGCTGGCACATGGTGACATTCATCAACAATTACCATTCCATACTGACTAACAATTTGAGAACATTTTTCATCATCAAAAAGAGATTGCATAATTGCTATATCGACATTCCCATTTAAGGTATTTTTCGTCGCACCCAATAATCCAATATGACCTTTTTTCGATTCTTTTTTTTCTTCAAAAATCAAAAATTGCTCTAGAGATTTCTTCCATTGATTTAATAACGCTGTGGAGTGAACCAAAATCAATGTATTGATTTTTCTTTGACTGATAAGATACGCGCCAATTACAGTTTTTCCAAAAGCCGTTGAAGCTGATAAAACGCCAGTTTCATATTTTAATAGGGCTTGAGATGCCGGAACTTGTTCCTCTCTTAAAGCTCCATTAAATGAAACTTTAATAGGCCTTCCTTTTTCACGTTGATCATTAATCATATAATTAGGAAGAAAATCAGATAAATCATCTAAGCATCCTCTAGGTATTTTTAAATAATTCTCTGTAACTTCTGTTAAGTCAATTACTCTACTTTTATCTCTCGTAGATAATTTCATAGATTGCGCTTTGTAGAATTCAGGGTTTCGAAATGCCGCTAACCGCTTAATTCTATTTAAAGCAAAGGACGTAAAATCCTTTCTAGGAATATATATTCCATCCGCTAATGTGATTTCAACATTAGAAGGAAAATCAATTGTTGATAATTGCCGTACTTTATTTTTTTCCCATGGTTTCATGTCCTCTTCATCAATTCTTAATTCGCCTAAATATCCTTCTTTATTATGTTGATTTAAAAAACTAATAATTTGCGATTCTTCAATCCGAATAATTTGTGATAAAAAAGAAAACTGTTCTCTATAAGGTTCAAAATCATCATCTACAAATAAGCTATTCCCGTTTTTGGCAGCCTGTCCTTGTAGAGGTAAAGCTACCAAATTACCAAAACCACCTTTAGGAAGAGTATCTTGATTGGGTATCATTCTATCATAAGAAGAGAATTTTAAATCTGCATATTCTTGCATCGTGAGCGTTAGTAATAAAGAGCCAAAATTCCTTGCAATCTTAGCGGCAATTGGATGAGTAAAGAAAAACCAAGCATGCGCTCCTTCTCCTGATCTTGAGCGTTCTATTGCAGGGGAAAAGCCGTAATTGTTACATGTTTTTTTAAATGCCATCACGTCATCTTCCCACGATTCATCATCAAAATCAACGACTAATAAATAAGTAGTCTCATCGGGTAAAAGAGGATAAATTCCTATCACATCACAACATTTTGAATCTTGTCCAAGCATATGCGCAAGAATATATTTTTCATCTAAAGGTACCAAAGAACGATTTAGGCATTGCGCACACTTAATTTCCTTTTTATTGCATTTTCCTTCCACCCATTCGTTAGCGCAAATTGGAGAATAACCACTTGCTCCTGTCTTAGTACTTACCCATCTTCGAACAAAAACATCTTGTCTTCCTTTAAATAAAGATTGGAAGATTTCCATTTTAATTTCTCGCATTTTTTTATTTGGTAATACCGGTTTAGGCTCTTCATAAATATGTTCGTCCCAAAAAGACTTGCTACATATAAATTCATTACACTTTTGATCTTGAGATAATATGAAAAGTTCATCACTTTCGAGTGACTTAAACTCTTTGATGTAAAAATAGAATGTGTCGTTCAAAAGAATTCTAGATTTTTCCATATTGACTTCCTTATTATTATTTTAACATCATTTAACACATTGTTGATAGAATAATTTATATCATTAAAGTTTATCGTATTTCGTCGATTTTCCTTTACATTTTTCTACTGGATATTTTTGTTCTACCTTTTTTAGTTTATCTAGAACAATTGTTTTAATATCCACATCCAAAACTGTTGCCATTTGAATGCAATAGTTAATGACATCAGCTAATTCTTCATAGACGGCATTTTGATCAAAATGCTCTTCATCCCATTGGAAGCATTCTAATAATTCATTAGCCTCAATGGAAATAGACTTAGCTAAATTAGCAGGCGTATGAAATTGATCCCAATCTCTTTCTTTTGTAAACTGACTGATTTTTGTTTTTAATTCCTCTAATGCATCCATAATAGGTACCTCACTAACGAAGAAATTATTTCATTGCGAATAGAAATAGTCAATAACAAGACCAAAAAAGCGAGAAAATATTTAATATTTATTTTTTTAAAAATGGCATAAAAAATTAATTTTTAAAGATATAAATAAAATAGCATTTATAATAAAGCAAATCTAATATAAGAAAAACGACTAAGGTATTTATATATTATTTATAATATTAATATACAAACAAAATATCTTTGATAGCGGTTTCTTAAATAATTTATTATGAAAAAATATACCTTTTTGATTTTATGCTTTTAACAAAAGGTAAAAATATTGTATAATTAAATCATAAAATAAAAAATGCCATCACACGATGGCTATGGTTGCTGTAAAACATTATTTGAACTCGTAAAGTAAAATTAGGTTTTACAACATTAAATTAGCACAAATAGGAGGATTAGGCAATATGGCAAAACAAAAAATTTTATGTGGACTGGATATCGGAACGAATTCGGTAGGCTGGTGTGTAACGGATGAAAACAATAAAGTTATCAAAAAACAAGGTAAATCTTTATGGGGCGTTCGGATGTTTGAAGAAGCAAAAGATGCTAAAGAAAGACGCGGTTTCCGTTCTTCAAGAAGAAGATTAAAAAGAAGAAAAGAAAGATTGTCCTTATTGCAATCCTTATTCTCTATTCCTATGAATGAAGTTGATTCCTCTTTCTTTTATCGCTTAAGTAACTCTTTCTACCATAATGAAGAT
>OIZA01000951.1_pt1 | contig 11827 bp, 7 predicted proteins | sample 1588381 | NCBI WGS metagenome assembly OIZA01 (sample SAMN03283277) | human gut metagenome | biome: human-associated habitat; material: feces | host: Homo sapiens | place: Peru | collected 2012 | reverse complement strand
TCTTTACGAATTCTATGAAACGACCGACGATATCATCCGCGAAGTACTCATCATCGCAGATCGGGATAATGTTGTCCTTATCCGCCGCAAACGAAACATATTTGCCGGCATTCCATTCACCACCTGCATAGGCAAGACCGTCAATGTCCAGCGAGTAACGGCCAAACATGCATCCGACCGCATAGGAAATAAAAGAACGAATATCTCTGCTAAGATCCGCCTTACGAACCGTGACATCCTTATCCTCCACCTCCGGGCTCAGCTCATCCTGTAAACCGTAAATGTCAATGAAAATACGATTCAGTTCTTCCTCATTGGCTTTCAGCTGTTTGAACCAATCCTTGCATTCAGTTTGCCACTGGTCAAAGGCTTCAGCAATGGTAGAAACGTTACGAAGCAACGGATGATGCTGGAAATCCCAGGAGGTCTCAAAAGAATCCCAGTCATGCTTGGATATTTTTATGTTTTCTTTTACAAAATTAGATATTCTGCCCTCATCTGATACTATTACTGGCAATGAAGCAATATGCCCTGACTCATAATTAAGAGTTGGGCTTAAAGCCTTTAAATACATTAACGCTACAACAGAGTTTAAATATGCAATATAAAATTCGTCTTTCCCATCTGGCACTATTGCCTTAGCGCCACTACCAAAAATAGAATGATCGGCAATACGCATGGATGGTGCGCCACTTGAAATTCCGGACCATGTAATTATTCTTTTAAAATAACTCTCTGTATTAAATAATCTCCGTGACCAATGTTTGGTGTTTGGGTCCTTCGGATTATGTGTAACCCAATATTTAATTTCTTCTCCGTTATTTCTCCAATTAACCACATATTCATTATTACCATACCATTTTCGATAATCTCCGCCTTTTGTCATCGGATACCATGTATATCGCATTTCTTCTGTTTCTTGCATTGAATTGGTATAGAAAGAAATAAGAGACAAATCTACCTCAAACCATAACCGCAAAAATCTATTATTGTCGCCGGTTGTTAGACCACCGCAAACATTTTCTAATTTTCCAAGTGCATTTCCTTTCTCAAAAGCAGTAATTGCTTCTGACGATAACCAATACGCCACTGGAAAACCAGGAATTTGGAAGAAAGCGTCTGTGTTTTGTTCATAGTAGAATCCACAATCATGATTATCAATTGCTTCCAATGTCTTTTGCCGCTGAACTTCCATGCCACCACGAAAATCTACTAATCGCAAATAGCATCCCTTTTTCTGTATATGTTGATTCCGAAAAGCAAACGTACATACCGGAACCGTCGCTTCCTCAAACGCAGAATATTCAAACTGAATCAGGTTTTCAATGGTTGCCTGATTATACAAGTACTTACGCATTTTCTCATAGCTCTGAATGAACATCCAAACATACGGCGTAAAGAAGCCGCAGTAGCCACTCCGTTTTGTCATTTTGGAAGCATGAATGACAAACGCAGAGAAGAAATCACTCTTATAATCTGCATAATTCTTTTTAATAAAATCATTCAGCTTCGGGTTCATATTGGATGCACCCATATATGGCGGATTCGTCACCACCACATCATATTTCTGTGCCAGTGCTTCTGCTGTCTGCACGAGCGGCAGTAATTCTCGCAGTGCTGTCTCACGGGACATATGGATATCTTCCGTGATCTCCGAAAAGCGGTCATACAGCATCGTCCAGTTCTGCGGTGTCACGGTCAGAATCGAACCATATTCCTTTGCGTCATGCAGCTCGCGGATGATGGTAGCCATCGCCGCTGTAAACTTCGCATCACCCTTGCTGAAATATTCCACGGCAAACGGATCCACATGGTTGCTCTCTGCAATGGCATACACATGCGGCTGGATGCCACGGCTGAAGAAGCGACGGTCATACTGACGTGCTTTCATCATGACCGCGAAATATGCGAGCTGTGCTGCACGGTCATCAATGTCGAGGCCGTACAGATTATGCTCTACGATGCTGGCCACCGCGTCACGGGTGGTGTATCCGTAGGATTCATAAATCTGCATCAGCACGTCGAACATATACGCGAGGATATGGCCGGAGCCGGCGCATGGATCGATGATCTTCAGTTGGTCCGGTGTCAGAGCAGCATATTCCTTACGGATCTCGGCAAGCTGCTTCTCCACCTCCGGTTCCTGCTTCGCTTCTTCCAGATAGTAGTGCCATTTCCGGTCTTCCGGCTCACGATTTCCGGCAGCATAGGTAGACTGCTCTTCCTCGGTCGGAAGAAGCTGATCCTTCACATCCGGGTGGCCCTCCAGCCATAAACGTCCCAGGCTGTTCTCGACCATGTAACGAACGATCCAGTCCGGTGTGAAGAGCTGCGTTGCTGCAGGGATGTTTTCCTTTGTGATTTTGACATTCTTTTTAAGGGCGGCGAAAACGTCGTCCTTTTTCTCGCTGTTATAGTACTGATACAGCCAGCCGATGATCTGCACCTGATCCTTCCAGTCCTCCTCCGGAATCAGCTCGATCATCTGCTGAATCACACTGCCCTCACGAAGCAGGTTATCCGGGAACAGAAGCTCGGTGTAATCTGCAATCTTCTGGAACATGCCCGGCAGCACGCTGTTCAGCGCATTGCACTGCGTGATCAGTAGATACTTGTAGAGCGCGTCACTGTCGTTTGCGTCCTTATAGGCATAGACCTTCTCCATATCGAGGCCGTCCAGCTCCAGATGGATGGCTTCCGTGAGGATCTGCGGTTTGAAAGCATTGTCCTCGTCCGTAAAGACGCGCACTCTGCTCGGAAGGTAGGCGTTCACCTCCATGAAGCGCAGGGCGGAAAAGCGGTTAAACCATGTATAGGCCACCTCCTCCATCACCTGCTCATATCCTTTTTCCTGGATCTCTTCGATCAGGGCTGCGCGCTGCTTCTTTTCGGTCGAAGACAGCAGGTGACCGTTCACACTGTCATCATTCGGATTTCCGACCTCTTTCTCGGAAATACCGTATTTCAGCGCCCGCTGGCTCACACGAGAGATCAGCTCCCGTCGAGCTTCTGTGGCAAATTTTTTAATCGCGTTCTTATTCATATCGCTTTCCTTAGCTTAATTTGATGCCATCGCAATCCTTCATCATGGCAGTGAGATAGGACCGCATGCGCTCGACGTATGCGTCGATGTCCTCCTGGCTTTCCAGGATCTTCGAAGGGAACTGCTGCCGATAGACGGTCTTGATGACCTTCTTCGGCTTCGCAGGTGCTGCCGGAGCACCACTTATCGGCGTCGCCACCGGCTTCACAGGTTCTACTGGTTTCTTCAGCGCCTCCATGCGTTCTACGGTTTCATCCTTGTATGCCCACAGCTGCGGTACCAGACCATCCAGGAGCTGCAGACTTTCAAGCTCGGCCACTCTGCCCTTCTGCTGGCTGAAGTAGGTATCCGCCTTCTCCATGAGACTGCCGCACGCTGCATTGTCCGATCCCGTGACGTGAATCTCTTCCATGCACTGACGGATGATTTCTGAAATCTCTGCCCGCTTCGCGTTCAGAAGTCGTCCATGTCCTTCACGTACCGTATCCATGAGACCGTTGAGCTCCGGGATACGCTTATAAACGCTGCTCTTCTCTGCGTCGACGACGGTAATAAGACGGATCTGATTCAGTGCCTTGTTTGCCGCCTCTTCCTTCTGCAGGTACGACAGGTCGTTCTTCAGACTTCTCTCCATACGAACCGCCTCATCAAATACCTGCACCTGGTTTTTGAAGAAGCCTTCGACGTCCAGGAGGTCGTCCATACTATCGAGAAGTGCGCCTTCCTCCTTCAGAAGCCGGTCGATGAGCGCGATATTATCCTTCCGTTGCGAAAGCACGCTGTCCATGAGTCGGAGTGCTTCCCGTACCAGTGCATGATCCGGATATTTATGGCCCTCATAGCGTTTATTCAGCTCCTCATAGTGCGCTTTTTGCGCTTCGAATTTCTGGACGATGAAGCGCACCAGTCCGTCTTCGTCATCCGGTACATCCATGACATCGAAGTACTCACGAAGCAGTTCCTTGACCGAGCGCATCTTCGTCGCGGTGATCACCTGGCGCTTCGAAATAATGGTCTTTCCGATCTCGCTCTTCTTACGGAGCATATCCGGAAGCTTCGGATTCCCCGGCTGGATCGTTTCTCCGGCATACTTGATGGTCACCTTCTGGTCATAGATCAGCATCGCTGCGACGACGGCGATGTCGATTTCCTTCCATCCATACGGGATTGCCTGATAACGGCTCTGCACATCGGCCATCGAGGTCGGAAGCTTCTTCGTATCCTGCATCTCCAGGTACTCTTCCATCCGGACGGCAGCATCATGGTTTTCTTCCATCCCCTCGATGACGCCATTCAGGTGTTCACCGCGGAGCACTGCCAGCACATCCGCATCGGTTTCAGCATTCTTCGTGATGAGCCCGAGCTCACTGTACACATGCGTAACCAGGTACTCGAGCGCCTGATCCAGCTTGTTCCTGGCATCGCCGCCTTTGATCTCGATATGCTCACCATCCACATAGAACTCCGCATCGATGATGGCCTTCTTCAGATCCTCCTCCGCGGATGCTTCCTGCTTAGTCGCCTCATCCTGATGATTCCGAATGATGTCCTGTACCGACTTCGGAAGCTGCGACACGTTGCGCTGCTTCACATACTTTCGTACCTTCATCGCCTTTTCCAGGGACTCATAGTACGGCGTCTCTGAAAGCACCACGATGGCCTGGTTCTTCGACTCGGTCATCAGACGAAGCTCACTCTTTTCTACCGCGTCCGCTGCGACGGTCAGGATATGAAGTCGCATACCACCAGTGACAGCGCCAATGTTGGTGGTATCGACCATCTGGTCAAAGGCGAAGTCGTATTTCCCGTGACGATACTTCTTTGTGGTATAGATATCCGCAAAAATCATCTGGCCGATACGCTCCACGATGGCAGAGGTATCCACCTGTGTATTCTTATAGATATCCCGCTGAATATCCTGTTCCTCATCGGTCAGGAAATTATATGTATCACCGGTTCTTCCGATATAGTTCTGGCTCAACAGACGGTCGAGGCTTGCGCCCACCGTCTTTCGCATCGTGATCTTATCGATGCGGATATCATCTGCCATGAGGATGACGATATTATCCAGATTTGCCGGTATATCATCTACATAACGGATGAGGTACAGAAGCTTTAATACATTCACATCCTGCTGCTCGATGCCATCGCCGTTATCCGCCGCCTTCTGGCAACGCTCGATCACGCGACGAATCGCACTGTCCAGGAAAGTATGTACGGTATCATAGAAAAGATAGAACGGTGCCAGGGCATACTCGTCCTTCTCCTGAATCTTCTGTGCGGCCTCCTGGAATCCGGAAAGCATGGAACGTTCTCCTCCGGAAAGATGCTTACCGGAGTTTCCATGCTTTCGGATTTCTGCAAATACCTTCTGCATGGTGATGAACTGGTAAGGCACAAACGGGAAGTTCCGGACGAAGTCCTGCGGCCCGGTATATCCCTTGATATCCAGCATGGCCCCTGTAAAACTGAAGAGGTTACGAAGAACAGAATCGTTCTCTGTATAGACCTTTTCCAGTGCCGGCTCGACTTCTGGCTTCTTCTTCAGAATACGCTTCTGAATGACTTCATCTGCGGAAGAAGAGTTCAGGGAAAGTCTGGTTTTGAAGCGGGCCTGAATACGGGAGAACTCATTTTCGCGCGCTTTAATGATCTCATCGATGGCTTCCTGTCCGGTACATACGACCCAGATCTTACCGCCACACTCACTGCCGATTTTCTCGACCAGAGACTGCAGATTGATCAGCAGGTCGGTATCACCGCCTACATACTGGCCAACCTCATCCACCATAAAAAGTAAACGGAAGTCATCCGGCTGCGTATCAACATACTCTTTCATCTCGGATACCAGCTGCGCGATGCTGGTTTCTACCGTCTCTGTTCCGTTAAACCAGTTACGTGCCGCATCTTCACTCATGCCGAGGACTTCTTTTAACGTTTCAACGATGTCATCCTCAAAGAAGGCAAACGCATCTCTGGATTCGGTCCAGGCACCACCGTTCTTTTCCTCAAACACACGACGGAATTCTTCGGTCTTCCCGCGCTTCGCGATGAACTGCTCCAGCTTCGCCACCTTCAGATTCTCACCATAGAATCCGAGATAGTTGTAGAACATCTTTGCAAATACACGAAGTACGGCTGTCTTATCCTTGTTGATGGAGCCCTCGATATCGATATTAAAAAGGATCGTATCCGTATGGCCCTTCGTCACCGAATCGATCAGCATAAAGGTGGCCGGATCATCTGCGAACTTCTTACGGAACCGCTCTACGGTACGGATGCCTTTTACCTCTCGATTCGCGAGCAGGTATGACAGCATCTTCAGAAAGTGTGATTTACCACTTCCGAAGAAACCGGAAATCCAGACACCGATGTCCGCGGTTTCTTCATGAAATGACTCGCCGTAATTATTGAAGAAGGTGATGAAATGCTTCTTCAGATCTCTCGTGATGACATATTCATCCAGTTCCTGTACAAGAACGTCGGTCGTATCCTGATCAACTTTAACGACGCCGTTGATTTTACGGTTGATATCCTCCTGGAATAATTGCTCAATAATCATAACTGCCCCCTTATCTTACGAGCTATGCTCCTAAGCACGCTCGTCGTTCGCCAAGAGTGAGCAAGCTCCCTCTTTTCTCTCTTGCACTCGCTAAATCACATTGAACGCTCGGTAGTACGGATTCTTCTTTAGGCGATGAAACAGCTGCACATCACGCCCATCATAATTGCCCGGATAGAACACGAGAATCGGAACATCCGGGAATTCCGGCTGCATCGCATTCAGCAGGTCATGTACCCGAATGAATGGAAATGCATCGCCTACCCCTGTGATGACGATGACGTCTCCAGCCTCATGTGGTTCATATTTCATTTTATTTACAAAAGCCATATTGTTTGCCATACGGCGCATTTGTTCTCTGATGAAGTCTTTCCCCTTTTTGTCTTCCATCGCCGGGATCGTTTTCGCGATACGCTTATCTTCGCAGATGGAAAGGAACACCTTATACAGGTTGTACTCAATCAGGTGACAGCTCATAGACTGATCTGTCATGATCTGCTCTATAAAATGCCGGACCATCATTTCCTCTGATGGGTCGTAGCAGAAGATCCGTATATTCACCTCATTACTAAGGCCCTTCCCTTCCAGGAATTCCGGCTCCTGCATCAGGACTCTTAGATTATCTAATCTTTCTTTTAATTCACTCATGTAGGCCTGTCTCCTTTACGAAAAGCAGTTAAAGGCTGGAAGAATCACTTCATCGTGATTACTTCGTATCACATTTTCAAGCAGCGGATTAAGCCATACGGGATTAAGATGATCCGCTTTGAAATCATCGATATACTCTGTCTCTACGAGCAGTCGTCCGATTACCGATTTCAATTTCGAAATCGTAGAATCGCTCCAGGAAGCAATCACATCATTTTGCTCTTGCAGTCTCAAAAAGTAGTTATTTAAAACACTTCTGCCATACGAAAAATCCTGAACTCGATACTTTTCGCCGATGACGGTTGCCATAAATTCCCACACAAGCAGGTTATCCTTCATAATCGCATATAAGACGATCTGTTTCGCTGTTTCAAATGATTGATTCGCGATCGCCTCGATCAATGAACGGTCCCCCAGAAGTGACAGACGTCGATAACACGCAGAAGCATTGTTCTTAATGGTTCTTTCTGTTGGATATTGGAAAAGATTGTCGCGGACGACTTCTTCGATGATTTCTATTTCGGATTTGCCCTGGAGCATCCGTCTGGCAACGGTTCTTGTCTCGTAAAACAAAAAATGTTCCCGGGTAAGCGATGCCTTATATTTCAGTTCTCCCATGTCAATTTTCTCTTTCGCCCTTTATATATTTTCCGCTCTTAATACGCGCATCTTTCGGCTTCTCCGCATCTTCCGGAATGGCCCAGGTGTTTCCGATTCGAAAAACGCCCGGAATACGTCCTTCCGAGCATAAAATCTGAATTCTACGTGGAGATATCCCCCATTTTTTAGAAGCTTGTGTCGTTGATAAAAAGCCCATATCCTCACCTCTTCAAAAGGAAGTTCGTACCAAATTCTAACCTCCTTATTATAATCCGTTAGGCGAACAAAATCAATTTCAACAGTCTTGCCGACATCTGCCTTACGTTTTTTTATCTGCTGCCGTCGTTTTGAACTGCTGACAATTTGTCAGCAGTTCATCTGTTGTGCATACACGGTTATGTAACATCGATAGATGAAGATACAGAAAAACCCGGAAACAACGCATTCACGTCATTTCCGGGTTATGAAGGGGTACTCATATCACCCTATAAAGAAAGCTGGCAACCGGAATCGGACCGGTGACCTCCGCACTACCAATGCGACGCACTACCGACTGTGCTATGCCAGCATTCCGTTCCCTCTCGAGAACTTCTATACTTTATCATGGTGGCCCTGCTCTGTCAACCACGAATTTACTTTTTTTGAAAAAAGTTTAGATGGGCATTTTTTTGAACATCTCGTTGTAGATTATTACGAGAAGAACTTCACCTTGATCTTCTCTGTCGGCATCTTCGCTCCGGTCCAGAGCTCGAAGGCAGCTGCGCCCTGGTACAGCAGCATGTTGATGCCGTTGAAGGACTTGAGGCCGCAGGCCTCGGCCATCTCGAGGAGCTTCGTCTTCCGCGGATTATAGATGACGTCGGCGACGATCAGCGGTGCCGCTATGCCATCCGCCCGCTTCGTGAGCCAGGACGCGTCCGGGATGATGCAGGCGTCGGTATTCGGTGCCATGCCGACGTTCGTCGCGTTGATGAGGAGGCAGGACTCCGCGATCTGCTGCTGCATCACGGCGTCATCATAGTCATAAACCGTGACATGACAGCTCGTACGCGCATTGAGCTCGGAAACGACGCGGGCAGTCCGCGCATGGAAACGGCTGCCGGCGCGCTCGAAGACCGCTACCTCGCGGGCCCCATCGAGGGCGAGCTGCACGAGGATGGCGATGCCGGCCCCACCAGTGCCGAGGAGTGTCACCTTCTGTCCGCGGAAATCGACGCCTTCCTGACGTGCCGACTCCGTGAAGCCAATGCCGTCCGTAGTGTGTCCCGTCGCCGTGCCATCTTCCTCGAGGACGACGGTATTGACCGATCCGGCGATCTCTGCGGCCGGACTCAGCCGGTCACAGAGCGCGACCGCCTCGGTCTTCAGCGGCATCGTGAGGTTGAAGCCGCGCACACCCATCTTCCGGAAGCTGTCCATCACGCCGGCGAGCTCCCTCTCCTTCACATCGAAGGCGAGGTAACGGTAGTCGAGCCCGAGCTCCGCGAAGGCTTCGTTGTGCATCGCCGGGGACATGCTGTGCGCCACCGGGCTGCCGAGCAGACAGATCATTTTCGTGCGTCCTGAAATTTCCATATTTCCTCCATCATCCAGAACAGGGAATCCGGCGTCCCGCCTGCGATTCCCTGCCATGTTCTTCCTATTCGATTTCTTAGGCCGGCGTGCCCGTCCCGCTTCGTCTGCGGCAGCGTCACCTGCCCGGGCCAATGTCTCCATCAGCCCACCTTCCGTCAGTTCAGTCGCTGCCGTACGATTTCGTACGCGAGCACGCCGCAGGCAACGGATGCGTTCAGGGAGTCGATGTCGCCCTTCATCGGGATGGAGGCGACCATGTCGCACTTCTCCTTCACGAGACGGGAAACGCCCTCGCCCTCGTTGCCGATGACGAGTCCGATCGAGCCCTTCAGATTCAGCTTATACATGAGCTCGCCGTCCATATCCGCACAGACGAACCACATGCCGTCCTTCTTCAGCTCCTCGATGGTCTGACCGATGTTGGTGACCTTCGCTACACGGGTGTGCTCCAGCGCGCCTGCCGAGCTCTTCGCGACGGTCGAGGTCAGGCCGACGGCACGACGCTCGCGGATGATGACGCCATGGGCGCCGGCGAGGTTCGCCGTACGGATCATCGCGCCGAGGTTATGCGGGTCCTCGATGCCGTCGAGGATGAAGAGGAACGGGTCCTCGTTCTTCTCGTGGGCAGCGTCGAGCATCTCCTGCACGCTGCTGTAGTGGAACGCCGCGAGGTACGCTGCCACACCCTGGTGGCTCGCGCCCTGCCCGGCGATCTCATCGAGGCGCTCCTTCTTCACGAATTCCGGCTTCACACCGGCCTTCTTCGCCTCACGTAAAATCGTGGAAATCGGGCCGTCGTGGAGCCCGTCCTGTACGAACAGACGATCGATCGCCTTGCCCGCACGAAATGCTTCGATGACCGGATTCCGTCCGATCAATGTAAATTCTTCGTCTCTCATGCTTCGATTTTTCTCCTATGCTCGCGTCCATGTCTACCGTGTAAGGCGGCTGCAAATCGAAAATCGTCTCCGATATCAGACGCGATATTCATGCCGGAAAACTCCGTTTTCCGACCGATTTACTCTTCCTCTGTCTCTGCCACTTCCGTCGTCGGTTCGTGCCGGATCTCGCCGTAGCGGTCCTCCAGCTCCTGCAGGTGGGCGATGCCTCTCGCCTCCAGATCGATCATGCGCTCGTACTGCTCCGTCAGATATAAGTATCCGATAAGCGCCTCGAAGCCCGTCGCGCGGCGGTACTCCTGAATCGAGCTGTTCTTGCTGTGCGTCGCGGACTTCTGATTGCGGCCACGACGGTAGACGGACATCTCCTCCTCCGTCAGCACACCCTGCCCGATGAGATAGCCCATGATCTCCGACTGCGCATGTGCACAGACGAAGGTCGTTTTCTTCTGGTTGACTGCATTGACCACACCAGGAAAGTTCGACACCATGTACTCCCGCACGGCGAGGTCATAGAGACAGTCGCCGATGTACGCGAGAATAAGCGGTGAAGTCGTCTGGACATCCACCGCTTTCAGATTCAGCTTTTCTTTATACAGCTTGAAAATCTCGAAATCCATCAGGCACGACTCCACTTCACGCCTTCTCTGGTATCCTTCAGGACGATACCCATGGCGAGCAGCTGGTCACGGATCTCATCCGCCCGGGCGAAGTCCTTCGCCTTACGTGCTGCCTGACGCTCCTCGATCAGTTTCTCGATCTCACTGTCGAGATCATCCTTCTGAAGCTCGGTACGAAGTCCGAGGACACCCATCAGAAGCTCGAGCTTCGCAAGCACATAGTCCACGTATGCCTTCGTGCTCTCTTCGGTCGCCGTGATGTTCGCCACACGTACGAGCTCGAAGATCGCCGTGATCGCATCTGCGGTGTTCAGATCGTCGTCCATCTTGCTGTTGAAGGTCTCCTGCAGCTGATCGACTGTCTTCTGATCCTCCAGCTCCTTCTCCGTCATCGCGTCGCCCTGTGCCTTCGCACTCAGCTCACGCAGACGCTCGAGCGCCGTGTAGATACGGTCGAGCGAGGTCTTCGCAGCATCCATGAGCTCCTTACTGAAGTTCAGCGGATTACGGTAGTGGGCGCTCAGCATGTAGAAACGAAGCACCATCGGATCATACTGTGCGGTGATGTCGCGGACGGTAAAGAAGTTACCGAGGGACTTACTCATCTTCTGGTTGTTGATATTGATGAATCCGTTGTGCATCCAGTAGTTCGAGAAGGTCTCGTGGTGTGCACTCTCATACTGTGCGATCTCGTTCTCGTGGTGCGGGAAGATGAGGTCCTCGCCGCCGGCATGGATGTCGAGACGTCCGCCGCAGTACTTCGGCGCCATGACGCAGCACTCGGTGTGCCAGCCCGGACGACCCTCGCACCATGGAGACTCCCAGTACGGCTCGCCGTCCTTCTTCGGCTTCCAGAGTACGAAATCGGTGGAGGTACGCT
>OIZA01000949.1_pt1 | contig 11863 bp, 12 predicted proteins | sample 1588381 | NCBI WGS metagenome assembly OIZA01 (sample SAMN03283277) | human gut metagenome | biome: human-associated habitat; material: feces | host: Homo sapiens | place: Peru | collected 2012 | reverse complement strand
TGTCTGACCCTCAAACTGAGCCTCGGTGAGCTTGACGGATATAACCGCCGTCAGACCCTCGCGGCAGTCGTCGCCCGAAAGCTTCTTGTCGGCGTCCTTGAGATAGTTATATTTTCTTCCGTATTCGTTGAATACCTTTGTCAGAGCGTTCTTGAAGCCTGTTTCGTGAGTGCCGCCGTCAACTGTGTGGACATTGTTGGCGAACGAAAGCAAGGTCTCGTTATAGCCGTCGTTATACATCAGCGCGACCTCGGCGCTTCTGTCGCCGCTGACGGTCGAGAAATGTATCGGCTTTTCGTGAATAGGAGTCAGACCTCTCGACTCGTTTATATATTCGACGAACGAACCTATACCGCCCTCGTAGCAGAACACATCCTGCTGCGGCTCTTCCTCGTTTCTTGTGTCGGTGAGGGTTATCTTAAGGCCCGCGTTAAGAAACGCCGATTCTCTTAAATGCCTCTGTAAGGTCTCATAGTCGTATTCTGTGGTTTCCGTGAATATTTCGGGGTCGGCTTTGAAACGCACGAGCGTTCCCGTTTCGTTCGTGTCGCCGATAATCGTAAGGTTAGTGTCTATCTTACCTCTGACGAATCTCTGATGATAAATGTGACCGTCTCGGCTTATCTCGACTTCCATCCATTCGCTCAAGGCGTTGACGACGGATGAACCGACGCCGTGGAGACCGCCCGAGACTTTATAGCCGCTTCCGCCGAACTTACCGCCGGCGTGAAGAACAGTCAGAACGACCGTGACCGCAGGCAATCCCTGCTGTTCATTGATATCGACGGGTATACCTCGGCCGTTATCCCTGACTTCGATAACGTTTCCGGGAAGAATGTTGACTTCGATATGAGTGCAGAAGCCGGCGAGAGATTCGTCTATCGAGTTGTCGACTATCTCATAAACGAGATGGTGGAGACCCCTCGGTCCTGTCGAGCCGATATACATACCGGGTCTTTTTCTGACAGCTTCAAGTCCTTCAAGCACCTGAATGGCGTCCGCCGTGTATTCTTCCGTGACGGCGGTATCCATAAGCTCTACTTCTTCCTGTTCGGTTTCTTCATGAGCTATTTCAAATACTTCTTCTTCCTGCTGCTGATCTTTGATATCTTTTGAGTCCATATATTATCCTCCGTTTAATATCGGTTTTAAACTTGTTTCCTACTTTATATCTATCAAGCCGGAGTCGGCTCTTTTTATGAGCGTCGAGGTCGATATCTGACAGATATAGACTGTCGGCTCTTTCGTCTTGTCTTCGTTTTCACAGACTATAAACGACTTCGGAAGTTCGGGCGAAACGTTTATAACTCTGCCGTCTTTTTCGGCTTTGGCTAAGTATTCTCTTGTCGCCTTCGAAACCGTCGTGTTGTCGAGGTCGAAAATTCCTATTATGTCGTCCTGATGAACGACTGTCGCGTTGCCTAAATGTAAAAACATATTTTCACCCGCAGGATATCAGCCTGCCTTTTTCTATTTCGAAGCTTTTTCCCTCTTTGAGGTTCTTTATCGTGTTCGGGTCGCAGCAGGTTATGAACACCTGCCAATTTTTTATGTGATTTAGAATATAATCCTGTCTCGAAATATCGAGTTCGCTCATAACGTCGTCAAGGAGAGCGACGGGCTGTTCTTCCGTCATTTTTCTGACTACGCTCGCTTCGCCGAGTTTCAGCGCGAGGGCGGCCGAACGCTGCTGACCCTGAGAGCCGAATTTTCTCGCCGAAACGCCGTTTATCTTTATCTCAAGATCGTCACGGTGTACTCCGACCGAAGTGCTTCCCGAAATCATGTCTTCCTTTCTTGATCTCTTCAGAAGTTCGAGATAGTCATCTATGCCTGCGTAGTTTTTGGTCGATTCGCCCTGGACATATTCTATTTCTATATACTCTTTATCGGAAGAAATTCCGCTGTAAATCTTACAGACTTCTTTTCTGAGCTTTTCGAGATAAGTCAATCTGTAGGTTGCGAGCTTCGAAGCGTAGTTGGCTATTCTTTCCTCCCAGATGTCGAGCATGTTATATATTTCGCTGTGATAAGCGGCGTCTTTCAGGAGAATGTTTCTCTGTTTTATCGCGCGGTTATAATCCGTCAGAACGACCGCATAGTTAGGTCTGAGCTGACTGACGGCTATATCAAGAAACCGTCTGCGCTCGGCAGGTCCCTGTTTGATAAGACTCAGGTGTACCGGCGAAAAAACAACGCATCTCATTTCGCCCACCGCTTTCGAACAGGACGGATAGGCTATTCCGTTTTTGGATATCTTTCTTTTTTGGTCTATATCGACGTTCATGTATTGGTCTCTTCCGTCGGAAAAGAAATTCAGCGAAAGCTTCGCCCTGTCGCAGCCGAACCGCACAAGTTCGCGGTCTTTCGTGCCGCGAAACGAGCGGCAGCCCGTGAAAAGCCATATGCTTTCGAGCAGGTTCGTCTTCCCTTGGGCGTTCTCGCCGAAAATGACATTCACCGTTTCGCATGGCTCTATATTCATTTTTTCAATGTTTCTGAAATCGGAGATTTCAAGAGCCGTCAGCTTCATGTCGTTTTCCTCACGCGTTTTTTATCACATATACTATTCTTTTATATTCAAATCTATCGCTGTCGCGAAGCTTCTTGCCCCTGCTTTCGCAGACTTCGCCGTTCGCTTTGACAAGTCCGTCCTGAATGAGCATTTTCGCTTCGCCGCCCGTTCCGGCTATTCCGGCGAGCTTCATGGCGCTGTCAAGGCGGATGAACTCCGTCGTTATTTCGAGTGTTTTTTCCTGCTTTTCAGCTATTTTAACTTTCAATCTCATTTTTAAGCCTCATCGGTAATATCAAGAAAAGGAAATTATCGTTGTCTGTCGGTGTTATGATTATCGGGCTTACGCTGCTGTTAAGCTCAATGCTGACCTTATCTTCGTCGCAGACTTTCAGAGCATCGAGCATATATCTCGCGTTGAAGCCTATTTCTATGCTGTTGCCCTCGGTGTCGGCTATACAGCGGTCCTTAGCTCTGCCGGCTGAGGTGATGTTCGAGAGCTTTAACATATTATCTTCGGCGAGACAGCGTATCGGCGTCTTGATCTTCTCGGAAGAAACGAGAAGCGAAACTCTTTCGACACTTTCGATAAGATCTTTGGCGTCGACGGTTATTTTTGTCGTGTAAGCTGTCGGGATAGCCGACTTATAGTCAAGAAATTCGCCTTCGAGAAGTCTCGAAATTATCTTGTATTCGCCGACCTGGAAAACGATATGTCTCTTTCCGACGCTGATGGTGAAAACGTCGTCGTCATCGTCGGATATCTTGATAATCTCATTGAGCGTTTTTGCCGGTACGACGAAGCTCATAGCGTCGCCGTCATATTCTATCTGTTCGCGTCTTATCGCCAGACGGAAGCCGTCGAGAGCGACAAGAACTATCTGATTTTGGATTATCTCAAACTTTATACCTGTGTGAACGGGCTTGCTGTCGACGATCGAAACAGCGTAGATAGTCTTTCTTATCATATCTTTAAGTACGCCCTGGTTGATTACTATCGGGAAAACTCCGTTGACGCTCGGCAGGTCTGGATATGTCTCGGGGTCCGTACCGATGATAGAATATTCGGTGTCTTCGCTTGAGATCATACAGACGTTTTTCTCGTCCGTCGAAAGCATGACCTTATTGCCCGGGAGAAGTCTCAGAATGTCGCAAAGGTGTCTTGCGTTGAGGGCAATCTTGCCCTTTTCTTCGACGAAAGCGGAAATATAGGTTTCGCTTCCTATTTCAAGGTCATAGCCGGTCAGATTAACCCCGTCCCCGAGCGCGTCAAGCAGGATACACTCCAAAGCCGGAAGCGTACCCTTTGTCGAAACGGAACGCTGGATGTTCTGGCAGGCTTTATATAACACAGATGTTTCGCAGACTATTTTCATAAATTTTTACCTCCGATCGTTTAGTCCGATTTTTTTAACTCAAAAACATAAGAATAATATAATATATTTAGTAATAGTAGTAGGGGGCGTGAATATGTGGAAAAGTGTGTTTGTCCCTTTATTTTCGGGGTACTCGCGGGCTCTTTTCCGATGTTAAAAGCGAGTGGAAAATTTTTAGTTATTATATGCTGATACAGAACTAAGACCGCTATGTGGAAAACTTATTCTTTTTCCACATGAATATGTGTGGAAAAACTTGTCAAAAGCACTCGCTTATGCGTACCTTTTATCCGTAATCTTCGAGTATATTCTTCAGAACGTCGTCAACTGTCGCTCTTAATGTGACATTCTTCGACATCTTACTCTCAATTTCGCTCAAAGAGTGCATGACCGTCGTGTAGTGTTTGTTGCCGAACTCCTTGCCGATATCTTTCAGCGAAAGGTTCGTCGTCTCGTGGACGATATACATAGCCACCTGACGGGCGAGGACAATGTTCGCCTGCCGCTTGGTCGACTTTATCTCAACGGGCGTGACGTCGAAGATCCTGCCGACCTCAACGATGATATTGTCGACCGTCACGGGGTAGGGCTGTTCGTCATTGATGAGATCCGCCATCATCTCCTGAACGTTCTCCATCGTGGGACTTACCATGTAAAGATTATAATAAGCCTCGATTTTCTTGACGATTCCCTCAAGCTGACGAATGTTCTTCTTAATGTGTTCGGCTATGTATTTGATTATATCGTCGGAGAGGGCTATCCCGATCTCCTCGCTCTTGAGCTTGACTATCGCCATTCTCGTCTCAAGCGTCGGCGGCTGAATGTCCGCCATAAGACCCCACTCGAATCGGTTTCTCAGTCTCTCTTCGAGAGTGACCATCTCTTTCGGAGGCCTGTCCGAAGTCAAAACGACCTGCTTGCCCTTCTGAATGAGGTAGTCGAAGGTGTGGAAGAACTCCTCCTGAGTGCTGACGGTTTTGGCTATGAACTGGATATCGTCTATCAGAAGAACGTCGACATTCCTGTATTTTTCATGGAACGTGTGGGTGTCCTTCAGACTGATATAATGAATAAGCTCGTTGGTGAAAAGCTCGCCGCTTGTGTATATAATGTTAGTCTTAGGATTATTCTCCAATATCTGCTTTTGTATGGCGCAGAGAAGATGAGTTTTTCCAAGACCGGAGTGACCGTAGATAAACAGAGGGTTATATGAGCCGCCCGGATTGTTCGCGACATTTATAGCCGCCGCGTGGGCGAATTTATTCGAAGAGCCGATAATGAAATTCTCAAACGAATAGTTATACTTATTCATTGCCTTTTTCGTGGCGGAGTCGATTTTTCCCTCTTCCTCTATCTTTTCTTCGCCCGGAAGTATGATCTCAACATCGACCGCAAAGCCGAAAACGTTTTCGACCGAGTCTCTGATAACAGTTGAAAATTTATCTAAAATTGTGTTTCTCTTAAAGTCGGCATTTATCCGCAAAGTCATCTTGTTGTTCTCATATTTAACAAACTCTAAAGGAGCGAGCCAGAAGTCGTAGGCTATCTCTTTGACGGAAGCTCGCATATCCTGTTTGACAAGCTCCCACAATTCGGAAATAGAGTCCAAATTTATTCCTCCTTAACAATATATAGTCACATTTCATTTGCCCCGTCAAGGCGGACAAAACTAAAAATGAATATAATAATACACAATAATACAGTACACTTTATTATAGCAGAAAAGAGTAAAATATGCAAGAAAATATGCTAAAACTCAGGGCAAAAATAAGGATAAAAATAAGAGGAAAAATTGTGAAAATTTTGGAAGTCAGGGTTCGGATGCAGGCGGTGACGAATGCGCCGCGATACCCTCACAACTGCCTGCGGCGAGGACCGCACAAACGCGCAGCCCTCGCCGCCGCTGACTCACGCACGCTACTTTGCGCGTACCAAATAAAAATAACCAAAATTCAAAAAGACTTCATCCCCGGGGCACAACTCCCGGGGATGAAGCCTTTTTTTATAAAAAATCTTTCACATAACAGTGCAAAAATTGCACTCAAATAAGTTTATTTTGCAAGATCGCCGATCATAAGAAGGAAGCCGCCGAGCTGTGCGCCGAATTCCGGTGCGCCGTCCATGATGAGCTTTCCTGACTTTGTCGACTCGAGCATGTCGTCTGTTCCGAGAAGAGTGCCGAGCGCGCTCTTGAAGGAATCGAAGCGAAGAGTGAAGAAAGGCATAGCTCTCTTGTATTCGCCTCTGCCTGCTCTTGTCTTGCCTGCCTTAACGCGGATGTATGCCGCAACCTCGGGATGTCCGTCGACTGCGAGAGCGTAAACTCTGTCGGGCGACTTCAAAGCCCAATCGTGGATCTCGGGATGACCGAGCTTGTTGAGCTGGCTGATACCGCTTGTGAGAAGATAGAAGAAGCACTTGACCATGAGTCTCTGTGTCTCTTCGTCCTCCGGCGGTGTTGATGCGCCGAGAAGAGAAGCCATCTTGAGAAGAACCTGAACGAAAGCGACGAGTGTGCCGGCTTTCTTAACGCCGTGGATCTTCGGAATGGCGCCGAGTGTTATGTTGCCCTTGAAAAAGCCGTTGAGAGCCTCAACGCTCTTGAACTCAAGCTCAATATGAGGATCCTTCGTCAGGCAGGTGTGAACGAGCCATTCGCCGCTGTTGACGACGAAGTGCATACCGACCTTGCCCTCGGGAGCTTCGGGATTGAGACAGCTGACCTGAATGACGGCGTGAGCGTGTTCAAATTTCTTCGCGAGAGACGGAACATCTGTCGCGATGACCTTAACGAGCGGAAGAGCAGCATTTAAAAATATCTTGTTTGAATATAATGCTTCCTGTGGTATTGACATTATATTTGCTCCTTTCCTGTATTAGAATTCGTCGTCCCAGTTGTCGTCTTCTTCGAAGTCTTTCTTCATAACCTCACGGACTGCCGCGATTATGCCGTTAGCGTCGATGCCGACCTCTGACATAATGTCTTCATGCAGACCGATGGGTGCGAACTTGTCGGGATGACCGAGCATCTTGAACGCGCAAGCCTTACCGGACTCAACGACGACCTCTGAAACAGCCGAGCCGAGACCGCCGATGATGCTGTGATCCTCAACGGTGATGATTCTTCTCGTGTCCATAACAGCCTTGATGATGGCGTCCTTGTCGATGGGCTTGATTGTATGCATATTGAGAACTCTGACCTTAAGGCCGTCCGCGTTCTCAAGGAAGTTAGCCGCTTCTCTTGCCTGGAATACGCATGAGCCGCAAGCGATAACCGTGATGTCTGTACCCTCGTGTACTTCAACAGCCTTGCCAACTTCGAAGCCGTAGTTCATGTCTTTGTAGAGAACACGGTCGAAACCTCTGTTGATACGGATATAATAGGGTCCGAAGTTTTCGTACGCCGCATTGACTGCGTTGGCGGTCTCGAAACCGTCGGCGGGAACTATAACAGTGAGGTTGGGCATAGCTCTTGTGATAGCGAGGTCAACGATAGCGTGATGTGTTGAACCTGCCTGGCCGAACGAAGTGCCGGCGTGAGTGGCTATGATCTTAGCGTTGACGTTCTGATAGCAGATGTCGGTGTGGAGCTGATCGCAGGCTCTCATCGAAGTGAAAGCTGAGAAGCCCGAAAGGAACGGGATACAGCCTGCTCTTGCCATACCTGCGGCTACGCCGAACATATCCTGCTCAGCGATACCGACATTGATAACTCTCTCGGGGCAAACCTTGAGAACGTCGCCGAGCTTTGTTGATTTTGCAAGGTCAGCCGTGATAGCGACAACCTTGGGGTCTTTCATTATGAGGTCAGCCAGAGCCTTACCGTAAATTTCAGCGGTAGCAACATCTGTCTGGTCGATTGCGTTATAAACAAATCCGCCTGCCATAATTATTTACCCTCCTTTTCCGCACGAGCGCAGCGTGCATTATAATCTTCTTCGAGTTCTTTGTTGTATCTTGCAAAGGTGTCGTCGTCAAGAGCCATGTAGTGACAGTGATAGTCGCCCGCGATGTCCTTGATACCTGCGCCCTTCTTAGTATCCATAATGATACAGGTCGGAGCGCACTTTTCCTTCGATCTTTCGATAGCCTGATCAATAGCGTCGCAGAGAGCGCCGATATTGTTGCCGTCGATAACGAGAGTGTTGAAGCCGAAAGCAACCATCTTGTCAGCAAGAGGCTCGAGCTTCATAACTTCCTCTGTCGGACCGTCGATCATGCAGTGGTTTCTGTCGATGAAGACGATGCAGTTGGAAAGCTGATAGTGGTTGATGGTCATGAAGCCTTCCCAGTTGGAGCCTTCGCCAAGCTCACCGTCGCCTGTGACAACGTATGTGAGATAGTCCTTGCCGAGGATTCTCGCTGCGAGAGCCGTACCTGCCGCGATAGAAACGCCGTGGCCGAGAGAGCCTGTCGAAGCGTCAACGCCGACGACCTTGTTTGAGTCAAGGTGCATACCCATCTTAGAACCTGAAAGGTTGAATGTCTTTAACATTTCGGGATCGTTGAATCCCTTGTCGCAGAGAACCGGGGCGTACGCAATAGCAGCGTGGCCCTTTGAAAGAATAAATCTGTCTCTGTCTTCCCACTTGGGCTCCTCAACCTTGATGTTGAGATATTTGTAATAAAGAACGGTGAGAAGATCCATAACGCTCATACCGCCGCCGATATGACCGCTGCCTGCCCACATTGTTGTCTGAAGGCAGAGCTTACGAAGATCAAATGCTTTCTTCTCAAGCGCAAGCCATTCTTTTTTTGAAAGTGGCATAGTTATTTCCTCCTAAAAATTTTACTTTTATTTTTTGCCGTACGCGGCGAGTGAGTGCTTGCCGAAGTCGTTTGCCCCGGTTTGAAGCGAGTGCCCGCCGCATACGCATTAAATACTTTTATCAGTGAAGCTCGGCGAGCTCGGGGTGATTCTTGGCGACAACCTTGAACGCATCCTCGGCGATCTCAACAGTGAGCTTGATGTCGTCGTCTGAGAGAGCCGCGTTGATGAAGTGGTTGTGGTGAGAAGCGAAGAATACGCCTCTGTTGACGCACTCGGCGATCCATTCCTGATGAAGGAGCATGGAGTCGTCGTTAGCTATTCTGAGATAGAACAGCGACGGTTCGCCCGAGAATACGAGGTCGAAGCCGTGCTCTTTACCTGCGGCGATGAGGCCGTCGGTGAGCTTGAGACCCTTTTCTCTGAAGAGCTTGGGAGTGTCGAGCTTCTTCATCTTGTTGATACAAGCGATACAAGCCGCGAACGGAACAGCGCTCATCCAGTATGAACCTGTGTATGAAAGACCGGAAACAGTGCTCTTGAGGAACTCTCTGCCGCAAAGGGCTGACATATTGTAGCCGTTTGCCAGAGCCTTACAGAAGCAGATAAGGTCGGCCTTGAAACCGAAATAGTGGTCGGAACCTGCAAGGTCAAGACGGAAGCCGGCGCGTACGTCATCTATAATAAGAATGATTCCGTTGTCGTCGCAAAGCTTGCGGACCTGCTGCCAGAACTCCTTGCTTGAGATCGAGTTGTCGGCGAAGTTGCCGTGGTTATAGGGCTGAGCGATGAGACCCGCGATCTCGCCCTTGTTCTCCTCGATAGTCTTCTTGAGACCGTCGATATCGTCCCAGTTGACATAGAGGTTGTTGGCGACGTCCTCGGGAAGAATGCCCGGATAGTCGATCTTCTGAACGACGGCTGAAACGCCGTGATAGAAGCCGTTGAAGAAGATGATCTTCTTTCTGTGGGTGTGAGCTCTTGCGGTCATGATAGCCGCCTGTGTGACGTCGTTGCCGTTCTTGGCGAAGAAAGCCCAGTCGGCGCAGTTAACGGTGTCAACGAGAAGCTCGGCGCAGTCGATCATGATCTTATTCGGCGAGGTCGTGCAGTTGCCGAGTTTGATCTGGGCGATAGCCGCCTTGTCAACATCGGGGTCGCAGTAGCCGAGAACGTTCGGACCGTATGCGCACATATAGTCGATATATCTGTTGCCGTCAACATCCCAGAAATATGTACCCTTGGCCTTGTCTGAGAAACGGGGCCACTTCTGAACGGGGATGAACTGACCTTCGGCAGGGCCTAAATGACCGTAAACGCCGGAAGGAATGACTTTTGTGGCTCTCGCATAAAGCTCGGCACTTTTATCATTTTTATATGTCGGAAAACTCATTTTAAAACCCTCCTTATGCTAAGTAGAGACCGACTCTGTCAAGAATTCTGTTGACATTGTCTATCATGTTGATGAGACCGTGCATCTCAATCGTTCCTTCACCTATGCAGGCAACTGCGTTGACCTTGCCGTCGAAGAGGTCGCGGGCGAGATGAATGTCGCCGAACTGCATAGCCGAGCGGTACGACTGAGGTCTCTGTTTGATCGTGACGAAGTGATGATCCTTAACTCTGATCGTTGCGCCGACAGAGCCCTTGATCGACATTTCGATGATACCGTCGGGTACGAGGTGAGCGCTGAACTTGCCGATCTCGTCGTGGTTAGCGATCTGAGAGATAGCGACCGTGATGAGATAGAACATGATCTTCGTGCTTGTCTCGAAGAACTTTTCGTCCTTGAGGTCTTCCTCTGTCGGGCGGAGATATTTGGTGAGAATATCGGTCAGACCGACGAACTGTTTGAGAAGAAAGCCGATGTGTGTGAAGCCCTTTGACGGGATCGGAGTGGTCGTTCCGTCGAGCAGACCGTTGAACTTCTCGCAAGAAGAGAACGGAAGCTTAACATCGCAGTCGCTGACGCCTTCTTCCATTCTGCAGCGGCAGTTTTTAAAGGTAAGGGTTGCGCTCGGGCCGCCCTTGACCGTGATGCCGATTGAGATGGGCTTTTTACCCTTTAACAATTCCTGTGCGCCTTCGTCAAGCTCACAAAGATTTTCCAAAGCGCCTAAGATACCGAAAAGGTTGATATACGCTAAGGTTTTTGCATCTGTCATGATGAATTCCTCCTTATTCCGGGTGAGCGGTCACTCACTTTTCCGTGGAATGCCGCTTACACCTGTAGATGTATTAAGTTTATCAAAATCACACAAAAATGTCAAGAAAAATAACGGCAAACATAGTAATTTTTGCATTTTTAATGTGAATTTTGTATGAACAAAGAAAAAGGGCGGTCTTTATGCTAAGCACAAAGACCGCCCTTGGCCGTGAATTAAAAAATCTTATTCGTCGTCCTTTTTTCCGCCGAAGTTCGTGAAGATCCACTCAAGGAATCTCGTTATGGCGTTTTTGAAGAAGACATAAAGATCTCTGAAAAGATACCAGTCCATATATTACTCCTTAAGTCAGAAAGATTTATTTTTTGCCGCCGACAGCGTCGGGGTTCCACTCTCCGCCGCCGAAAATAAATACGAGCCAAGCGACAACTCTGTCTAAAAAGCCGATAAACATCTTCCAAAGACCGAGGATATCAACATTTCCGATCATAATTCATTCTCCTTTCAAAGAGTATACCGTGAATACTAACCCAATTTTCTATTATTATTGTACACTAAGTCGGCTGTTAAGTCAAGATTTATTCTTCCGCCGTGAGTTTTTTAGTAAAAATATCCAAAAGACAGGGGGGTTATTTGGAACAAATGACAGGCGGATTGTGGTCGGTGTGCTGAAGAATACAGAATGTTGGGGAATGGGGCCTTTGCGGAGAAGCTGCGCGAGTAAGCTCGCCGTTGCATGGGGTTGCGGTTCGCTGTTCAGTTCGAGGCTGACCGCGGCGCCGAAGGCGCCGCAAGCGGCTGTGAGCGTACTCTCTGCGGCGGCAGCCGTTGAGAGTGCGCGAACAGTCGCTCCGCTGCTGTCGGGTCGGATTTATGCTGTGCAGTCCGCAGGCTGGCTGCGGCGAACGGCGGTCGGGTGTGCCTGCCGACGGCGGTAGCCGTTGGTGGGGGTCTCGCCTGCCGGCTCGGTCGGGGCTTTTGTGGCTACGCCCCAAAGGTCGCCACCGGCGTTCTCGCCTGCCGGCTCGGTCGGTGCTTT
>OIZA01000948.1_pt1 | contig 11864 bp, 11 predicted proteins | sample 1588381 | NCBI WGS metagenome assembly OIZA01 (sample SAMN03283277) | human gut metagenome | biome: human-associated habitat; material: feces | host: Homo sapiens | place: Peru | collected 2012 | reverse complement strand
CGGGGCAGGGAATCGGTGGACGTCCACGCCGTCCATACAGTGTTGACGTCATGCGTGTGTTTCACATCCGATGTGCCGCCGCAGACGCAGTGGTTGGTGTGGCTCCTCGTCCACTTGGCGGTGAGGGTGAGGTTTTCGGTGACGGGCTGTGTGAAGTCATACACCGTTCCATCATCCATGTACCAGCCGAGGAAGCCCCCGCCGGTACTGCTGGTGGGGGCGGCGGGCTGGGTGGCCGCGCTGCCGGACTGCAAAATCTGGGTGGCGTAGTCCGCACCGTTGACCTGGTAGGTCACGGCGGCAAGGCCGTCGGCATAGCAGCCGTTGGTGATCTTACCGTAAATTGTCTTGCTTGTCACACCGTCAGCCAGCGCAATCTTGCCACCGTCCAACGTTATATTCGCGTGAATGTCAGCGTTTTCACCGATGATTACTGTGGCTGAGTTCACATATATGTGCTCCATATCACCGGCATCCCCGGAAACGATCGTGCCGTTGAGAGTGTACAGGTCAACGCCACTGAGAAATATCGCTCCCACTCTGTCCGGTGAATTCGCCTTGCAGTTCTGTATCGTGCCGCCGGTCATGGTGAACTGGCCACTGCTGACAACACCGCCGCCATCATTTGTGGTAGCCACACATCTGTCGATCGTGGCGCCGGTCATGATGAATTGGCCGTTTACTGCGTTATCGCATCTGTCCACATCCACGCCGCCGCCACTGGACGCCGTGCAGCCGATAATAGCGCCGCCGTTCATGGTGAATTTGCCGCCTTTATCAGCATCGCATCCGACCACTACACCGCCGCCGCTGATTTCGCCACGGCAGCCGACGATATTGCCACCGTTCATGGTAAATTCGCCGCCGGCTTCAATATACACACCGCCGCCGCGAGTAATGTAGCTCGCTCCCGTGCCAGTGCCGCCGTAGATGACGCCGCCGCGGACGGTCTCTGTACCGCGGGTTCCCCACTTCCACAAGCCGTCAGCATCGGGGGTGAACTTATATAGCGCTTGGGGATCGCTGTCCTCCAACGTCAGGTGACCGCCGTTCTTGATGTCAAAGACACTGCCGCTGCCGGAAATTTCAAGCATATAGCCGTAAATATCCAGTGTTACAGCGCGATCAACGATCAGAGTGGCGCTGACCGCAATGTCGTTTTTCATCGTAATGACGTTCACGTCAGGGTCTGCCAGCGCCCAAATAAGCTCTGCCTCATTGGTAACACTCGCATTCTGCAAGACGACACCTTTGGCTTTCGTTAAAACAAACATGGTGGCTGTGAGCATTTTTCCGTCCGACGACACCGTGATCACGCCGGCATCATACTCCGCCCCCTCCACCTTGAAAGAGCCGTCATAAAAAGTGCCGCTTTCGCTCTTTATCGGGAAAACGCAGCCGTCTTTTGCCTTAAGAGTAATCAAAAAAGTGTAGTATGCACCCGATATCGGCTTTTTTACTGCGCTGTCGGGCTTGATTTCCCCCGCAATATCCGAATACCAGTTTTGGCTTTCGACAGTATAATGCGCGCCGTCATCGACGGATGCAAACGGCGCATCGCTGTGAGACCACAGCTCACCTGTTACGCCGTTGATATTGACCTCGGTGATGTCAATATCGCCTTCTGCCGCAAGTACCGTTACCGGCACAAGGCTCATCACCATACACAGTGTGAGCAGCAAACTGAGCAATCGTTTTTTCATCATCGTACCTCCGTTCAGAAACTGTGAGCGGTATTTATCTTAAAACGGGCACTCCCGTTTAAGGATCACAAAAGACGAGCGTCAGTCCCGAGGCACAGGCTCCGTTTTAACTGACCGTTCGTTTAGAATAGTATAACATATATTAATTTGAAAAGCAATACGGACGGGAGATTTTGTACGGAGAATTTTGGCACATATTGTGTAAAAATAAGGAAATAATACACGGTGACGCACGGCGCTTGACATCGGCGGAAGAATATGTTATAATTACAGAGTTGAGGGAGTAATTGGCGCCGCACGGCGCGATATGTCAACATACTGGCGTCACCGCCTGGCATATCTTAATTAATGAGACTCATGTACAATAAATGTTATTGTGCGTGCAGTCTTTTGTGTATGGACTGCGTTTCATACTCTTTTTTTATGCCGATGACAGACGGAGGGAAATATGGAAGGATTTCTTGTATACGTTTTCTTTATTATAGGCGTAGTCCTGATCGTAAAGGGCGGCGACTGGTTTGTAGACGGCGCGGTATGGGTCGCGGAGGTGACGCGCATCCCGAAGTTCATCATCGGCGCGACTGTCATCAGCATTGCGACGACGCTGCCGGAGGTCATTGTCTCCACGATCGCCGCGGTCGAGGGTCACGGGATACTTGTGTCGGGCGCGGCGAACTGCATTGCCGCCTCGCAGGACAAGGTCGGCATGGCGATCGGAAACGGGATCGGCTCGGTAATCTGCAACACCGCGATGATCCTCGCGATAAGCGTTACGTTTATGCCGATCGCGGTAAAGAGAAAGGATTTCGCGCCGAAAGCCGCGCTGCTTATCGCAGCGGTAACGACGCTGTTCCTCTTTTCGCTCGGCGGGTCGCTCTCGCTCATCGGTGCGTTTGTGCTGCTCCTTATCTTCGGACTGTATATCTTTGAGAACGTCCGCTCCGCGAAGGGTGAGAGCGCAGCCGCTTCGGACGAGCGCCCCGAGATAAACAAAAAATCGGTCACCTGCAACATTCTCCGCGTCGTGGGCGGTGCGGCTGGCATCGTTGCCGGATCGCAGCTGCTCGTGAACAGCGCAAGCAAGATCGCGGCATCGTGGGGTGTGTCCGAGGCGATCATAGGCGTCACGATAGTTGCGGTCGGCACTTCCCTGCCGGAGCTTGTAACAGCTGTCACGGCGATAGTCAAACGGCAGTCGAGTATGTCCGTCGGAAACGTGATCGGCGCGAACGTCATTGACACGACGCTGATCCTTGCGGTATGTTCATTCGTTTACGGCGGGTCGCTGCCGGTATCCGTGCAGAACATATACCTTGATTTCCCCGCAGCAATACTTGTATCGCTCATTGCACTCGTACCCACCGTCATCCACGGAAAATTCAGCAGGTGGCAGGGTGTTCTCATGCTTGCAATCTATGCGGCTTACCTCGTTATTACGACCGTCGGCATCGGATGGTATCTCTCGCTGTTCGGGGTATCGGCTGTCTGAAAGACGGACAAGCGCTTGACAATCCCCGCCCGGTCATGGTAAAATACAGATACCCCATGGGGTAAGGAGGACGCGATATGAAGCAGTGTATGGATGCGGAGAATCTGCACCGCCGACTGAAGAAGATCATCGGTCATGTACAGGCGATCGACCGCATGATAGATGAGGATATACCGTGCGAGGAAGTGCTGTCGCAGATAAACGCGGCAAAATCGGCGCTCAACGGCTGCGGAAAGGTCGTGCTTGAGGGGCACATCAAGCACTGCGTCAAGGACGGCATTGAACACGGCGACGCCGAAAAAACGATCGAGAGCTTCACGAAAGCCGTCGAACGCTTCGCAAATATGCAATAACGGCGGCTGTCGGAATTCTGCAATATTTCAAATAAGCTGTACGTGAGAGACAAACGATTTTCGGCTCTGCTCCGTACAGCTTATTTTTATTTTGTTTTTTGCATTTCTCTATTTATAACCTATACCCCTATATGTATAATATGAATATACCCCGTGGGGTATAAGGAGGGCTATATGAAGTCTGCAATAGAAAAGCTTGAGCATCTGATGGAGCTCGGCGGAATCAAAAAAGACATAATTTTTCTTGTGATCTCGGGAATTGCCGTACTTTGCAGCTTGTTCGGGTTCACACCGTTTCCCTTTGATATGGCATGGATCGCGATCATTCTGTGCGGCGTGCCGATCGTTCTTGAGGCTGTGATCGGGCTTATCACGGAATTAGACATCAAGGCGGACGTGCTCGTATCGTTGGCGCTTATTGCGTCGGTCTGCATCGGCGAGGATTTCGCCGCGGGAGAAGTAGCGTTCATTATGCAGCTCGGTGAGCTGCTCGAGGTGCTGACCGTGGCGCGGGCACGCGCGGGGATCGAAAAGCTCGTTCACCTGACCCCGCAGACCGCGCGCGTAATTCACGACGACAATGAAGAGACGATCCCCGCAGAGCGTGTTTGCGTCGGTGATCTGATACGCGTTCTGCCTGGCGAGAGCGTTCCCGTTGACGGGGTGATCGTCTCAGGACAGACATCCATAAACCAAGCGGTCATGACGGGCGAATCGCTTCCCGTCGACAAGACTGTCGGCGACTCCGTATCGAGCGGCACGGTCAACCAGTTCGGCGCGTTTGAAATGGAGGCGACGAAGGTCGGGGAGGACAGCTCGATACAGCAGATGATACGGCTCGTGCAGTCGGCTGACGCCGGAAAGGCGAAGATCGTCGGGTTTGCGGACAGATTTGCAACATGGGTAGTAATTATTGCGCTTGCCGCTGCCGCTCTCACGTGGGTCATCACGGGGCAGATCATCCGTGCGGTCACGATACTTGTAGTTTTCTGCCCGTGCGCACTTGTGCTCGCAACGCCGACCGCGATCATGGCAGCCATAGGCAACGCGACAAAGCACGGCTTTCTCGTTCGCGAGGGAGATGCACTTGAACGCCTTGCAAAGGCGAAGATCGTCGCCTTTGACAAGACCGGAACGCTGCTTACGGAACTCCCGAAGTCGTCGCCGTCGCATCTGTCACGGATTCCGTCTCCGACGACGAAATATACCGTCTGACAGCTTCGGCGGAGCAGCTGTCGGAGCATCCGCTCGACAGAGCCATTGTTCGGTGTTACAAGAAAGACGGAAAGGCGGAGCTGTCGCTCGCCGAGGATTTTCAGATGATCCCCGGTCGCGGAGTCGCAGCAAATATTGACGGAAAAGGAATCCTTGCGGGCAACGCGAAGCTTCTGAGAGAAAACGGGATCGACGTCGCGCAGACTCCAGATATTGAGCACTACACGGAGCAGGGCTGCACCGTCACATATGTTGCCGTGGACGGCGAATTCGCGGGTTACACTGCCCTCTCCGACACACTGCGCGGCGACGGCGCCGTCATGATCGGGGCGCTAGACTGCCTCGGTGTTACGCCCGTTCTTCTCACAGGCGACCACGAGAACGCAGCAAAAACGATTGCCGGAAAGCTCGGGATCACCGAGGTGCGCGCGAACTGTCTGCCTGAGGACAAGCTGACGCAGATCGGCAGTTATCAAGAGCGGGGGCTTCCGGTATGCATGATCGGCGACGGAATAAACGACGCACCGGCGCTCAAGCGTGCCGATGTGGGCATTGCGATGGGCAAAGCCGGCAGCGACATTTCCGTTGACGCGGCAGATATTGCACTTGTTGACGATGAGATAAAGGAGCTGCCGCACCTGATCGCACTCGCAAAACGGATGATGACGACGATAAAGCTCAACATGACTTTTTCGATGACGCTCAATTTTGTCGCGATAGCGCTTGCGATAATCGGGCAGATCGACCCAGTTATCGGGGCGCTGGTGCACAACGCGGGTTCCGTACTCGTCATCATAAACTCCGCACTGCTGCTGAAATGGAAGAAGAAGTGACCACTAACGCAACGCATTACTTTTCGGCATAATAATACATCTCACATACGGGGAGCCGCCGCGGCTCTCCGTTTTCGCTTTCGCACGACTGACAAAAACATTTCCGTCGCGCAAAAATTATTATTTTCTATTGATAATCTCTGATTCCTGTGCTACAATAGCGTTGAAGTTAGCGAGAGCTAACCGCGACGCGGTATATTTCGATGACGAATACTTAGCCTTTTTTTCCGGATCTACGCTGCCCTCGGCAAGCCGTTTATACTTACGGATCACGCGTTCCTTATATCGCTGCTTCTGTTCCAACGCATACACACGATTTGCCTCGTCAACTTGAGCTTGCGTCACTTTCTTGGGGCGTGTGCTGATGCCCTCAAAGTATGTAGTGTGTGTATCTTTGCAGTTGGGATGATACAGGCCTCCGGCGATAGCCTCAGATAATCTCGGATACTTATCATCAGTTATAGGCACTGATCCGTATACATCATCATAATATACCCGGCCGACCCATTGCAGACATTTCGGGCAAGCAGCACCGCGATTATTGACGATTACGGTAGCGATACCCCACTCATCGCGCTTTGTGCTTTCTCCTTGCAGATATGCGCGTGTCTGTGATGTTTTAAGAGCCATGCTAGCGTATGTATCAATACCGACTCTCGCCCCATTGCTGTATTCAATGCAGTCTATGCCTCGGCTCAAGAAATCCTTTGTAGCCATATCAACGCTTTGCTGCAACGTCCCCACACCGGAATTGTAAAAGACACCCGCGTTGAAAATCGTCTTGCGATATATATCGTTTGCTCGCCGAAGCATTGCGTATGCTCTGCAATCCAACTTGTTTTATTGGTTGATTCATCGTAGTGTGCGAATCCAAAGCGCGCATGTGTTTGCACCGTCGTTGGCGTAACATCCAGCGCAATGCCGACGCCCTTGATATAAATTACATCGCCATCCTGAGCGGTAATCATGCCGAATGTTGTTGCACAGTGCCTTGGTGCCTTCATCTGCAAATGGAAGATACGTAGCGATAAAGGTACTTTCATCGTTCACATATCCGCCGGTTTTCCGAATCGTCGGAATTACTTCATGTGTGATCCAGCGTTTGAATCGCTTTGCCTCGGGCTTACGGCTTTTCAAAATCAGCGAATAAAGCCCTGCCTCGCTGACTATATTCATTTTTTGAGGGCCACCCAGCTTTCCGGAGTGACCCTCATTAGTAGTGAGGGTCACCTTTTCGTCATCATCCAGCCGAGAAATGGATTGTGACGGATTGCCAAGCTCCAAAGCCCTACATACATCTGCGGCAACGAACCAAGGCTCATTATCCACAATTACCATCCGAACTTCTCCGAACTCCTCATTTTTGAAAATTTGTAATTCATATCGCAAGAATCTCTTGCCACGTGAACGCCCTTGTCCCCGCAAGCTTACGGCTCAGAGTTTCTTCGGGCATCCGGAGAATCTCCGCCATCCGTCTCTGCGTGTATCCGTATTCGCGTATTCGTTCGCGCAGCTGTCCGTGTGTCATCTTCTTCACCCCCTCTCAAAAGCTCATCAACTGTGCAGCCGAGAATGTCTGCAAGTTTCGGCAGCAGCGCCGTTCGCGGCTTTGTTTGCTCGGATTCCCATTGTGCTACGGCGCCTTGAGTTACGCCAAGTTTCCGAGCAAGTTCTTCCTGAGTGATTTTTGCCCTTTCACGAGCTGTACTAATACTCATGTGTTTTCCCCTTTCCGTTTAATAGTTTCGCTATTATGATAACACGAGAGTATTCCCTTGTCAATAGAAATCCTAATATTCTTTCAAAAAATGTTATTGCTATTCATTAGTGATTCTAATATAATATACTTAAAGAGGTGACTTACATGAATAGAGTAAAGGAATTACGGAAACTACACGGTTATTCACAGGTAAAGTTGGCAAAGACGCTGAATGTTCATCAAACAGCCATCTCGCAGTGGGAAACAGGAAGAACATCACCGGATATGGAAGTGGCAGCAGAAATGGCACAATTGTTCGGAGTATCACTTGAATATCTTTTGGGTATATCCGACGAACAGTCTGCCGCTCCCGATCCGACATGGATCAACGTCCTCGGCAGAGTCGCGGCAGGCATCCCGATCGAGGCAATAGAGGAAGTGATCGATCACGAGCAGATCACCGAGGAAATGGCGCGGTCCGGCAAGTACATAGGGCTCAAAATACACGGCTCCTCCATGGAACCGCGTATGAAGGAAGGCGATACCGTAATCGTCCGCCTGCAGGATGATTGTGATTCCGGCGACACAGTGATCGCTATGATAAATGGCGATGAAGCTACGTGCAAGATAACAAAAAAGATGCCCGAAGGCATCACATTGATATCGACAAATCCGGCTTACGATCCGATGTTCTTCTCGAACCGAGAAATAGAGGAAAAGCCCGTCCGTATACTGGGCAAGGTAGTGGAATTGAGAGCAAAATTTTAAGTGATAAGAGAGACACTACCTGCGAAGCAGATAGAGTAGTATTCTCTATCTCTATCTCTATCTCTATCTCTATCTCTAATATCTAATATCTATTCTCTATATCTGTGTGGACATTCGTGTGGACATTGTCCACACCTGTGTCCACACCATGGTATAATTCTTACTCTTACTCTTATTCTTACTCTTATTCTTTTCTTATTCTATATGCGTGACGTCACGTGACATACTTGAAAATCGTTATTATTCGGGAGTTGCAACTTTTTTGTTTTTCTCTATTAGAGTGTTGCAACAATCAAAGTTACAAACGGAGCGGATGAAAGTGAAAACACCAGAATACAGGGATGGCGTAATATACGCCAGGTACAGCCCCGGTCCCAACCAATCTGAGCAGTCTATCGAAGGACAGCTGCGTGACTGTGAGCGATTCTGTGCAGATAATAACATCCGCATCATCGCCACTTACATAGACCGAAAGCAATCCGGCAGGAGCGACAATCGCACAGATTTTCAACGGATGCTGCGCGACAGCAAGCGCAGAGCGTTTAGCACCGTCGTTGTTTGGAAAATCGACCGTTTCGGTCGCAACCGTGAAGAGATCGCAAAGAACAAAGCTGTGCTGCGTCTCAACGGTGTAAAAGTGCTCTCGGCAAAAGAACACATTCCTGACGGTCCTGAGGGCATTATTCTTGAGAGTGTTCTCGAGGGCTTAGCCGAATACTATTCAGCTAACTTGTCGCAAAATATCGTGCGTGGTATGCGCGAGAGCGCACTCAAGTGCCAATACAATGGTTCCGGGCTTTCGCTCGGTTACTCCGTAGACAAAGATCACAAATTCCACATAGATTCGCATGGTGCTGCCATCGTAAAAATGATATACGAAAAGTATGATAACGGAGAGAAAATTGCCGATATACTGCGATATATACAAGCAAGCGGAATCAAGACCATGAAAGGCAAGGAGTACACTCATTACGGAATATCGCGAATTCTCCGCAATCGTGCCTACATCGGAGAATATAAGTGGCAGGATATCGTTATTCCTGATGGGATGCCGCGCATAATCAGTGATGAATTATTTGAAAGGGTGCAAAGGCGTATGGAAAAAAATAAAAAAGCCCCGTCGGCAGGACGAGGTGTTGATTTCTTGCTGACAGCAAAACTGTTTTGCGGACACTGCAAGAGCACTATGATCGGGGACAGCGGCACAGGCAAAGCCGGCGGAAAGTGGTACTATTACTCTTGTCGCGGCCGCAAAACTAAGAAAACTGATTGCAAAAAGAGATCCGTACCGAAAGATTGGCTTGAACGCGAAGTGGTTGCGCTGACTGCATCATACATTTTGCAAGATGATATAATATCAAATATTGCCGATCGTGTTGTTGAAATACAGCGCGAAGAGCACGAGGACAACTCTATGCTCCGGTACTATGAGGATCGGCTCAAAGAAGCGGAGACTTCAATCCGTAATATTATGCTTGCTATTGAATCCGGCGTCTTTACAGATTCAACGCGCGACAGGCTCGTCGAACTTGAGGCTGAAAAAGCGGATATGGAAACAGAGATAGCAAAAGAAAAAATCACCCGTCCGATCGTAACACGCGAGCAGGTGATCTACTTTCTCAATCGCTTCAAAAACGGCGATGTCGATGATAAAGAGTATCAGCGCCAAATTATAGATACGCTTGTTAACAAAGTCATCCTGTACGATGATAAAATCACAATCACCTATAACTACAGCGGAGAAGGCAAAGAGATAACAGCTGATATCATAGAAGAAGCAGCTGACGAAGCCCTCTCCGATGCAGAGGATAGGTGTTCGACTTTTCAAAGATTGGTGGAGCAACATTGTTTATAGATGAACACTTATGTAAGGTATCGGAGCAGCCGTTAAAGGCTGCCTCGATATCATCAATAGGAATGTTTTTGGCTTCCATCATTTGATTGCTTGCATTAAACACAATATCCAAATGATCATCGTACAGGTAAATTGCATTGACAAAGATGTTGATTATCGCCCGCTTTTTATTGATATCATCCGCGGGAAGCTTGAGCACATAATCCAGAAACGCTGCTATTTGGGCTTCGCTCAGTACCGTGCGCTTGTTTTCCTCTTTTGCAAGCTCAATTAACAGCTTTTCTTTTTCGGCGGTGCGGGCGTTGATGCGTTCTGTAATCATTTCGGTATTTTCCCCGCGCTCAAGACTGTTCCAAAGATTCTCAATGGCTGTATCCAAATTTTTGACGGCGTTTTTGAGATTTTTGACGGCAAGATTATCGCTGTCGTTTGCGCAATACTTTCCTACCTGTGACGCAATATATTTACAGTTCTCCTTTGTCAGCATTGTTAGGCAGGTCTTTACAACAATATCCTCAATCATTGCTTTGCTTATAATCTTTTTATTACATTTCTTTTTGCGCGCCTTTTTGCAGCAGTAATAATGATACTGCTTTCCGTTTCGGCTTGTACCCCCGTAACCGACCATCATCTCCTTACAGTATCCGCAAAACAATTTTGTTGTAAGCAGGTATTCACCCTCGCCCTGAGTGCGCGCAGGAGCGTCCTTGTTTTTCTTTACAATGTCTTGCACACGATAAAATAAATCATCCTCTAAAATTCTCGGCATTCCGTTTGGTGTTTCCGTCCCTTTGTAAATATAAAATCCGATATATCTCCTATTGGTCAGCATTTTGCCTAAGCTGTTCATACTGAAATCTTTGTTTATTGAGGTTTTTACTCCGCGGCGCTGCATATCCTTTACAATAGAGGTTTTGGTTTCTCCGGCTGAGTATCTTTCAAATATTTCTTTCACGATTGCCGCGCCTTCGGGGTCAATGCTAAAGGTTCTGTCTGCGTTCACTTTATATCCGAGTCCTGGATTGCTGCCGTTTGAAAGGCACTTTTCAGCGTTTATATCCATACCTCGCCGTATTTTCTGAGAAAGCTCGGCGGAATAGTATTCCGCCATACTTTCAAGCACACCCTCAACAAGTATTCCCGACGGATCGTCTGCAATATTTTCCTTGGCGGAAATTACTCTGACGCCGTTCTTTTTCAGCTTTGCCTTATTGATAGCGCTGTCAAATCGGTTTCTTGCAAATCGGTCAAGCTGATAAACGATAACCCCCTCGAAGGTATGTTTATCGCTGTCCATCAACATTCTTTGCAGGCTCGGCCGATTATCGTTTGTACCCGTCTGCGCACGGTCAATATATTCCCCGACTACATTCATTTGATTTGCTTCTGCGTAAGCATAACAAACCTTTAGCTGCCCCTCAATAGACTGCTCAGTTTGGCTGTGACTTGAAAACCGAGCATATATTACTACATTCATAATAGCCTTCCTTTCAAATATAATTTCAAGCTTATTTTACCAAATACACTTTTTATTGCAAATATGCAAATTGCCCACCGCCAAAATGACGGTGGGCTTTTGAGTTAATCCTTTACCTGTTTCTTAATCCAATTTTCATAATATTGTTTACCTTCCTCGCTTTGATAAAATTGTTTGATTTCCGATGATAAAAAGAGAGCAAAGGAGGACAATAATTTCTTGTCAAACTCACACTTAGAAATTGGAGTTTTACAATTTCCCTCCATCAGACACTCTCCTTATCTCGCGCCGCGGTTATGCTGACGGTCATATTCTCTTTTGACAAGCTTAAGCAGGTATTCCAACATTTCAGCCGGTGTCATAGAGGACGGTACATATTTGCGAATATCGTCCATCGGGATTTTCAGCTTTTCCACCTGATTGGGTTTAACCTCTGCCATAATTTCAGCTACGGTATCGTAGTCAAGTGTGC
>OIZA01000947.1_pt1 | contig 11887 bp, 6 predicted proteins | sample 1588381 | NCBI WGS metagenome assembly OIZA01 (sample SAMN03283277) | human gut metagenome | biome: human-associated habitat; material: feces | host: Homo sapiens | place: Peru | collected 2012 | reverse complement strand
TCCAACACCACCCGCTCCTCCGAGCTGCTCAACGGTCTGTGGCACATGGGCGTGCGGACGTATCCGGTCATTGGCAATTTCAAGGACAGCTATGCTAAAAATCTCAAGGCAGCCTATAAATCTGCGGGCGGCAAAGACAAAGTCAACGAATGGATTGTAGGGCTGTATCGGCAGTACAAACCGGAAGTCGTTGTGACGCAGGATACCAATGGCGAGTATGGTCACAAGCAGCACATGATGATTGCTGACGCCGCGCAGAACTGCATTGCGTTGGCAGCAAACGAGGATGAATTCACCGCATCCACCATTGCATACGGCACCTGGCAGGTCAAAAAGCTGTACCTGCACCTGTACCCCGAAAATCAGATTACGTTTGACTGGACGGTTCCGCTCAAGAGCATGAATGGCGCGACCGGCATCGAACTGGCGGAAGAAGCCTATACCCTGCACAAGACGCAGGCCTCCTCCGGCATGAGCGTCACCGAAACGGGCACGAAGTACGACAACCGCGTGTTCGGTCTGGCGTTCACGACCGTAGGCGAGGATGTCCGCTTCTACATGGAGCTGACGTTTGACAACGGCCGCGGATATGTGTCTCAGGAGAGAAACAAGCAGCTTTACAGCGAGCAGTCCGGCGGGCTTTCTGCCCCGATCGGAACGATATTCACGGATTCGATCTACACTCCGGTGTATAACGCAAACTACACTGTCGAAAATACCCGTGTCGGCAACATTACCGATTTCGACAAGCTCACGCTTGATGTTACCACAAACGGTACTATTTCGGCAAAGGAAGCGGTTTCTCTCGCAGCCAAGATTCTCAACGAGCATCTCAACTTGTTCGTCGATTTGTCCGACGAAGCAAGGAGCGCAGAGATCATGATCGAACGCCAGGAAACTGTACAGGGAAAGATCCTTGAGATGACCATTGAGGAGCTTGACATGTCTGTCCGCAGCTTCAACTGCTTGAAGCGCGCAGGCATTGATACAGTTCAGGATCTGACTAACAGAACCGAAGAGGATATGATCAAGGTCAGAAACCTCGGAAAGAAATCGCTTGAAGAAGTTATACAGAAGCTTCACTCCCTCGGACTTGATCTGAAGAAGGAAGAAGAGTAAACACCTGCCACATCGGCAAACGATTATTTTCAGCGAAAAGGAGGACATGAAACCATGCCCGGTACCAGAAAACTCGGCAGACCTACTGCGCACAGACAGGCTATGCTCCGCGGAATGGTAACCTATCTTTTGGAGAACGGTTCCATTGAGACAACGCTGACCAGAGCTAAGGAAGTTCGCAGCATGGCTGAGAAGATGATAACTCTCGGCAAGGCTAACACTCTTGCAAGCCGTCGTCAGGCTCTTGCTTACATCACTAAGGAAGATGTCGTGGCTAAGCTCTTTGGTGAGATCGCTCCCAAGTACGCGAACGTCAACGGCGGTTACACCACAATCTATAAGCTCGGACCTCGCCGCGGCGACGCTGCGGAGATGGCTCTTATCAAGCTTGTTGATGTTGAGTAAATCATAACTTAAAAGGCTCATCCTGCGGGATGAGCCTTTTTTGCGTCTTGCTTTGCCCGTGATTGTCAGCGATCTGACGTTTGTGCGGCGGATTAGGTGCAAGTATACAAGAAAACCCGCAATATTAGTCGTTTGACTAATATTGCGGGTTTTCTGCATTTGCAAAATATAGCTATTATTTCTTGAAAAGCGGGCCGTAAGCGGCACAAGCACGGAAATCCTGTCCCTCTTTGTCCATGCCGAAAGCATTCCAAGTGGACGGACGGAAGATCTTTTCCTCCGGAACATTGTGCATACAAACGGGAATACGGAGCATCGACGCCATCGTGATGAGATCGGCTCCGATGTGACCGTAGCTGATCGCAGCGTGGTTTGCGCCCCAGTTGTTCATGACGTCATATGCGCTCTTGAACGCACCCTTGCCGGTGAGTCTCGGTGCAAACCAAGTGCACGGCCAAGTGTAATCGGTGCGCTTCCAAAGAATGTCGCTGACCTCATCGGGCAGCTTCACTGTGTAACCCTCGGCGATCTGAAGAACAGGACCGAGATTTTTCACAAGATTCAGACGGATCATGGTTGCGGGCATTTCAGCATTGGTGAGGAATCTCGAAGAGAATCCGCCGCCTCTGAAGTAGCCGTTGTCAGCAGCGTTCCATGTCGTAGCGCTGAGCATCGCGTCAACATCAGTGTCGGTGACCTCCCACCAACGCTTCATCTCGCTGTAACCGTCGGCGTTTATAGCCTCGCCGCTTGCATCAAGGCAGGCAGCGCCGGAGTTGATGAGGTGAATAATACCGTCGGCAGCCGCCGCGCGTCCCTGAAGCTCGTAGCCGGTCGCCTCTTTGACTGCATCGGGGCTCCAGTATGTACGAACGTCCGCAAAGATCTGCGCTCTGCCGGTGAGCAGCTTCATAAAGAGCATTCCGAGACCGTTGAGAACATCGTTCTCTGTCGCGAGAATGTACGGCTCGCGCACGCCGTTCCAGTCGAACGAGGTGTTGAGCAGCGACTCTGCAAAGTCGCAGTTGGGGTAGAAATCAGTCCACTGGCGCTGACCCTGGAATCCGGCAGCGATCGCGTTGTGTCCGGACATCTCCTCCTCAGCCCCCTTGGGCAGATTCTTGTTGCCGTTCATGAGATCCTTTATAATGATCATCATTTTGACAACGAATTCCCAATCCTTTTCCTTCTGTTCGGGCGATTTCTGAAGAGCCTCGGGGTTCTTGTCAAAGCCTTCCTTGCACTTTTCGCGAGTCCACTTCATTGCGCGGTCAAATTCGTCGTGATCGTAGATCCCCTCGGTCATTCGACGGATGATCTCGACCTCGTCAACGGACTCGACTCTCATGCCGAGATATTCTTCGATAAACGAGGGATCAATGATGGAGCCGCCGATACCCATGCAGATCGAGCCGATCTGGAGGTATGACTTGCCGCGCATCGTAGCGCAGGCAACAGCGGCGCGTCCGAAGCGGAGCAGCTTCTCAACAACGTCAGCGGGAATTTCGGTCGAATCAGCGGGCATGACCTCGTGACCGTAGATTCCGAACGCGGGCAGACCCTTCTGCGAGTGGGTCGCGAGAACGGACGCGAGATAGACCGCGCCAGGACGCTCGGTTCCGTTGAAGCCCCATACACCCTTGATCGTGTTGGGATCCATGTCCATCGTTTCGGCACCGTAGCACCAGCAGGGTGTAACGGTAAGCGTGATGTCAACGCCTGCCTTCTTGAATTTGTCGGCGCAAGCGGCACATTCGCCGGCGCGGCCGATCGTTGTGTCTGCAATAACAACGCGCACGTGCTCTCCGTTCGAGTAGAACAGATTCTCCTCAAAAAGCTTCGCCGCAGAGCGAGCCATGTTCATTGTCTGCTCCTCAAGCGATTCGCGCACTTTAAGCGCGCCGCGCCGTCCGTCGATCGTCGGGCGGATACCGATTACCGGATAATCGCCGATAAGTCTGTTTTCTGCCATATAATTCATTCCTTTCTGAATGTTATGTATAAAATTATCACATACATTCTACCACGTTTTGCGCAGAATTACAAGAGGAACGCGAGTTTTAGTTTGCTCTGCGCATAAAAACAGTGCAGGATCGCGCTGTGCCGATCCTGCACCGAGTTGTAGTATATTGTTTTGGATGCGCCCGATTATTTCAGCATTCCCTTGAGAACTGATGCCGCCTCAGCGAGAGCATCGCCGATCTTTGACGTGTCCTTTCCGCCGGAGGTAGCGCTGTCGGGGCGTCCGCCGCCCTTTCCGCCTGTGACTGCGCTGACAGCCTTCAGAAGATTGCCCGCGTGAGCGCCGGAAGCAACCGCATCCTTACCGCAAGCCGCAACGAAGTTGAGCTTGTCGCCGGAGTGGATCGCGATGACCGCCGCAGCATCGTGGTATTTTTCCTTTATGGCGTCGCAGAGCGAGCGAGCTGCATCCATGCCCATGTCGCCCATGTCCGCTGCGATAAGGCGAATGTTGCCGACGGTCTTTGCCGCGCTTGCGAGGGAGTCGATACTGCCGCTCGCGAGCTTCGCATTGAGCGCGTCGATCTCGCGGCGGTCATGCGCAAGCTCAGCCATAACAGCAGCCGCTCTTGCGGGTGCATCGGCAACCGTCGCCGACTTGATCGTGTGCGCGATGTCGCTCAGAGCGGCATCCTTCTCGGCGATGAGCGCGAGTACACCCGTGCCGGTTACGGCTTCAATCCTGCGGACGCCTGCCGCAACGGATGATTCCGACAGGATCTTGAACAGACCGAGATTACCGGTGTTTGCAGCGTGTGTACCGCCGCAAAGCTCGGTTGAGAAATCACCCATCTTTACCATGCGCACGACCCTGCCGTACTTCTCACCGAAGAGCGCCATAGCTCCTGCCGCCTTCGCGGTTTCGATATCGGTCTCGGTCGTAACGATCGGCTCAGCCGCCATGATGAAGCCGTTGACCATTTCTTCGACTTTTGCGATCTCATCGGGCTTCATTGCCTCAAAGTGGGAGAAATCGAAGCGCACGCGTGTATCGTCAACGTAAGAGCCTGCCTGCTCAACATGAGTGCCGAGCACCGCACGCAGAGCTGCGTGCAGCAGATGCGCCGCACTGTGGTTGCGTCTGATCGCCGTGCGTCTGCACGAGTTTATAGCTGCGCTGACCGTGTCGCCGACGCTTACCGATCCGGATGCGATCTCGCATTCGTGCAGAAAAATGCCGTTTACCTTTTTGGTGTCGATCACGTCAGCTTTAAGAGATGCGTTCGATATTTCGCCGATGTCGCCGACCTGACCGCCGGATTCTGCGAAGAAAGGCGTGCGGTCGAGCACAAGCTTTACCCGTCCGAAGTCAACTCCGGCGCAGTCAACAGCTCCTTCGTCCGTGATTATCGCGAGAACCTTTGCCTCGGCGGTGTCTTCGCTGTAACCGACAAATTCGGTCGCATCGATGCCCTTCAGCAGCGCGGCACGGTTGTCCTCCCAGCCGCTCATGTCGCCGCGGGCGTTTCTTGCGCGCTCCTTCTGCTCTTTCATGAGGGCATCAAAGCGCTCTTCGTCGATCTTCAGCCCGCGCTCCTCGGCGATCTCACGCGTGAGGTCAAGCGGGAATCCGAACGTGTCGTAAAGCTTGAACGCGTCGTCACCGGAGATCACGCCGCTTGCCGCAGCATCACCGGCAATATTCTCGAGCAGACCGAGACCCGCGTCGATCGTTGCGCGGAAGCGCTCCTCCTCGAGGGAAATGATCTTCTTGATATAGTCGGTCTTTTCGCCGAGCTCGGGATATGCACCGATGTTCTCGCCGATAACGACCTCGCAGAGGCGCGAAAGGAATCCGTCGCCGGTGCCGATGAGCTTGCCGTGACGGGCAGCGCGGCGCAGTACGCGGCGGAGAATGTAGCCGCGTCCCTCGTTCGACGGGAGAACTCCGTCGCAGATGAGGAACGTCGCGGTGCGAATGTGGTCGGTGATGACGCGGACGGATACGTCCGTCTTGTGCTCGCGTCCGTACTCGACTCCTGCCTCGGCACATACCGCGTCGAGGATCTTTCTTACGGTGTCAACCTCAAAGAGATTGTCAACACCCTGCATCACGCAGGCGAGACGCTCAAGTCCCATACCGGTGTCGATGTTCTTCTGAGCGAGATCGGTGTAGTGACCCGCACCGTCGCTGTTGAACTGCGAGAACACGTTGTTCCAGATCTCAATGTATCTGTCGCAGTCGCATCCGGGATAGCAGCCGGGCTTGCCGCAGCCGTACTTTTCGCCGCGGTCGAAATAGATCTCGGAGCAGGGCCCGCAGGGACCGCTGCCGAGCTCCCAGAAGTTGTCGTCCTTTCCGAGACGGACGATCTTCTCGGCGGGAACGCCGATCGTCTTGTTCCAGATCTCGAACGCTTCCTCGTCGTTCTCGTAGATCGAGGGATAGAGAAGCTCCGCCGGGATCTCGAGAACCTCGGTGAGGAACTCCCACGCCCACGGAATCGCCTCTTTTTTGAAGTAGTCGCCGAACGAGAAGTTGCCGAGCATCTCAAAATATGTGCCGTGACGCGCGGTCTTTCCGACGTTGTCGATGTCGAGCGTGCGGACGCACTTCTGACAGGTGGTGACGCGGCGCGACGGCGGCGTCTCCTCACCGGTGAAATATTTTTTCAGCGGTGCCATGCCCGCGTTGATGAGAAGCAGGGACTTGTCCCCGACCGGCACGAGCGGGAAGCTCTTCAGGCGGAGGTGACCCTTGGACTCAAAAAACGAGAGATACTTCTCGCGCAAAACGTTAAGTGATGTCCATTCCATAATAAAAATATCCTTTCAGCAAAAGCTGGTTTGTACTTTTTCACCTTATTATTATAACACAGATGTTGCGGCTTGTCTATATTAACATCGTGCTTTTCGAGCGCGGTTGTGACATTTTTTCATAATCCTTGAAAAAATCACCTGTGTGGTGTATAATATAAATTGTGATTTTATAGCCATGCGGCGGATTGCCGGAAAGGTTTCCTTTATGACAGATCTACTTGAACTTCAGAAGAGCTTTATTCTGAAGCATCTCGGCGAAGGCGACGTCTGCGCCGATTTTACGATGGGAAACGGGCACGATACCCTGTTTCTCTCAAACACGGTCGGCGAGAGCGGACACGTGTATGCTTTCGATATTCAGGAAAAAGCGCTCGTTTCGACCGAAAAGACGCTGCGTGAGGCAGGCGCTGCGCAGAACTACACGCTCATATGCGACTCTCATCACCGTGCGCCGGAATATATACATGAGCCGATAAAGGCGGGAATGTTCAACCTCGGATATATGCCCGGCAGCGGCAATAAGGCGCTCACGACAAAGCGCGAGACGACGCTCCCCGCCGTTGCGAATGCGATATCCATGCTCGGAGCGGACAGCATACTGCTCGTAGCGGTGTATCCGGGTCACGCCGAGGGCGAGGCTGAGGGAATCGAGCTGCGCGAGTATTTCTCAACCTTGTCGCGATTCAGATACTGTGTCGGAGAATTCCGACTGCTTAATTCACCTACATCTCCTTATTTTACGGTTATAGAAACAAAGTAACCGGGGGTATGCTTGAGCCGCACTTGTACCGATTGCCGCACACCTGCGGCATATTCGCAAGCGCGGTCCGGATGCGAAGAAAGGATTGGCAAATAATTATGGATAACAGAAATCCGAACAGATATCAGAACGGCGCACGTCCGACACCCGACGGTCGGCGTCCCGCACAGGGCACGCCGCAGAGGCAGCCGCAGGGACGCCCTATGCCCGGCGGGCAGGGAGGCGGACGCGGTGTTCCGAGACAGGGTGACACTCGCCGTCCGCAGGGATATACGAGCGGCAGAGCTGCCGCGCCGTCCGGTGCATATCCGGGCAGAACTCCCGAGGCAGAGCGCCGCGCAAGGCAGAGACAGATGAACACGCGCGCGGCATCGTCGGTCCGCCGCAAGGCGACGCGCGAACAGATGCGCGAGGAGAACCGCAGACGCCGCCGCAGAGCGGGGCGGATGCTTTTGTCCCGATTTGTGACGTACCTTGTGATGCTCCTGCTTGTCGGCGGAGTCTGCGCAGGCGTATTTTTCCTGAAATTCTACAAGGCACCCGACGCGGGCGAGAACAACGTGACATATTTTGAATCGTACAACGGCGGCAAGACCACCAAGACCTCGGTCTCCGGCGATGTAGTGTACCGCAGCGGCGTTCTGTACGTCAATTTCTCGAGCATTGCCGAGGGCTGCTCGATGACGAGCATCACGGATAAAAACACCGCAAAATTTGTCCTGCCGGACGGAACGAATACCGACTCCGACGGCAGCGGCAAGGAAGAATACGTTGTTTTCACAAAGGATTCGACCGAATGTGAGATCAGCGGTCAGACATGGCGTCTCTCGTCTCCGAGCTGTTTTGTGTCAAAGAATGTCTGGATCCCGGCGGATTTCGTGACCGATTATATGACCGGGATCGAGATCACGGAGGACAGAGTGAAGGGCAATGTTACAGTCAAGCGCCTGACCGACAGCAGCGCTGCCGGCGATTCCGGCGAGAGTGTGATGATGCCTGTGTCGTTTAACCTCAAGAGCACGACACCGCCCGAAACGCAGGACGTCGGAACCGATGCCAATGCCGCTGCCGCTTCGGCTATGCCGGAAGTGACGTTCACGTCAGACCTCTCGGCATATGAGAATTATATGGATCCCACCGACAACGCGGAGTATCTTGTGCTTGTGAACAAGACGACAAAGGTGGACGCGTCCCTTGTGCCGGACGATCTCACCGATGTCGCCGACACAAGAAAGGACGGCCGCGCTACGCAGAGAATGCGCGAGTACGCAGAGAAGTCGCTTGAAGCAATGTTCATCGAAATGAGAAACGCCGGATACACCGACGTTTCCGTGACAAGCGCTTACCGATCATACGAGTACCAGGAGCAGCTCTACAACAGCTACACCGATACGGAGATGAATCGTGACTCCACCCTTACGCGCGAGCAGGCGCAAGCGATAGTGTCAACCTATTCCGCACGTCCCGGCGAGAGCGAGCACCAGACGGGACTCTCGTGCGACCTGCACAATCTTTCGCAGGCGTCCACCGAGTTCAAGGATCAGCCGGTTTACGGCTGGCTCTCGGAGAACGCGTGGAAGTTCGGCTTTATCCTCCGTTTCCCCGAGGATAAGACCGAGATCACCGGCTACTCGTTCGAGCCGTGGCATTACCGCTTTGTCGGCCGCCGCGTCGCTTGGCAGATAAAGAACGCCGGACAGTGCCTTGAAGAATACCTTGCAAACTGAGGTCTGTTATAGATGAAAAGATTACTGAAATACATGAAACAGTACCGCACGGAGGCGATAATCGGGCCGCTGTTCAAGTGGCTTGAAGCGCTGTTCGAGCTGCTCGTGCCGCTTGTGGTCGCAAAACTCATTGACGGAGCAATACCGTCGGGCAGCGAGAGCGCGGTCGTCCGGCTGTGCCTTGTGCTCTGCGCTCTCGGCGCAGTGGGACTCGCGTCGTCGCTCACCGCGCAGTATTTTGCCGCAAAGGCGGCGACAGGATTTGCGGCGAACGTCCGCGGCGCGATGTTTTCGCATATGCAGAGCCTTTCGTATACCGAGCTTGATCGCATCGGCAGCGCAACTATGGTCGCACGTATGACCGACGACCTCGCAAAGCTGCAGAACGGCGTGAATATGTTTCTGCGTCTGTTCCTCCGCTCGCCGTTCGTCGTGTTCGGCGCGATGGCGATGGCTATGAGCGTCAATTTCCGCGTATCGCTTGTGTTTGCGGCTGTGATCCCCGTTCTGTTCGTCGTCGTGACGATCATAATGAAGCTCACGATCCCGATGTACAAGCGCGTCCAGGAGAAGTCCGACGGACTGTTCCGACTCACCGGCGAAAATATCACCGGCGTCAGAGTGATCCGCGCTCTCGGAATGGGAGAGGGCGAGCGCGAGAAGTTTGCGGAGGAAAACGGCACCCTTGCCGCACTCCAGATCGCGGCGGGACGCGTGTCGTCGCTCATGAATCCGCTCACGTATATCGTGATAAACGGCGCAATGATAATCCTGATCCATTCGGGCGCAGTGAGGGTCAACGTTGGCGGGCTGTCGCAGGGCGAGGTCATCGCTCTTGTCAACTATATGTCGCAGATACTCGTTGAGCTTATAAAGCTTGCAAATCTCATAATCACGGTGACGCGCGCTCTCGCATGTGCCGGAAGAATTTCCGATTTTCTCGGAACTCCGACCGAGGAGAGCGAGCTTGCGGTCGCTCCCGCCGACGCTGATGCGGACGCGTCGGATGATGTTGTGTTCGATCACGTTACGTTTACGTATCCCGATGCGGCATCGCCGTCGCTCGAGGATGTCTCGTTCAGGATAAAGCACGGCGGAACGCTCGGCATTATCGGACCGACCGGCTCCGGTAAAACGACGCTCGTGAATCTCATACCGAGATATTACGACGCCACGTTCGGCAGCGTTCGCGTCCTCGGACAGAATGTCAAAAGCCTTGACCCTGCCGAGCTGCGCCGAAAGATCGGCGTAGTGGAGCAGAGAGCGCAGATCCTCTCCGGCAGCGTCAGATATAACCTTTCGCTCGGCAGAGAGGGCGAGCACGTTCCGGATGAAGAGCTGTGGCACGCGCTCCACGTCGCTCAGGCGGAGGAGTTTGTGCGCTCGAAGGACGGCGGGCTTGACGCCGAGCTGTACCGAGGAGGACGGAATCTGTCCGGCGGACAGCGCCAGAGAATAAATATCGCAAGAGCCGTGGCGAAATCGCCGGATATAATTATCCTCGACGATTCGTCGTCGGCGCTTGACTATGCAACTGATGCCGCGCTTCGGCGTGAGATTGCCGGAATGCGCGATGTCTGCACGATAATCGTGTCGCAGCGCGCTGCTGCCCTCAGCGGAGCCGATCAGATACTCGTGCTTGACGACGGACACGCCGTCGGACTCGGCACGCACGATGAGCTGCTGAGAGATTGCCCCGTGTATGGTGAGATCTGCCGCTCGCAGGGAATAGGTGGTGACGCCGTATGAGTAAATCGCAGAAGAACAAGAAAGCTGGAAGCCGCGGCGCTCTCGCCAAGGTGTTCCGCCGGATATCGAGACATCCGGTGTATCTTACGCTGTCGCTTGTCTGCGCTGTACTGTATGTCGCAGCGACGCTTTATTCTCCGGCTGTCACGGGATATGCCATTGACTGCATCGTAGGCGCCGGAAACGTGGACTTTCCGCGTGTCGCGCGGTATCTCGTGACTTTCGGAGTGCTTGTAGCCCTCGCCGCAGTGATACAGTGGGTCATGAGCGTCTGCACGAACAAGATCGCGTATCTCACGGTGCGCGATATCCGTGCCGAGGCAATGGACAAGCTCGGTCGGCTGCCGGTCGGCTACATGGATTCGCATTCGCGCGGAGATATCCTCTCGCGAATCATGTCGGACTCCGCCGAGATCGAAAACGGACTCGTCATGAGCATCTCGACATTCGTCACAGGCGTTCTGACTGTCATCTCGATAATTGTCGTGCTTATTCGCGCCAGCATCACGACTGCGGCGGTCGTTATACTCGTGACCCCGCTGTCGCTGTTCTGCGCGTATTATATATCGAAGAAAAGTTTCAGCTATTTCAGTGAGCAGTCGCGCACGCGCGGTCAGGTGACCGGGCTTATAGATGAGGCGGCTTCCGCCGAAAAGACTATCGTTTCCTACGGCGCGGGCGACGACATGATCTCGCGCTTCGATCGGCTGAACGAGGAGACGAAAAAGGCGTCGCTCAAGGCGGTGTTTATCTCGTCCGTCACGAACCCGTCAACAAGATTTATAAACAATCTCGTGTTTGCGGGCGTTGCCCTTACCGGATCGCTGTCGGTAATGCGCGGCGGGATCACGGTCGGCGAGCTGTCGTGCTTCCTCAGCTATGCGAACCAGTATACGAAGCCGTTCAACGAGATCACGGGCATCCTTGCCGAGCTTCAGAACTCGGCGGCGTGCGCCGGACGCATATTCGAGTTCCTCGATGAGCCGGAGGAGGTGCCCGATACGGGTACGGCTCCCGTGGGGGCGCCGACCGGCAGAGTTGAGTTTGATGACGTGAGTTTTTCCTATACTCCCGAGCGCCCGCTCATCGAGCATCTGACGCTCGATATCGCGCCGGGCAAAAAGGTCGCGCTTGTCGGACCGACCGGATGCGGTAAGACTACGTTTATAAATCTGCTCATGCGCTTCTATGATGTGACGGGCGGCAGTATCAGAGTGGACGGCACCGATATCCGCGATATTCCGCGTGAGAGTCTGCGCGCCATGTTCGGCATGGTGCTTCAGGATACGTGGATACGCCACGGCACCGTGCGTGAGAATATTGCTCTCGGCATGGAGGGAGTCGG
>OIZA01000946.1_pt1 | contig 11888 bp, 3 predicted proteins | sample 1588381 | NCBI WGS metagenome assembly OIZA01 (sample SAMN03283277) | human gut metagenome | biome: human-associated habitat; material: feces | host: Homo sapiens | place: Peru | collected 2012 | reverse complement strand
TGAGTAATTGAAAAACCTTTGAGAGTTGCTGCGACGCTGCCTCGGCAGCGCCACAGCGGAGTATGAAAAAATGAGAGAGCTGAATTAGAAGTTAACCTGCATGCCCAGCACAAAGCTGCGACCTGGCATAGAGTACCAATCGCCAGGCTTACCACTCGCATAAATAACATGGGTACGTTCTGAATACATCTTATCGAAGATATTATTAGCCTTTGCATAAATACTAATATTCTTCGTCGGTGCATAGCTTGCACTCATATTAAAGATAGCATAATTATCTACAGGCCAGCCATCAGGATAATCATCATTCACGCGACGTACAAAGTAATAGCCGTCTAAGCCAGCCTTTACCTTAGCATAATCATAATATACTGCAAAGGTAGCCAGATTTTTAGGTGAATAACCCATACTATAGGTATCCTCGTCTTCATACTGATATAAATGTGACCAGCCAAGATTTGCATTCCAATGCTCCCCAAGCTGCGTCATGAACTGTGCATTCCAGCCACGCGACAGACCTTTAGTATTCACATAACCAGCAGCTGTAAGACCGATACCACGTTCAGTTTTAGTTTCAAACCAGTTAAAGGTAAAGATATTATAATCATCAAAGCTTCTGCTATAGCCAATCGTTGAGGTACGGCCAAAAGCAGGCTTCAGCGAAGCATTGCCATATTGCTTGTTAGTAATCTGGTAAATGCTTGGCAGAATAAAGAAGCCGCTGCGTCCTGCGTAAATATTATCCTTCTTCGTAACATCCCAGCTCAGTTTATAGCTCTTAGATGTATGCGTCTCGATGCTCGCTCCCGTTTGACCGCTATTGCTAGGACGATCATGACGTAAGCCGCCAGATAAGGTAACATGCGGAATAATTTCCCAATCATCCTGAATATAATACGATGTGTTCTTCATCTTGAAGTGTTCGTATTTGCCACTGTGCGCAGTGAATTCCTTAGCATCATCATCCTTGCCTGCTGCATAATCTACGCCAAAAACTACATTATGGCGGTTCGTGAGATACGTTACCTGATCACTAATAAAATCATAGGTATAGCTGAGGTCAGCATTGAAGAGAGAGTGGTTGTTTTGCGCGTACTCACCCTCTGTACTGCTGCGGCGATAAGTAAAGCTGTTGCTCCACTTATCCGATAAGGTAATATCATCCTTGAACGTAAGCGAATAAGAATCATGATGACCGCTATAGTTGTTATGATAAATATAATCATAGCCGCTAAATTCAGCTTTAGTCTTATCATAGCTTAAGGTAAGCTTATGATTATCTGTTATATCGTAATTAAGCTTCAAGCCAGCAGACGTACTGTCAATATCACTCTTCCACTCAACGCCAGAGCCATCCTTAAAATCGCCGCTATGCTTATCATCATAATAAACATTATAGCCAAGCTTTCCTTGACGGCCCATAGTGTTCAACTTATATTCTCTTGTGCTGAAGTTGCCGCTGGAGACATCAATAGAAGTCTTAGTTTCGTTTACCTTGCGCGTAATGATATTGATAACGCCGCCCTTAGCACCACTGCCATAAAGCGTACCAGCACTGCCGCGCAGCACCTCAACGCGTTCAACATTATCCATATTGTTGGTCAAGGCTGCATAGAAATAACCGGAATCGCTGCCCTGGAACTCATTCACACGCACACCGTCAACTAAAACGACAATTTCTTTACTGCCATTGATACGCAGGCCGCTCATGTTGGCATTCATACCGCCATTACCGCCATAGTTCAAAAATTGCACGCCAGGCACAGTACGCAATGCTTCTTCAACACTAGAAATATGCATCTGCTCAATATCCTTACGTGTAATAACGCTGATATCAGCCTTGGCATCAGTAATTTTGGTCGGAATACGGCTTGCGGTTACAACCATAGAGTCAAGCGTAAACTCCATGCTGTCGGTGTCATCTTCTGTAGTACTAGCAGCAAAAGCATAACCAGCAAAGCTCATAGCCATTATAGAGCTGGCAACAGCCAGATATAATTTCTTTTTATAAGTTTTTTTCATTATCTGTAAACCTTCTTAGCAATCACTAAATTACTTGCTCCAGATTTTTGCCATCAAAGCAGGGAAATGAGTTTCCAGATGTGCTTTTAATTGGTCCACCAAAGCAAAAACTAATGCAGGATCAAATTTGTCATCACCAGCAGGAATGCTAAAGGTAAGCATTACGTTGCCTTGAGGATTAACGCTGTATTTCAGCATATTGAATTCATTATTTAAGTCATTGAGATAGCTCAAGGCAGCTGCTTTCTTTTCTTCGGTAAGAGTTACCAGATGTGCCTGCAGATAGGTATACACGGAATTGTTTACCACGATAAATAAAGGCAAGGTCTGTCCTTCAATAAGCAGTCTTGTGTTGATAAGAAGATTAGCTTCATTAATTTGCAGATATTGCAGACCGGTAATTTCGTGTGCATCAGCAAATTCCTTTAAAGCAGTAAGCTTTTTCAAAGCGAGGCTTTCTTCTGCCTTAACAGCTTCATCAGGGGTTTCTGTTGCTGCATCTTTTACTTCTGCTTCTTTTACTTCTGTATCTTTAATTTCTTCAGCCATAATTGTATTTCTCCTGTCTCTAGTCAAATTTATAGTAGGCAGGGGCTGCTGCGCCCCCGCCTAAAGAATTACTTAGAAAGTGAATCTCAAGCCAGCGTTAACCTTCCAATCCTGCTTGTAATCACCACTTAAGGTCTTGCTTACATCGCCATAGAAGGAAATTCTGTCGTTGAGCTCATAGGTACCGCCGACAGTCAGGTCGCACCAGGTGCCGTCGAGGTTGAACTCTCTAGACATGGTAGCAGAGCTGTCGCTGAAGTGAGTATCCATATCGCCGGCAAACTCATGAGCCAAACTCAGACGAGCAAAGTATCTGCCATGCTCACTTGCTTGACCAGCCTCCAGACCAAGTCTGCCAACGATGCTGGTAAATGCGTCTTGGGAAATATGGCCTTCCAGAGTACCTGTGCTGTCAAAATCACTGCTGCCCATTCTGCCGATAGTCAGCTGCAGCTGCGGCTCGAAATAGCCTGCTGCTTCATCGCCGAAGCGTTTGCTATACTGACCAGACAGGCTGAAGCCAGTTGCCTTATAATCACCCTTAACGGTTCTGCCCAGAATATCCTTGGTTTCAAAATCATTAGAAATTCTGCCAACCTTAGCGGTCAAATCAAGGAATTCATTGTATCTCAGTTCCTTCGTGCCATAGAAGCCTAAGGTATAGGTCTTGGTGTCACCGCTGCCAGCGTTGTAGGAATCATCGCCAGTCATATAGTCCAGAGCTACGCCGACATTCCAGCCATTTGCGAAGGTCTTGTCATAGCCGACCTGACCTGCCCAATAGCTATTCTTGAAGGAGGTGTTGTTGCCAGAGTATTTGTTCTGACCGCCCCAGGTTCTAGCCCATACGCCCTCGTTATCCTCGCCATGAGCATCGCCACTGACTACAGGGCCACGACCGCCGCCAACCTTTTGCGTGCGAGCGCTGGAACGATAGCTGTAGGTATCAGCTGCAGCATTACGCCAGCCAACCATACTGCTCATGATAGCAGCGCGGGTGTCCTTACTTACAACATCCTCGTCATACAACAGCTTAATGCTTTGCTCAGCAGAATCCAGCTTGTAGGAGCCTTCCTCGCCGTTCCATTCAATTTCGCCCGTCCAGCTTACATTAGAGCTGGTCAGACCGCCGCCCAGCTGCAGCTCAGCCTTCAGCTTGTCCGGAGTCTCTTCTGCGCCCTTGTAGATGAGCTTGTTAGCCAGGCCGTCAAATGCCTTCTCTACAGAAGCCTTATCAAAGGTATTGATGCCATTGGAGCCAGTTGCCATGATAACCTGGCTGCCGGCGTTAGCATTGTTGATGACGGTGTTGCCTGCCTTATAGACAATTTCCTTCTCGTCGTCAAGTCCACGAGTCATAGCATCTTCAAATTCATGATCATAAAGAACCTTGATGACGCCAGACAAATTATCTATGGTCAAAGCATTTTTGTCCTTCTGATAAATCAAGCCAGCATCGTTAACACTAGTACCACCAGTCAAATTGGTAACACGGCTGCCGTTGAACTGCTCGCCGCCCCATACGCTCGGCAGAACGCCCTGCTGCTCATTGGTCCAGGTTGCACCATTTTGCAGCCACAGGTTTGCAGCACCGGTAAAGGTCTTGCTGTCACCCTTTTGAGATACGGTCTTACCGCCTTCGGGGAACTGGTTATAGACAACACCTGTCAGCTTGGAGTCCTTCGTAGTCAGGCCCAAATTAACCTCGGTTTCGGTGCAGCAATCTACATAGTTTACTGAGCCTACGGATACAACAACGTTACCGGTAATATCAACCTTGTTGTTGCCAGCGCCAATCACTTTGCCATTAGCATCCTTCACAGTGTTTACATTAATCTTGCCGTTAGTTGCGTAAATTGCGCTGTAGCCGTTCTTCTTATCGGTATCAACAATATTGATTTTGCCGCCGTTAACATTAATGGTTGCACCGCCAATGTTAGCGAACAGGCCGTTGCCTACGCCGGAGATATCTACATTGCCGTTTACGTTAACAGTGCCGCCAACTGCTCCGCCGTAGCCTGCATGTGCATAAATGCCTGCTGCGCCGTATTCGTTGAAGCCACCACGCTTGCCGTCCAATACTACCTTAACATCGCCGTTAACGGTGGTGCTGCCCGCATGGCTGTAAATGCCCATGGTGGAGTTATCGCCTTTTACGTCAATATCTACATTGCCGTCAACAGTCAGGCTGCCCTTGGTCTGACGGATACCCTGTGCGCCGCCCTGGCCGCTCTTTGTGCTATCAAGCTTAATAACCAGCTTGTCAGCCTTAATAGTGCTGTTTGCATCTACATCCTGTGCAATGCCTGCATTACCCTTGCTGGCATCAGTTACATTAACAGTCAGAGTTTTGCCGCTGGCATCAACAGCAGTGTCCTTAGCAAAATTCATACCCTTAGCGCCTTCGCCGCTTACGTTAATAGCAGTATTCTCCGTAAATTTATAGGTGCCGTCCTTAACTACGCCGCCCATTACATATTCCAGATCCTTCAGTCTTTCGCCTGTCAGGGTGGAGTTAAAGGTCTTAGCAGTCTGGTTGTCCGGTTCATCGGCAAATTTGATATTATCAGTGCCGCTGCCCTTACCGGTTTCTTCGCTGAAGCGGATATCGCCGGTTACCATGGTTACGCTGTCGCTGGTCAGACCGCCTGCCAGCTTCACATAACCGTTCAAGTTACGCTCGCTGCCGTTGGCAGTTGCATAATTCAAATAGGTCAGCTTGCCTGCCAAAGCATTCAAAGCTGCGCTGATATCGGTTACGCCCTGATTAGAGGTAATCATGTTAACAACAGAGCCTGCTTCCGCATGCTTGATAACAGTATCGCCTGCAGCATAGCTGGTGCCATCGCCCCCATGAGCATAGATGATGTTGGTAACACCGCTGTAATTATCAATAGTCAGGCTGTTGCTGTCATTTTGATAAATATTGCCTGCAGCTTCGGCAGTTGCACCGCCTGCCAGCTTGTTGACACGGCTGCCCTTGAACTGCTCGCCGCCCCATACGCTCGGCAATTCACCCTGCTGCTCGTTGGTCCAGGTTGCACCATTTTGCAGCCACAGGTTTGCAGCACCGGTAAAGGTCTTGCTGTCACCCTTTTGAGATACGGTCTTACCGCCTTCGGGGAACTGGTTATAGACAACACCTGTCAGCTTGGAGTCCTTCGTAGTCAGGCCCAAATTAACCTCGGTTTCGGTGCAGCAATCTACATAGTTTACTGAGCCTACGGATACAACAACGTTACCGGTAATATCAACCTTGTTGTTGCCAGCGCCAATCACTTTGCCATTAGCATCCTTCACAGTGTTTACATTAATCTTGCCGTTAGTTGCGTAAATTGCGCTGTAGCCGTTCTTCTTATCGGTATCAACAATATTGATTTTGCCGCCGTTAACATTAATGGTTGCACCGCCAATGTTAGCGAACAGGCCGTTGCCTACGCCGGAGATATCTACATTGCCGTTTACGTTAACAGTGCCGCCAACTGCTCCGCCGTAGCCTGCATGTGCATAAATGCCTGCTGCGCCGTATTCGTTGAAGCCACCACGCTTGCCGTCCAATACTACCTTAACATCGCCGTTAACGGTGGTGCTGCCCGCATGGCTGTAAATGCCCATGGTGGAGTTATCGCCTTTTACGTCAATATCTACATTGCCGTCAACAGTCAGGCTGCCCTTGGTCTGACGGATACCCTGTGCGCCGCCCTGGCCGCTCTTTGTGCTATCAAGCTTAATAACCAGCTTGTCAGCCTTAATAGTGCTGTTTGCATCTACATCCTGTGCAATGCCTGCATTACCCTTGCTGGCATCAGTTACATTAACAGTCAGAGTTTTGCCGCTGGCATCAACAGCAGTGTCCTTAGCAAAATTCATACCCTTAGCGCCTTCGCCGCTTACGTTGATAGCACTATTTTCGGTAAATTTATAGCTGCCGTCCTTAACTACGCCGCCCAGTACATATTCCAGATCCTTGTCCTTATCACCGGTCAGAGTGGTGTTGAAGCTGGTGGAAACCTGCTTCTCCGGAGCGCTCGGAACGGTAATATGCTGAGCACCGCTGCCCTTGCCGTCAGCCTCGTTGAAGAGGATGTCGCCTACGGCCATGGTTACGCTGTCGCTGGTCAGACCACCGGCAATCTTCACTTTACCGTCAAGGTTTCTCTCTCCCTTTGCATAGTTAGTATAGGTCAGCTTGCCTGCCAATGCGTTCAGAGTATCGTTGATAGTTTCTGCATTAATGCTCAGGCCTTTGTTACTGGTAATCAGGTTAACAGCAGAGCCCTTTTCCGCATGTCTGATAACGGTATCGCCTGCATTGAAGGTTACGCCGTCGCCTGCATGCTCGTAGAAGATATTGGTGTTGCCGCTGTAATTATCAATGGTCAGCGCACCGTTTTCCTTCTGGTAGATGTTGCCTGCAGCTTCTGCGGTTGCACCGCCGGTCAGCTTAGCAACATGGCTTCCAGTGAACTGTTCGCCCTTATATACGTTCGCCAAAGTACCCTGCTGCTCATTAGTCCAGGTTGCACCGTTTTGCAGCCACAGGTTTGCCGCACCGGTAAAGAGCTTGCTGTTGCTGCCCTGAGTCATTACCATACCTTCATCAGGGAACTCGTTATAAATAACGCCGGTCAGTTGGGAATCCTTCGTCGTCAAGCCCAGATTTACCAAAGAATACTCATAGCAGTCAACATAGTTTACTGCGCCGCCGGATATTACCACGTTACCGGTAATATCAACCTTATTATTAGCAGCACCGATTACATTGCCCTTTTCATCCTTCACGGTATTCATGTTGATAGCACCGCAGGTTGCATAAATTGCGCTGTAGCCGGTATCCTCATTATCGTCAATAATATGGATTCTGCCGCCGTTAACGTTAATCGTACCGCCGCCGATATTAGCAAACAGACCGTTGCCTACGCCAGAAATATCGACGTTGCCATTAACGTTAATCGTGCCGCCAACTGCTCCGCCATAGCCTGCATGTGCATAAATACCTGCTGCGCCAAATTCAGCGTAACCGCCGTGGTTGCCGTCCAGTTTAACCTTCACGTCGCCGTTAATCGTTGTGCTGCCTGCATGGCTGTATACGCCAACAGTATGTGTTTTACCCGTGACATCAATGTCTAAGTCACCATCAATAATCAGGTTGCCCTTATCCTGATGAATTGCATGTGTTTTGCCACTATCATTGCTATCAACCTTGATAATAATCTTATCGGCCTTAACATGGCTGTCGACATTATTATTTTGGGAAATACCTGCATTCAGTCCGGTACCATCAGCTACGTTAATGGTTAAAGTTTTGCCGCTTGCATCAACAGTTGCGCCCTCGGCAAAATCCATGCCTCTTGCATCCTTGCCGCTCACATTGATGGAGGTATCTTCGGTAAACTTATAGCTGCCATCCTTAACTACGCCGCCCAGAATATATTCCAAGTCAGCTTCCGTCTCGCCAGTCAAAGCGCTGTTGAAGCTTGTAGAAACCTGATGGTCAGGAGCCTGAACTTTAAGGTTAGTTGCTTCATAGCCTTTACCATTGCTGCTGCCAAAAAGAATATCGCCCATTGCTACAGTCAGACTGTCGCTGGTCAGGCCACCGGCAATCTTAACCTTGCCGTCAAGATTTCTCTCGCCGTCCTTATAATTGGTGTAGGTCAGCTTGCCTGCCAAAGCATTCAGTGTATCGTTAATGGTGTCCGCGTTAATAGTCAAGCCCTTATTACTGGTAATCAGGTTAACTACAGAACCCTTTTCCGCATGCTTGATGATGGTGTCGCCCGCATTGTAGGTAACGCCATCGCCCGCATGCTCATAGAAAATATTCGTATTGCCACTGTAGTTGTCGATGGTCAGCGCATTGCTATCCTTTTGGAAGATGCTGCCAGCTTTGGCATCACTTGCACCGCCAACGAAGTTAGTTACTTTGCTGCCCTTGAAGATGCTGTTATTATTCCAATCCTTCTCGGTAGAACCGTGAACTTCGTTAGTCCAGCTTGCACCATTTTGCAGCCACATATTAATCTGTCCGTTACCCTCGGTTAAGTAGGATACGCCTTCCAGAGAGGATTTTTCCGTATCCAAAGCAACGTTGATAACAGATGCGGTGTTATCTCCAGCTTTAATTGCTGCCAGGTTGCCCTTCAGTACAACGTCATGGCCCAAGCCAGCGGTTGCTTTGCCATCTTCCAGAGCAACGTTCATGTTGACAGTACCACTGCCGGCACGCAGTGCTGCATAGCCGCCCTTAGTGCTGCTGTCGTTAATCGTAATTGCACCGCCGCCGTTTACCGTTACAACTGAGCCATTACCATTGGTATGCAGGCCGTTGCCGTTTGCGGTAATATCTACATCGCCGTTAACGGTAACTGTGCTGCTGGTTTTTCTGTAGGAGCTGCCCTGTGCCATGATTGCGGAATCGGAGGTATGGTCATAGCCGCCCTTGCCGCCGTCAACATCAGCCTTCAGATTGCCGTTTACGGTTACATCCGCATTAGATGCCAAAACGCCATATACATAATTGTTGTTGCCTACGGTATTGGCTGCGGTAATATCTACATCACCGTTAACAGTAACGTTCTTTTTAGTAGTATTCCAGTCACCTGCCATAATACCGGCATTTTTACCTGCATAATCAGCGCTGGAATTAATTACCAGCTTTTCAGCGGTAAGATCAAACTTGGAGCCGCCGTTATTGAAAATTTTGATTGCTGCGCTGTCGGTGCCTGCGGTATTTACAGTCAGAGTTTTGCCTGCTGCGTCAATCTTGAGGTCTTTTACGGTATCAATGCCGTTAACTGCGGTAATAGTGCTGTCATCGGCAAATTTGTAGCTGCCATCAGCCTGAATAATCTCAGCTTTGGCATACTCTTCATCAGTATCCGCATCACCGGTAAGTGTAGCGGTGAATTTAGTAGCGGCAGGCTTGGTATAGGAGCCCTTGCCGTTATCGGCGAACTGAATCTTGCCGCTCTTAATGGTTACGCTGTCGTTGGTCAGACCGCCGGCAATTTTTACGGTACCCAGCAGGTTTTCCGGATTATTTGCGTAATCAGCGTAGGTCAGCTTGCCTGCCAGCGCATTCAGAACACTGCTCAGCTTTGCGCTGTCCTTGGTATCTATTTTGCTGCTATCTGTTACCATGTTGATAGCAGAATCCTTTTCCGCATTGCGAATGATGACATCACCACCGGTATAATCGCCGGCAGAGGAGCCATCATTGTTATGCGTATAGAATACAGTAGTATAGCCACTGTAATTATTAATATCAATATTTGCTTTATTATCCTGGAAAATCAAGCCTGCATTAGCATCGCTGTTGCCGCCGCTGAGTCTGTTGATATGAGTAATACCATCATATTTTTCATATTGCGGAGCAGAAAGCGAAGGCAGCTCGCCCAAGCTGATACCATTGGTCAGAGAAAGCGCCTTATGGTTCCAGACTGCATTATTTTGTAGCCACAGATTAACCTCGCCGGTCTGTTCGGTACCAGTATTATCAACAACGCCGGTCCAGGAGGATTGCGCATTTGTCAGGCCGATATTTGTCTGGCCTGTACGATAAAAATACGGTTCGCCTTTACCAGCATCGCGCATAGTCAGGATATTGCCGTTTATAACAACGGTTTTATCTCTGGCTGCGGTTGCATCGGCATTAACATTGATAGTTCCGCCGTAGTTGGCAATGCTATAGAAGGCCTCGGTGGAATCCTTTGGGGTATCAATGTTTACATCGCCATTCGTGGTAATGGTAGCAGTTTTTAAATCATCGGCATATTCTGTGCTGCCGGTTGTTTTGACAGCCTTGTAGTACGGATCGGTAACAAGAGCACTGCCCTTTACTGCTAAATCAAGGTTGCCGTTAATAATAACGTCGCCGCAAAGTCCGGCACGAATGCCAACCGGCTGCCAGCGTGCACCCTTATAAGTAACGAAGCCGCCGTGAATATCATCAGCAGTTACGCCCCATTCACCTTCGACACTTTTGTCACGCAAGGTAACATTGCCATCAAAGGTTACAGAGCCTCTCTTGTCAATAGGCTCATCAAACTGGCCCTCCAGCCAGCCTGCCTGGATAGCCATAGCAGAATAATCCTTGCTATGCATGATACCGGTGAAATCATTTTTAATGACTACCGCACCAGGAACATCACCATTTTTTACTAAGCCCTTCGGTGAAGCAACACCGGAATTAGTAAATGTTACAGCCTCACCAAAATCGAATACCAGAGAGCCATCCGCGCCGATAGAAAGGTTAGAACCAAAGGTCTTGCTATCTACAGACTTCATGCCCCAGATAAGATTATTGTTGCCGCTATATGAAGCAGCAAAGCTCTGCGGAGCATAGCTTGCGGCAAGAATACCGGCTGTTACAGCCAGCGCAAGCTTAGCTCTCCACGATTTTCTCGGAAATTTTTCCATAATTTGCCTCCTTTGAGATACTCAAAACAACTCATAAAAAAATAGCACGGCTTAATTCAAGCTTAAGCTGTGCTATCGTTTTATCTGTTCAGCATCAGATCAAGCAAAAATGGACCTTTAAATGCGTAATGGGCATACCACTACCATCAATTAATAAAGTCCATTCTCGTAGATCTTTACTAAATACCAATCAGTCAGTACCCTGGCTTAAAGTCATCATCTCTACATTCCTTGGTAAGAGGTTAGTTTTTTTCCTAATAATGTATCGACTCTTTTTCACAGTTGCGGAACAGCGTTGAAATTACATCAAACTTCCCTGCAAAGCATTCATCCACGTGGGACAAAGCTTCCAGATTGGCGATTTAAAAACTTAATTATTTTCGAGATAACATAAGTCTAAGGATTTTTAATTGAAAATCTATCCTTTATCGGGGGGGTGTTACTTATATTATATCTCTTATTAGTATTGCTTACTGCTCATGAGTTTACCATTCTTCCATCACTTTGTCAAGTTTTTTTCATTTAAATTTCGCAGTACTGCTAAAAAACTACAGCTTTTCCTTTTTCATGCTTATTAAGATGACGTGAAAATTTTCAACAGCAAAAAGCAGCTCCGGGACACACCACGCGTCTCGGAGCTGCTTAAGCTAAATATGATTATAGTATTTGAGAGTTTTGAGAGTTGCTGCGACGCTGCCTGCGCAGCGCCACAGCGGAGTATGAAAAATGAGAGAGCTAAATTAATATCTTAGAACTCGAAGCGAACGCCGGCGTTCAGTTTCCACTTACGCTCGAAGTCACCGCCAAAGTCCTTAGCAATGTCTGCATACAGATGTGCAGTCTTGCTGAAGTCATAAGTACCGCCAAGCTTCATTTCCATCCAGGTGTCTTCGCCG
>OIZA01000945.1_pt1 | contig 11901 bp, 13 predicted proteins | sample 1588381 | NCBI WGS metagenome assembly OIZA01 (sample SAMN03283277) | human gut metagenome | biome: human-associated habitat; material: feces | host: Homo sapiens | place: Peru | collected 2012 | reverse complement strand
AGTTATAGCTACGCTATCCGCTTGCGCGCGAAAGTGTGCGAAGCACACTTTGTTCCTCTACTAGGATTATCCAAGCGCTATGAATCGCTGGCATTTAGTTAGAATTATAATTTATTTAAAAATCTCACTTCGGGCAATATCTTTTAAGGAATTGATTACAACATCATAAGAGAGCTGTTCTTCTAAAAGCTGAGTGGTCAAATTGTCATAGTCAGTCTTGTAGGCTTTTTCCTCAATGATTTGCTCAAGCAGTTGCGGAACATTTACATCTGGAAGGGCGGAGGGGCAAATAGGTGATTGTGCCCGGATATTCCTTACTTCATGTACAAGATTTTTGAATGTTTCATCCTGAGGAACAAGTGGAAGCAATTTATAAATATCATATATGTGTCGGGAATGTTTTTGCACCTTGCCTTGTAAATAATAATCACAGATGGCAAAAATTTTATCGGTCAGTGTTCTGTCAATACCTTGTACTTTCATGGAAAATGGCAATAACATAAATTCTTCAACAGAATCAGGAGCTTCTTTTTCCATCATATCACCGATGTAGCTGTGAACCGGTAATATTACTGTTGGAAATGAAACTGCCGTATAAGAGGTTTCTAACAGCACCGTAGGATTTAAAGCTTCACTGGCTAGTGGAAGTACAGAATCATAGTTGATAATGTAGCAGTTATAATCCCGCGGCTTCTTGTTTCATCAAGATTTTCAATATTTATCCCCAGTTCATCTGCCGAAGAAACGACTGCCTGTTTTACTATTTTCTTTTGCCCCTGTGATATTTGGGTGTCGATTGTAATATCTATATCTTCCGAAAAGCGTTGTATGACTTTATGACATTTACTTAAAGAAGTACCGCCTTTGAAAACAATATAAGGTATTTTTTCTGATAGCAGGCGAAGGAGCATAGTGACATAATAATCCTTTTCTATTGCCTGTGCCATTATGCCGGTCTGCTCATACGCCAGTGCGATTGCGTCCTGGAACAGGTCTTTGTCATTATGCAAGTATGCCATTGTAAATCACTCTCGTTTCTATGAGATTTTTATAGAGCTTATCAGGATAATATGAAAAATAGGATTCCAGATCAGAAATTTCTAATCCTGCATCGCTCATATATTGATAAAGTCGTTTTTGTAAATCTGTCCCTGATATTTCTGAATAGATATCTACATCTTTTAGCATATCGAGAAATTGTAATGCCATGTAATTTTTTTCTGTTACTGGAATTTTTGGTTTTCGGATAATTACACGTGACTTTGCAAGAGAGGTTTTCCGGTACTCATTCGTTGCTTTATTTGATACAATTTCATATTGCATAGGAACCTGTGTAGTAAGACCCATCTGGTTGAAAAATAATAATCCGCTGATATAGCCACATCGTTTATCGTTATCTCGTAAATATTTATATTCCAGAACCTTTTCTAATGTAGGCTGTGAACCGGATTTGAATATACTTTTTTTTGGAAGATAATAGATCCCCGTATCAAATCGTTTTACTTTTTCCGTATCCGTTAATTTTTTGAGCTGCTGACGAATGTTATTTCCAGTCATTTCTTCAATCTGTATATCCGAAAGAAAAAAAGGTTCATTTTCTTTATATTTTTCCGTAAGGTACTGATATAAGTTAGTCATATTGCACCTCCATTAACAAAAGTGTAATCATATATTTCTTTTCTGTTATTATATCCATTTCTGAGAGAAATATCAAGACTTTCAGTGACAGGAAAAAAAAACAGTGTACTGTATTGACACTTTCTTAGTTGATTGATACTGTAACATTGATGGCGAATGAAGATTACATAGGCTATAAAATGGAGATGAATGAGGGATGTTGATCGATATACAAAAGGAATTTGCATCTTTGGGAAGTGATTGGGAAGCATATATACAATTTGTTGAAATAAAGAGTTTTATAGAGGCCAGTCATTGTCTCAGAAATATGCAAATGAGTATAGTAAGTATTTTAACGTGCATTGATCAGGTATGTATTACTGAAAAAGAAACTTTATTCTCAAATGTAGACATTGTACCAAGAGTAATTGATACTATAGAAAAAGATATCAGAGTACTTTATTTGCTTCAGAAAGTTCAAGACAGAGATGATATGATAGATGAAATGTTTCCGTGGGATGAATTGTCAGATGATGATTATCCTTCAGATGTTATGGCACTGATTTTTGACGCGATAGATATTAGGAAACAGGTTGATGTTCTTGGTGTTACAATATCAACATTTTTGGTGCTTTCAGATGAAAGAGTACCAGTGCAAGAAAAGAAATTTGCAAACAAAATGCTCAAAATATATAGACAATTATTATATTTTGGGAAAATTGAAAAAATATATTTTCAGACAGGGAGTCTAAAAAATGAAGCATCAATACGTAATAGTAACGATTGTACAACTAGATTTCAAATAATTTTTTCTCTTCATAATCAAGACAAATATATTCTGAGGGTGGATATGCCCCATAAAGGACAAGATATGGTACACATAAATCTTAACGAAAGTATATTTGATGGAACTGTGTCAAAGCTTGTATCTACAGCGTTTCCGTTTTCCGATGACAGCATAATTATTGAGCAAATCTCTTTTCTGGGAGATGATATGCTAAAATTATTTTATAGGCAAGAACACATGTTTTGGTTTTGCGCCGAATTTAAAAAGAAAGTCGAAGAGTTCATTCATGAGGAATCGAATAAAATTTTTTTATGTAAGTTGTATGACAATAGATGTCACTATTTTGAATTATGGGAAGAAGATGATCTTCAAGAAAAAACGGTTCTCTCATTTTTGGATAAACAATGTGCTTTGCTAAGAAATTTGAATTTAAATAATTTCAATGAATTGCATTTTGTAAAATCTGATCAGAAAATTGTTGAGGCATTCGGAAAACTTCGATGGGTAGATAATTTTATACATATAATAGTGGAAGAACTATGTAGCGAAAAAGAATTTAAAAATATAAGTCATATGAGAATAGGAGAATTGTTGTGGCTTATTTTTGACAAAGCAAAAGATCATGACATAATGTGGCAGGGAAGAATACTTACAAAGGAGATATTTGTACAAGAAGACTTATTAAAAATTTGTAAATGGATTATGGAGATATAAATAAAGATAAACAACAATGTGTGCAGAGACATAACCAGAGCAAGGCGGTTTTGCTTCTTATTTATGACTATAGTAAATGTCGTTATTGTATGAAAACTTATAAATTTTGTCCTTTTTCAATCTGTTATTCCTGTTCCCGTCCAAGAATCATATCAATATTGGCAGATACAGTATGAAACTCCCGTTCATAATCCTGGTGATTGGCCGAGTATTCACACTGCATATCTCGCAATTCAATAATCCGGTCTTTTTCAGCATAGAGGTCTTTCATGGAAGGCAGCTTATTCACAGCAGATTTTCCTTTCAGGATTCGGAGGACTGTATCATAAAGAGAAAGCTCAGCCTGGTGTTCTTCATAAAATTTATCCTTTTAATGTTTTGTTCTATGTCGAAAAAATGCTTGAAAAAACTGAAAATTTGTATTATCATAAAACTAACGAACGGTAGCATAAAAGCTATAATTTGGTAATGCGATAAAAAAGGAGGTGCAGAATGAGTACCAAGAGAAAAGAGGAAATAGTGCTTGCAGCATTAGAACTTGCAGCTGAGAAGGGACTTGCAAATGTTTCAATGAGCATGATAGCCGATAAAATAGGCATAAAAAAGCCATCGTTGTATAAACATTTTGATTCAAAAAATGAGATCGTAGAGGCAATGTATCAATATCACAGGCAGCAGGCGAGGGAAAAGGCAAACATTAAGTCGGTTGATTGCAGTACGCTTTTCACAGGTAAAACAGCACGGGAAGTATTGCAGACAACGGTTCAGGGATATACTCAGATGAATCAGCAGGGGCAAATGTTGAATTTCTATAAGGTTATTTATTCCGAAAGGAGCGTTCAGCCTATGGCAGCAAAAATTGTTGCAGAAGAGACAAGGAAGATGATCATGGCAATAAAGCAGTTGTTTTATGCGATAGAAGTACATAAAATGTTACATTTTGAGAATGTAGATATGAGTGCGGTCAGTTTTGCAATGACGATACATGGTCTTATGGATTTTGAGCTGGATCAAAGTTATGGGGAGTGCAAAGAGGTAGAGTCAGATAAGAATCTTTTAGACAATTATTTAAAATGGTTTTGTGAGGAGAATGCGGTAAAATGAAAAAAAAGAATTTTTTGAATTATTGTGGTTTGCTTGGAATTGTAGCTTTTTTGTCTTATACAGCAGCAGTTGTGTTTTCTCCGCTTGCATATCCCGGATATAACTGGATGGCACAGGCGGTAAGTGACTTGAGTGCATCGAATGCACCGTCGCTTCGATTATGGAATCAGCTTAGCAGCTTATATAATGTATGTACTTTAGTGTGTGCGATGATGGTATGTGTTGGGATTCAGGGAAGAAAAACAAAGCTTTTGCGAGTTGGAATCTATCTGTTTACCATTATGGAATGGGTGTCTGCAGTGGGATTTGGTATGTTTCCATTGAGCGACAGCGGATATGCCGGAACATTTCAGGATAAGATGCATATTTTTTCAACAGTTGTGGTTGTGCTATTGTCCATAGCCTCTCTTATTATAATTATCGTTGCCGGAGTGAAAAATAAAAATTGTCGTTCTTATGCTGTCTTTGCGGGAATTGCCTTGGCAATGATGATGATTGGTGCGATGGGCATGAATATTGTTCCCAAAGAGTATTTTGGTATTGTTGAGAGATTCAGTGTTTTTGCGGCAACTGGATATAATGCAGTGTTGGGAGTAGAGTTATATCGGATGAAATTCTCAGATAATGATTGACTTTAATATAAAAAATGATATACTATAAATAAATTTACAATAAACTCATTTACAGAAAAAGAATAAATCATTTTTGCAGAACAGTTTGTATAAACGAATTATTTTACAGATGTACGGATTATCTTGTTTTGTAAATTCCTTGACAAGTGACCAAACGGTAACTATAATAAAAGTAACCGAATGGTAACAAAAATTAATTATGAAAGGCCAGACGCTAAGACGCAGAGCAGAAGTGAATTTGCTCATGTGTCTTTTTTTCTGTAGGAAAGACCTCGTTACGTTAATGTGACAAAGAGTGCAATCATGGCCTTTCCTAGAGTAAAAGCAAGCTTGCGAGGATACGCAGTGCGCGGAGACGAAGTTATAGCTACGCTATCCGCTCGCGCGCGAAAGTGTGCGAAGCACACTTTTATCTGGAAAAAAATTTAGAGGTATACACAAGAACAAAAACCTGTTTAATGAATTAAATTGTGTAAATGCCTGAAATGATTGCCCGTGTAATACTTTTGTCCAGAAATGAAAACAAGGACAGGCATACATGAAAGATAAGAAAAAGTAGAAATAGTGAAACTTTTGTACGATATTATACAAGAAAAGTCTGGAAAAATATCGTATTATTGAAAATGTATGTTATATTAGTATTTAAGGAGGAAAATATGGAAGGCGAAAGAAAAACATTGACACAGTTATCTGTGCCAATATGTCTGGAAACTTTATTTTATATGCTTTCAGGTATGGTTGATACACTGATGCTATCATCAGTAAGTGACCAGGCTGTAGGGGCTGTCGGAACAGCAAATACATATATAGGTGTGTTTATCATTATGTTCGGGGTGATATCATCTGGTATGGTGGCGGTTATGTCACAAAATATCGGAGCTGGAAGACCCGGAATTGCATATCAGGCGAGACAGCTTGGACTTGTATTTAATGCACTGACAGGTATTCTGATGTCTGTTATTCTTGCTGTCTTTTCTGGAGGAATACTGAGGATCGTGAGTATTGCCCCAGCGCTGCTTGAACCAGCTGAAACATATCTTAAAATTGTTGGAGGGGCAAGCTTTTTAAATGCACTGATTCCTATTTTTTCCAGTTATTTAAGAGTGTTTGGATATACAAAACATTCTCTCATAGGGACGGTTGTTGGTAATGTAATTAATATTATACTGAATTCGGTATTCCTGTTTGTGTTTCACTGGGGAGTTATGGGAGTTGCTGCTGCAACAGTTATTTCAAAGGTTGTGAATCTTATTATTGTAGCGGCAATGGGAGCTGTACTTATAAAAGCAAAGCAGAGCCCTGAGCGTGCACAGCCGCGAAAGATTCTTGCACAGATTGTGAAGATCGGTTTTCCTTCTGCATTTGAAACAGCACTTTATAATGTGGCAATGACATTGATCGTGCGTTTTATGAACCAGATGGATACGGATGGAATGAATGTTACAGCTCGTTCGTATGCGATGCAGATAGCCAATTTTTCGTATTGTGTGGGAGCTGCACTTGCACAGGCGAATGCGATTATGACTGGCTGGAGAATCGGGGCAAAGAAGTATGAAGAGTGTGACAGTGGTACGCGAAAAGCTGTGATATATGGTCTTGTAACAGCAACGTGCTTTTCTGTGACATTTGCAATGACCGGACGTTTTATCGTTCATATATTTACGGATGATACACAGATGATTGAGCTTGTAGTAAAATTGTTGATAGTAGATATATTCCTTGAATTTGGAAGAGTGACAAATCTTGTATATGGACAGGCATTAAAAACAAGTGGAGATGCTATTTTCCCAGTTATCATGGGTGCAATCTTTATGTATCTGTTTGCAGTTGGTGGAACATATTTTCTTGGGATCCATATGGGGCTTCTGGCGGTAGGAGCATATATTGCTATGGCAGCGGATGAGTGTGCGAGAGCAGTTGGAATGGTACTTAGATGGAAGAGCGGAAAATGGAAAAGTAAGAGTCTTATAGAATTGTAGGAGAGATTATGTACCTTGAATTAAAGGAAAATAAACCACATGGTACAAAGGACGATCCATTTAGTACATATCACATAAAGAATGCAGGCCGGTCATTTCAGATACCGGTGCATTGGCATGATGAGCTTGAAATTATATATGTAAAAAGCGGCTTTTTGACGGTAAGTATATCAGGAGAGAGCTATATTGGAAAACCCGGGGATGCATTTGTTGTGTCGTCGGGAAATCTGCATCTCATGGGTTCAGATACCGGTGCTGTAGATTATTACACATTTCTTTTTCCATTAAAGAATCTGGCTTTTCGTGCGGATGATCTGTTAGAAGATAAGTTACTTGAACCATTAAATAGTGGTCATTTGATGATAATTCCAAAAATCAATGATACGGCAAAGGAACTGTGTGAGCAGTTGATTGAAGTCTATGCGTCAAAAAATGATGAAGGTGGGTCACAATTAACCGCACAGATAAAGACAAAGATCATTCTTTTACAATTTATTCTTGAAATGTGGGAGAGAGGATTTATTACCGAAAATGATACGAACGGAAGAAACACGGTAGAAAAAGAAATGGTTTCATATATACAGCAGAATTATACAGGAAAGATATCATTAAAAGAATTTGGAAAACAGTTCCATCTTTCAGAAAAATATATATCGCGGTATTTTAAGGAACATTTTCATATCACACTGTCGCAATACGTAACCTATTTACGGCTGGAGCATGCAAAGCAGCTGTTACAGGACACGGATATCCCGGTTACAGAGGTAGCTATGCAGAGCGGATACCAGAACGTAAGCTATTTTATAAGAAGCTTTAAAAAAACATATGAGATCTCACCACTGAAATACAGGAATACGATGTTGAATGAAATATAGTTTTTGGCTTTGGAGATAACTTGCAGCAGGCAGTATGGAACCGTTCTGCTGATGCTTCCTGTTTCCACATCGGAGCATGTGTCGACTTCATTTCATGAGGCACTTTTTACAGCCACCTCAGCGGTATGTGTGACAGGGCTTGTGGTGAGAGACACCGGAAGCTACTGGTCTCTGGCAGGGCAGATGATTATTCTTGTCCTTATACAAATTGGGGGACTTGGTGTAGTAACTGTGGCGGCATCCGTTTCTCTTCTTTCCGGGAAAAAAATATCTCTTATGCAAAGAAGCACTATGCAGGATGCAATGTCAGCACCTAAAGTTGGAGGAATCGTCAGACTGACAAGGTTTATTTTAAAGGGGACATTTTTGATTGAAGCTGCAGGGGCATTGTTATTGCTGCCGGTTTTTTTATCAGATTATGGGGTAAAAGGAATCTGGCTGTCAGTTTTTCACTCGGTTTCTGCTTTTTGCAATGCTGGATTTGATATACTTGGAACAGTAGTTTCTGCTTTCCCGTCTCTGACAGGGTATTCTGGAAATGCCCTTATAAATATGGTAATTATGCTGCTGATTATTATAGGGGGAGTTGGTTTCCTTCGTAAACATTGACGGAACGATATAACACAAGGGAAACAATAAGGGAAAGCTCACCTGCGATAAATTCAGTGTTTTCAAGGGATTGTGGAGAATTTAATAACAAAATATAACAGTTATTAAATCTCTTAAAACAGGTGAAATCTCAATCGGAATTTGGAGAGATGATCATATGGCAAATTCATACAAGATAATAGATGAAAATACATGGGAAAGAGCAATGCATTGTAGGGTCTTCAGAAATAGTGTAGAACCGGCTTTCTGTGTTACGTTCGAAACAGATGTATTGGGATTAAAAAAGTATGTGAAGGAAAATAATCTTTCATTTACGTTGGCAATGGTATATGCAGTTTGTAAATGTGCAAATCAAATAGAGGCATTTAGATACCGATTTGTAGATGGGAAGATCGTTTTGTTTGATAATATAGATACAGCATTTACATATCTGAATAAAGAAACAGGTCTGTTCAAAGTCGTAAATGTTCCTATGATGGATGACCTGAAAGACTATTGTATCAATGCAAAGAAGATTGCTGATGATCAGGAAGCGTATTTTGCCGGACCTCTTGGAAATGATGTTTTTCAATGCTCAGCTATGCCTTGGGTAACATACACACATATTTCTCATACGAATTCCGGTAAAAAAGATAATGCTACTCCCTTGTTTGACTGGGGAAAGTATTATGAGAAAGATGGTAAATTAATGATGCCGGTTTCAGTACAAGCGCATCATTCGTTTGTAGATGGAATTCATATCGGTGAGTTTGTAGATGTATTAGAAAAATATCTTGCGAATTTCTGATATATCAATCGTAAATTATTGCTAACTAGTGTCTGCTGATTAAGCCGCAAACACTTGATTTTACTGACTTTTGCCCCATTTTCTGGTATAATGATTGCAAGGATTTTGACGAAAACAAATCGTTTTTCCTGCAGTTTTTTACAGATTTTGAGCATACGAGGGACTAAAACAATGTACAAACCGATCGACAAGCTACAGCATTCTTTCCTTGATTTCAACCAGCCTTTGGGGCTCCACATGAATCCTGATAACCGCTGGATCAAACTGGCTGACCAAATCCCATGGGATACGTTTGAAGCCAAATACGCTGAACTTTTCCCAAGTGATACCGGTAATGTAGCCAAGCCTCTTCGCATGGCGTTAGGAGCTCTGATCATCCAGACCAAGTTCCAGTATTCTGACCGTGAGCTCGTGGAACAGATTACTGAGAACCCATATCTGCAATACTTTATCGGACTTCCCGGCTTTCGGGAAGAAGCTCCGTTTGATGCAAGTACACTGGTTCTTTTTCGTAAACGCATTTCCGCAGAAATGCTGATGGAAGTAAACGAGTATCTTCTTGCGCATAAGGATGATGACAAAGATGACCATACTCCGCCATCCGGAGGAAAAACCAATGATGATGGTACTGCAAAAGAAGATACACACAAAGGAACACTGACCCTTGATGCAACCTGTGCACCTGCAAACATACGTTATCCGCAGGACATCTCACTTTTGAACGAAACAAGAGAAAAGCTGGAAAACATGATTTACCGTTTTTGCAAATGTTATGGTCTTAAGCTGCCAAGAAGATATCGCAAACGTGCCAGAAAAGAGTATCTTGCATTTGCTAAGAGCAGGAAGCACATGGCAAAGAAAATCCGCAGCGCACTCCGCAGACAGCTTGGCTACGTAAAAAGAGATCTTGGCTATCTGGAACAGTTCATGAGTGAAGGTTATGCCATGACAGGTAAGGATATCGGTCTATATCTTACCATCATCCGGTTGTATGAACAGCAACAGTATATGTATGATAACAGAGTTCATTCTGTGGAGCACCGCATTGTAAGTATTTCGCAGCCATGGCTCCGGCCGATCGTCAGAGGAAAGGTCAAAGCACCGGTTGAATTTGGTGCAAAATTTGATCTCAGTCTTGACAGCGAAGGTTATGGGCGTATCGAAAAAATATCTTTCGAGGCATACAACGAGAGCACCTGCCTGATTGAAGCAATAGAACGATTCAGAGAGCGTACCGGTTATTATCCGGAACGAGTTCTGGCAGATCAGATATACCGGACCAGGGAAAACAGGAGCTATTGCAAGGAACATGGGATCCGGTTATCAGGTCCAAAGCTTGGCAGGCCAAGCGCTACAGCAAAAGTTGATAAAAAACAGGAGTATCAGGATAATACCGATAGAATCGAAGTGGAGCGCACCTTCAGCCTGAGCAAACGCTGTTATGGTATGAGCTGCATTACCACAAAACTGGAAGAAACGCAGTTGACTTCTATCGCATTATCTGTATTCGTGACGAATCTGTTCAGGATTCAGAGGCGAATACTTTACGCTCTTTTGCATCTGTTCCGCTTCTGGCATGACTGGAACAGATGTAAGAACTGGAAGTTGCAGATATCTGCTTAATCAGCAGACACGAATTTAATTTTGTAAAGGCAACTTTCACAAATCTTGACTGGCTGGAAAGATCTCCAGGTATTCCCATTCCACCCATTCCTCTGCTATATGCATCAAGCTGTAATACTTCTGCAAAAGTACTCTCCGGCTGTTTTCTGGATACACCGGCATCATTATTCAGTGCAAACATCTGACCTGGGAATGGTGGATTATTGGTAAGCACTCCTACCGGATTATCATATACATGCAGCCCATCCTTCATAGACTCAACAACGATACAGGAGTCTTTGTCTGCAATGATCCAGTGAAGCTGTGCTGTCGGCAGCTGTTCGCTGAATGCTGTGCCTGTCAGTCTCATTGCTGCCAGCTTCTCTCTCACCTCTTCTACAGTAGCACACTGTACAAGGATCCATGGGATGAACTCGAACTGTGCCACCTGGCTGACTTCTGTTTCATCTCCCGGCAAAGCCTCTTCATATGCCGCATTGCCAACAAAATTAAGACCTGCCATTCCAAGGCCTTTTTCATTAACAGCATCATAATAAAGCGGATAACCTCCTGCAACAAATGCCATTCCGATCAAAGCATAATGGCTTTTTATCTTCCCAGCAAACCGGAAATCAAATTCATAATTTCTTGGCGTTATCGTAATCTGTTCCCCATAGGAAAATTCATAATCAAGCGTTCTGCCCATATAAAAATCTTTTGTTTTGTAAGTTGCTGCTGTACACATATTTTTCACCTCATTCTACATCCATGCTCGATCAGCTGCTCGGATGAGTTCCTCCGGTCTATTATATTTCACCTTAGCGTAAATGTCCATCGTAATCTTGCCGCTATGATCTCCGGCTAAATACCGTACCGCGCTGACTCGGAGCAGAAAATTCAATAACCGAAAAAATTATCCCACAGGTACTGCGCAGACTCGGCACCTGTGGGATAAGATGGATCTGATCTGATGGGCTTAGAATGACGGAAGAAGAAAAACTGGACGCAGGACTTCCTTACGATTTCTGTGAGTCGGGCTGTAAGCTACGGAGAAACCGCACGGTTTTCTACGCACTTACGAACCGGGCTGCCAGAGATATATGTATCCGTGACTGCCTCAATTCGCCAACAAAGAATAGGTGCCGCCGAGGGCGAGGAGCTCTTCGTGATTGCCCTGCTCGGCGACGCGGCCGTG
>OIZA01000944.1_pt1 | contig 11907 bp, 9 predicted proteins | sample 1588381 | NCBI WGS metagenome assembly OIZA01 (sample SAMN03283277) | human gut metagenome | biome: human-associated habitat; material: feces | host: Homo sapiens | place: Peru | collected 2012 | reverse complement strand
TTCCGACAGTATTATAAAAACATCCAAAAACTTCATTAAATTTATTAAGTAATTGACAGTCTGTGATCTTTTCACTATCTTTAGACATTTTTTAAATATTAAAATAACTATTATTTTATTTAATAAATAAAATAAAGTAAATAAATATTTAAAAATTCAATTTTTATTTAATGAGCGGAAGCAAGTTAAATAATAATTAATTGAAATAAATTTATTTATTTCAATCAATTTTTTATTAATTTAAAATCATTTTTTTAATTTTATTAAAATCAACTAAAAAACCGGGTATTTTTAAAACAGCAATTTTATTATTTTTAAATCTTAATAAATATGGTTTATAATCTGGCAAATCGATAATTTGAATTATGCAATTTATAATTTTAGTTTTTATAATCGTATGTTCAAAATTTAAATATATAACATCCTTTAATTTATCAGCAGTTATTATAATATTATAAGATGTCAAAATATTTATTCTATAAACAGGAGAATAAATATTTGTGTCTATCGAATTTATAATATTTATCGCTTTTGGTCTTATAATATCGTTATCAAATAAATTAAATTCAGCGATTAATCCAAGTTTATTTATTATATATTGTTGAACAACTGAAACCTCAATATCATAAAAATTTATCTCATAATAAAAAGGGAATATTAAAATTATATCATAATATTTTTTTTCTTTTTTAAATCCAATTACTATATTTTTTATTTCTATAGGAGTGATAATCTTAAATTTTAATTTTATAAAATATATAAAATCTTCAACAATAAAATTTAAAATGTTTAATTGGTCTGTATCATAAATATCAGAAACTTTTAATTTCATTATTAATTTTTGTTGTCCACAACTATAATAATTTATGCATTCCAAACAATTTTTATTTTTGATTAAAAGATTGGATAAATAATTAATATCTGATGTGTGATATATTTCTTTTTCATTTATATCACTAAAACAATAATAATATTGTTTTTTATGTGAAAAAGTTAAATAATCAGAATCAATATTATCGGAAGACATTAAATAATTATGGATTGATTAATTTATTTAGTAAATAAATTAAATCATTTGATTAATAAACAAATCAATTTTTATTTTTGATTTAATAAAAAATAAAATAAATAAAAAATAAATAAATACTAAAATTTAAAGATCTTTATGATCTTTTTTTGTTTTCTTTTTCTTTTTATCTTCTTTCTTTTCACTTGGTTTATTTTCATTTTCTGCAAAATTTATAACACTAACATATTCTTCTTGAATTTCCGGTTCTTCATCTTTTTTTTCTTCTTGAATATCTTGTTTTTCCTCTTGTTTATCTTGTTCTTCTTCATTTTCTTTTTCTTCGATCGGTGCCTTATCCTTTTTCTCCGGTTTCTTAAATTCTTTAAACCATGCACTATCATCTATTTCTTCCTCTTTTTTCATTGTATCGAAAATATGAACACGTTGAAGTTTAAAAGTAATACCATAACCTTTTTTATCTCCACACATTTTAGAAGAATTTTTAGAAACCCAGACTCTGACAAGTTTAAACATCAGGCGGACCTTCTTTTTAAACAGTGGAATTTTGGCAATATCTGCTCTAGTTTTAGAATTAAATTTAATATATTCTCCATCTTCATCCATATCATCAGATTCAAATACTGTTAAAATTTCTTTTGCACTTACATTTTCATTATATTTAAGAACTAATTTACTATATTTTTCTTCCGTATCTTCAACTATAACCTTAATATCTGGATCTTCTTCACTCGGTGCTTTCACGGGTTTAATATCAGACATAAGAATATAATTAACAAATTTTTTGCCTTTTGTTTTAAGTTCATCAGATAATAGATACTCAAGATTTTCACTTAATTTTTTTTCTATTTGATTAATAACATCTTTAAGTTTAACACATGTTGCATCTTTAGGATTTAATCCAATAGAAAATTTAATTTGTGGATCATTAATACCACAAAATTCTTTTTTATCACTTGTCATATTTGACGTTTGACCTCCCATTAGTTGATCAATTGTTAAACATAGATTAAGAGGTTTCCCGTCATATTTTGCAAATATTGAATATTGAGAACTTAGACCTTTACCTTCTTTATCAATTTTAGCCTGATAAACAGGATTAATTTTATCGAAATTAAGGTGACGAATATCAAAATCGAAGATATCAACAACAGACATTTTAATTAATTAATAAATAAGTTTAATAATGATTTAAATAATAATAATTTGTTTATTATAATGTTTTTTTTTCAATTTTTTTTATTCATCTATTTAAAAGCCTTATTTAATAAATAAGGCTTTTAAATTCTCTGATATATTAGCATATGATAATAATATTTAAATCCATATTCTTTTTTATTTTCATTATCTTTTATATAATTTTTGACGTTTTCTCCTAATTTTGATTTATCAAAATTAGGGTTGGATTTATATTTATTATGAGCAGAGCGATTAATAAATGTAAATTCTCCTAAATTTATTTTATCAAATTTAAAATTTGATTTATCAGTTTTAAGGCTGAATTTTTCATATTGATAATGATGTTCTGGAATAAATAAAATATAAGAATGAAGATTATATTTTTGATCATTAATTTTTAAATTAATCGGATATTTATCCTTTCTTTCTTTTGATTGTTTATAATCTTTTTGATCTAAAGATTGAGCAGAATTATTATTAATCGCTAAAATAAAATATTCATTAGATTGTTTAACATTTTGATTAATAATATCTATTAATTCATCATTATTATATTTTAATTTATTGAATTTAAAAAATAATTTTAAATTGTCTTTATTATCTGTAAAACAAAATAAATTATTTAATTTATCTATTTTAATTTCTTCGGTCAAAATAGATATTGAATCATTAAATAATATATAAGGTTGAATAATTGTATTACTTAAACCTAAAAAATTATATTTATCTGGAAAATGAGATTTTAAAACATTTATTATTTTTTTTAAATCTCTGTTATAAATATTATAAAACAACGAATTTTTGATTTTATTTATATTTTCATTTTCTGATAATTCAGAGTCATATAAATATTTGATAAATTCAAGTTTATTTATAAATCTCGATGTTTCATTAATTCCCATTAATAACATAAAAATAGATAAAACATAACAATTCCAAGTTAACATAAACGATTTATTTAAAACAGTTAAAAAATAATAAGTTGGCAAATTATAATTTTTATTTTTTTGTTTGACAGTTAATTTATTTATTAAATTATTAATTTTTTGATTATCTATTTTTTGATAATCAAAATTATTATTTTGAATACTTGGTAAATTATTAAATTCTTCAATATTTACACATTTTATATTTTTATTTATATAATCAATAATTGGTTTAATCATTTGTTTGTCTCTATCCGCTATTTGTTTAAAAGAATTAGAATCAACGATATTAAATTTTTTATAATTATGTGTTTTCTTACAATTTGAAATAATTAAATCTGAAATAAATTCAGAAACTGCCAAATAATCATAATATTTATTATCTGATATATCAAAATAAGAAAAAAATAAATTCTTTTCATCTAAATCAAAGACTTTTAAAATCCAATTTGCAGCTCTTGTAAAATAATAATAATCATCATCATTAAATTTATTATTTTTATTGTTTGTTAAATAATCCATTGTTTTAAAAATATTGTTTTTAACAGATTTAAAATTTAATTTTATAATGTCTTTTTTTAATTCTTTAATTTTATCATCATAAAATCCAATTATAAAACAATATAAATTTCTAAATTCATTATCTGATATATAAAGGTTATAAAATCCGCGATCACCTATTATTTTATCAATATAATTCAAACCTTGTTTTATCTTATCTTTTTTATAATATTTAATCAATTTATTTATTTCATCATTTGAATAATATAAAGATAAATAAGGAACTAAAGATAAAGAAAAGGATTCAAATAATGCATAAATATTAGTTTTATTTTTATCTTTTATTTCATAATCAAATAATTTAATGTCTGACATTAAATTTATAAATAAATGAAAAATAAAGCCTTTATTTAATATTTTAATAAAATATTAAATAATCTTAAAATGTTATAAAATAAACAATCAAAAAATAAATTATTTATCTGTTTTTTTAGTTTTAACTGATTTTTTAGGTGTTGATTTAGTTTTAACAGTTTTAATTTCTTTTGTTTTCACCTGTTGCTTTTTTGTAGTCTTTGGTTTTTCTATTTTCTTTTTTTCTGATTCGGTTTCTGTGTCTTCATCATCTTCCATTAATTCCTTTTCTATATTTTCAATATCTTCAGATATAATATTATTTTCTGAATCTTCTTCATCACTATCCTCATAATCTTCGTAATCATTTGTTTCAGTTTCTGTTTCTTCTTTTTTCTTTTTTATAATTTTTGGTTGTTCTATAAATTGAGGAGTTGAATAATCATTATTTGAGCTTTCATGAACATTAATTAATTTTTGCATTTTATTAACAATATCTAAAATTTTACTGTGAATTTCTTTTTCTTGTTTAATTAAAGTTTCAAGCTCAGCCTCATAAGCTTTATATTCTTTAGATTCACAAATAGAAGACATAATTAAATATTAGAATAAATTATATTTTGGTATTTAATAATTAAATAAGTATATCTTAAAGTTTTTTATTCAATTTTTTAAAGCTTTAGCTTTAAAAAATTAATTGAAATAAATTTAATCGATTTATCAATTAAATCAAATTTTTTATTTTAAAAATTAAAAAAAATAATTAAAAATTAAAAATAAAATAAATAAACTTAAATATTATTGTTTTTTATCAATAACATAAAAATTAACTGGTTTAATTTCTTTTTGTTTTTTTGCTAAACATAATGAAATTTTAAATAATAGAGATTGATCTCTTATTAATTCGATTATTGAATTTTGACATACATCAATTATTATCTGTTGTTTTTTGGTCATTTCTATAAGATGACCAATTAATTCAAGTGCTTCATTCATATTTTTAGTTTGATTTTCTATCATACTATGTAATGCTTCATTTTCTTTTAAAACATTATTTAATTTAGAATTTAAAAGCTTCATATCCTTTTTAAGCTTTTTAATTTCTGAAACGTTATTTTGAGCCATTTATTAATAAACTTTAAAATTAATCAATTATTGAATTTTAATTATGAATATATTTTATTGTTGTTTATAAAGTTTTTTATTCAATTTTTATTTAATTCTTTGGGATTATTAAAACGAAGTTTTAATTATCTCAAAGAATTAAATAAAAATTAATTGAAATAAATTTATTTATTTCAATCAATTTTTATTTAATGAGCGAAGCGGGATTATTTGAAATAAATTTATTTATTTCAATCAATTTTTATTTAATGAGTGAAGCAGGATATTAAAACGAAAATTTAATTATTTAAAAAAATTAATTATTGATCTTATTAATTAAATAAAATTAAATTAAATGATTTATTAAATCATTTAATTCAAACTTTAAATAATCAAGTTTAAATTTGCTTTAATTTTTATTTCTTTATTTTTATATTTTTTAAATGTTTAGTTATCAAGATAAAAAAAATATATTTGAAAAATTAGAAAAAATATTAGAATTAAATAAAGATAATAAAAAAAAGGATTTCGTTGAAAATATAATAAATATTTTAAATCATGATGAAAAAAATAAATCTTTTATTATTTTAAAAAATAATGGTTATTATGTTAAATTTAATGCATTAACTGAAAATACATTAATTGAGATTAATGAATATATTTCTGATATTGTGGCAAATCATTTTATAATATATTAAATAACGTATAATAATTATATTGAATAATAATTTAATTAATCCTATTAACCCATTGGCAATTACAAACACAACATATATATTTCACAATAAAAGAATTATATGCTATATGTTCCATAATTGCCTCTTTTGTTTCTGGCTTTTTATGTGTCGGACAATCTTTATTTTGACAAATATAATTTTTAGTTCTTAAAAGTGATTTATTAATTTTTTTAGATTTAATTTTATGTTTATTGTCAGTTGGAATATAAATCGATTGCTCAACTCCACCTCTTATTAACATTGAAGTCTTGGGTTCTATTTTTTGGATATTACTGCATGATGGACAATAAAAATAAGGAGTATTCGGCTCTAATTTCTTATTTGTAAATTTATTATCTAAATTATCAGAAATATCAAAAATATTTCCACAAATGCAATAATGAATTGAATCAGACATTTAAAAGATATAATAATTTATTTAATTTAAATATTTATTAAATATTTAATTTATGTTTATATGATGTTTTTTAATCAATTTTTAATTTTACTAAAATTAAAAAAATAAATAAAATAAATAAATTATTGTTTTTTAGTTTTTGGTTGTCTTTTCTTAATAACTTTCTTTTTATCCTTTGCAATCTCGGGATAATTTAAAATATATGCTTCTTTAAGTTCTAATAATTCATTCTTCCATATTGTCGCATATTTCGTGCTTTCATAAATTTCTAATTCTTCCTTTTTCTTTTTCATTTTCTCGGTTAATTCGCTTATTTTTTCTTCTGTTAGATCAAACAGTTTAATATCAATAATATAATTATAATTCTTATCCTTTTCTTCAGCTTTATAATTAGAGTTTAATTTAGGATACTTTAAATTTTCTAATTGTTCAATAATTTCGCTCTTTTTCTTTCTTTCTATTATTATAATTTTATTTATGTAATCATCAATAAATTTAATTTTCCACATTAAAATATTTAATTCATTCTGTAAAATCTTTATATAAATCTTTTTTCTATTTATATAAATCTTTTGTCTATGATTAAAAAAGTCGTTTAATATATCTTCCGGAGTTTCATATTTTTTAATCTTTCCTTCAAAATCATAAAGATACATATTAGACAGATTTAAAGGAGTGATTAATTTGAGTTTATTTAAAAGTGAAATTGAAATATCTTGACCATCAATATTTATATAACCGTTTGGATCTTCATATATATTTCTCTGATAATCTTGAATAAATTTAGATTCAACAGTTAATATAATATTAATATCTTCAGGACTTGATTTATTTTCAATATCTTTAAAATAACATTCTTTATCTTCTGCTTCCGGTGATTTTGTTTGCTGTCTAGCCGCAATTATTTTTTTCTTTATATCATTTACATAATCCTCTGTCCATGTTCCAATTGGTAATTCAGAAATAATAATTTTTCCATTTCTAGCAGCATTTTGAATTTGACACTTTCCAATACTTATATAATTTCTTTCTCCCTTTTTGCTTTTGATTAATTTAATAAATCCATTAAATCCGTAATACCAAGGCTTTAATAATTTATTATCTTCTGTGTCATCTAAATAAGATATTAAATTATTTATTATATCAATTGGATTAAACATTGGAATCTTTGTCGAATATCCGGTTCCAATTCCAACAGCTCCATTAATTAAAGGCATTGGAACAATAGAATAATAATTATAAGGTTCAATAATTGTATTTTCTTCAATTCTTGATTTTAATACAACTTCATCCTCTTTTCTATATATTTTATCTAATAATACATTTCCATAAGTATAAATATATCTTGAAGCTGCGTCATCTTTGCCTCCCTGGTTTCGAGTTCCAAAGTTTCCCATTGGATATAAAAGATTAATATTATTAGTTCCTACGAATTGCTGAGCCATATTTACGATCGCATCGCATAAACTAACTTCTCCATGTAAATAACATGTTAATTCTGATACTTTATTTGCTAATTGTGAAACTTTAATATTGTTTGATTTCTTAATATTCTTTTTTATAACTGTATATAAAATTTTTCTTTGAGATGGTTTAAGACCGTCGCAAATTGAAGGTATAGATCGAATATTATCATAATTTGAAAAATGAATAAAATTATCGTTAAAATATCGACTATAAGGAATAAAGCCATCTCTTGATTCGTAAATTCTATTTTCATCATATGTTTGGAGCCAATCCTTTCGATCTTGGACTTTATCCCCATTAAATGCTAAATCAATCGCATTATCTGAAATTGTTAAATCTTTAATATCTATTTGATTTTTAATTTTTCTTTTAGACGGCGAATCTACATCAAATAATTTGGATTTTTCGAGTGTTTGAGTTTCCCATTTATAAGTTAAAACTTTATTTTCAAAATCTTCAAAACATTCCATTGCTTCGTCTTTTGTAGATGTACCAAGACCTTTATAATATTTAATTTCATATTGTTCGGGATTATTAACTTCTTTTATCCATTTATTATAATCCGATTGATGATAAAAAATAATTGGTTTCTGTTTACTTCCTTTTTTAAATGCCTTTAAAATCGGAGTTTGCAGAGTTTTAATAAATCCGTCAACTTGTAGGAGCTCACGCCAAAAAGTATGAATAAAATTAATAATCAAACCTGAAATATGATAACCATCTAAATCTTGATCAGTTAAAATTAATATTCCACCATAATTTAATTTTTTGGCTGTTTCATTATTATATATCTTTCCTTGTTCTAAACCTAAAATTTTTTTAATATTGGTAATCTCATTATTATTAATAATTTGATTATGAGTGGCATTTAATACATTTAACATTTTCCCACGAATAGGGAAAACGCCAAATTTATCAAATCCATTTCCAAATTGTTGATCATATTGTTTTATACCCCATAATCCAAATGTTTTCGCACTATCTCCCTCAGTAATGATTAATAAACATTGTGAAGATTTAGGACCTCCAGCCCATCCGGCAGGATTATATTTTTCAATAATTTCACGTCTTCCGCGTTTTCCATCAGTTTTAGATAAGGCTTGACTTTCTTTAAATGCGGCTGTTTTAATAACATCATCGATTAAATCGGTTTTCATTACATTATTTATAAATTCTTCTGGTATTTGAACACCATTCGATTTAGTAAAATTATTTGTTAATTCTTCTTTACTCTGAGAATTAAATTTTGGTTTATCAATAATACACGAAATAATTAAAGTAATATTATCTTTAATAAATGCAGGTCTAATTTTAAGATCTTTATGTTTTTTATTAATTTTATTAATTATTCCATTTTCACCTTCCATTATTTGCTTTAATACATGTTTTACGTGATTACCACCTTTATTAACAGTTAAACCGTTTACAATTGAAATATTTTTAAAATTACACATTGGAACATAAATAAGAGCAATTTTCCATTTATTATTTTGAAATTTAACAATATTTTTTTTATCTATGATATTGAAATAAAGATTAATATAATCATCAAATGATTTAATATTTATTAATTGATCATTATAATAAACCTTAACCTTATTCATAAGATAAAAAGCAACATCATAAACTCGCTTTTTAAATAACGCTTTCATATCATCGTCTAAAGTTTTTAATCCAAATCTTTTATAATCTGGTTTAAATTCAATTTTAACATAAGATTTTTTATTTTGAACTGTTTTAATAATTGGCTTATCAACTTCAGACATATTATTTTTAAAGGTTTGTAAATAATGCTTATTTTTACATACAATATCAATTTTAAAATACTCAGAAAAAATATTTGTTCCTTTTGCTCCAATTCCATTCATACCGGAAACATTGCGTTCTTTTGTATCGTCATAATTTGTTGAAGTTCTTAGATAACCAAATAATAGTTGTGGAATATAAATATTTTCTTTTTCATCTTTAATACATTCTATTCCATGACCATTATTATAAACACTTATAATATCATCTTTAATTTCGACTTTAATAATATTACAAGTTTTATCTTTTTCTGTTTCATCGCTTGCATTATCTAATATTTCATCAAAAATTTTAAATAATCCAGCATTATAATTAATCTCTTTTTCTTTAATTGTGTTTGTTTCATCATCAAAAATATATAATGTTTCTTTTACATTATCAGTTCCTCCAATATACATCCCAGGCCTAACAAGAACATGCTCGCGGTCTGAAAGATGAACAATTTCACGGTTATTATAAGAAGACATTATAAAAATTAAAAATACTGATTAATTGATAATTTAAAATTAAATGATATATCGATTAATTATTTTTATTCAATTTTTTTAAGCGTTAGGTTAAAAAAATTAATTTAATCGGTTTACCGATTAAATCAATTTTTATTTAATGAGCGAAGCGAATTAAATAAAAATTAATTGAAATAAAATTATTTATTTCAATCAATTTTTTTAATTTTCAATATTAAAATGTAATAAAAGCAAATTATTTTATTTAATAAATAAAATAAATTTAAATTTTGTTAATCACATCTTGATAATTTATTTTGGTGTCATTTGCCATATTTGATAAAATATTTATTAATTTATCTTCTGTTATATTATCGATGATTTCAGATAATTTAACAGTTTTATCTTGAATATCTAAAGAATTATTAAAGTTATCTTTTAATTTATTAATATCTACATTTTGAGATAATGAATTTTTTAAATCTTTTATAACATCTATATTTTTATTATCTTCTTGATCTTCTTGTTTTATGTTTTCAATATTTTCATTTATAATTTGTTCTTTTTTATCTCCTTGTTCATTAATTTTAATTTCTTTATCTTCTTGTTTATCTTGTTTATCTTGTTTATCTTCTTTTATTGGATTTATAGGTTTATTTAATTCTTCTGTGTTTTGATCTTCATAAATCTGTTTAATGTCGTTTTGATTATCGTCTTGTTTTTTTTGAACATTGTCATTATTATATTGTATATTATCGTTTGTGCTTTCATTAATTAAAGGCTTATCGCTAACTGTATTAATTTTAGGTCTGTTTATAATGGTTTGTAATAATGTTTTTTGTTCTTGTAATATTGAAGTTCTTGTTTCTAAATTTTTTAATTCTTTATCGATGTTTTCAATCATTTTTTTCATTATTTCAAAATCATTATTTTCAAAGTTTATTTTTTGATTATTATAATTATATCTTGGAGTTATTGGTTGTCTTTTAATCGGTTGATTGTATAATATAGGAGTTGATTTATATAAAGGATTACTTATTGGAGTTTGAGGAATAACTGGTTTAAAATTATTAAATTCAGAATTAAAAAATTGTGCTAACATTATAAATTATATTCGTTATCTTAAATAATAGAAAAAAACAATGAATTTTTAAATTTGTTAAAAGGATAAACAAAATATTATTTTGTTTATTTCCAATTAAATTAAAAGATAAATAAAAAAATTAAATTATGAAAATTTTAACTTTTAACTCATTAAATTTATTAATGTTTAAACTATTTGCTCGATTTAATATTTTATGCAATTGATAACCAATTAGACTCACATTTAATAAATTAAACTCTTTTATAATTTTACAAGGGAGAACTGTTCCAGATAATGCGAATTTACCAGTTCTCAAATAACAATATCCAGCTCCACCATTTCCAGTTTTATTAATACAGAAAACACCATAATTTTTAATATCTTGATCATCTGTTTCTTCTGTATCTATTGAATAATTTTCAATAAAAGCAACTGGTTTATTTATGTTGGTGGCTCCATAAATTGGTATATCACCTTCTTTTTGTTTGTCAATAATATAAGTCTTTAATTTTATTGGTTTTACTATTTCATTTAATTTTATTTCTTTCCAATTGTCAAATTTCATATTATTCAAAATAATTAATTCATCTTTAAATTTTTCTGTTAATTCAATAATTTTATTTATATTTTCAATATTTTTATCCAAATTAACAAAATAATTATTTTTAAGATCATTTATTAATATTTCTTTAAAATTTATAGAAGAATTATAAGATTTATTATAATTCCAATCTTCATCAAATTTTAAAACTGTTTTATAACTTTTAATATTTGCTTCTTTTTGTTTGATTCTGGCTTTATCTTTAATTATATATCCATCATCCGAATAATCAATAATTTCGCTTTCCAAAAGCGCTCTTTTAGAGTCGGATTCAAAGT
>OIZA01000942.1_pt1 | contig 11917 bp, 8 predicted proteins | sample 1588381 | NCBI WGS metagenome assembly OIZA01 (sample SAMN03283277) | human gut metagenome | biome: human-associated habitat; material: feces | host: Homo sapiens | place: Peru | collected 2012 | reverse complement strand
GCAGATGGTCGCAGACAGCCTTGAAGTCCTCATTTGTACCAAGACGCACATCGATCTTTTTGTAGTCTCTGGTGTTATAGCCATGTGTGTCGGATTCAAAGACCGGAGAAAAATAAATGGCATTTGCTCCGAGCTTTTGAATATGGGGAATCCAGTCATCAACCTTTGCGATGCGGTTCGTAAGTACCCCGTCATTTTCAAACGGCGCACCGCAGAATCCGAGCGGATAGATCTGGTAAAAAACACTTGTTTCAGCCCACATAGTAACAACCTCCGTTTTTTATTATTTATGATATTCACATCAGATTATTTGCTCATCTCTTTGGATTTTTCCGTGCACGCATGCTGGGCGCTCATCACGGTTCCGCGCAGATTATCTGCTTCTAAGGCAGCAACTGCGGCAATTGTGGTTCCGCCTGGAGAGCAGACGGCATCCTTTAGCTCACCCGGGTGTTTTCCGGTCTCAAGCACCATTTTTGCAGCGCCAAGGACAGACTGGGCCGCAAATTTGTATGCCTGTGCCCGCGGCATGCCGTCCCATACGGCAGCGTCTGCCATTGCCTCGATAAACATGTATACATAGGCAGGGGAAGAACCGCTGACGCCGGTCACGGCATCCATCAGTTTTTCCGGGACAACCTCGCATTTTCCGAAACTGTTGAAAATCGAGATGACGGTGTCAAGCTCATCGGCAGTCACATTGGCATTCGGCGTGAGTGCAGACATTGCCTCCAGCACCATGGCAGGTGTGTTCGGCATGGAGCGAACCAGCTTTACCGGACGGCCAAAGCAGCTTTCTATTTTCTCAATGGACTGGCCTGCGGCGATCGCAACGATCACGGCGTCCTTTGAAACGACATCTTTTATCTCAGTGATGACTTCCGCATAGAGATACGGTTTTACGGCAAGAAACAGGATGTCTGCAGTGCCTGCGACCTCTTTGTTATCCAGCGTGGTGCGAATCGAATACTGGTTTTTTATTTTCTCTAAAGTGGCAGAGGTATGGGCGCTTGCAATGACTGCGTCTGCCGGAACCAGGCCGGAGCCGACGATACCGCCGATCATGGCACTTCCCATATTTCCGCATCCGATAAATCCTATGTTTTTTTCTAACATGAACAATTCCTCCTTATTTTAAAATAATTGTAAAAGAACCGCCAGCAAAAAGCAAGCGGTCCTTAATGTCCTTATGTGAAGTTTTCTTCGATTTAGAAATCGGTGAAGTTCTTTTCTTTTCTCTTCTCCAAGAAAGCGCTCATGCCTTCTTTTTTGTCGTGTGTATCGTTTACAACACCGAACAGATTTGCTTCCATCTCAACGGCATTCTTGATGTCCATGTCATAACCGTTGTTGATCGCTGCTTTTGCAACTGCAACAGCGTAGCTGCCGTTACGAAGGATCTTGGAAGCCATCTTCTTGGCAGTATCCATAAGCTCTGCCTGCGGAACAACCTTGTTTACAAGACCGATGCGGTAAGCTTCTGCTGCATCAATATTGCTGCAGGTAAAGATGATCTCTTTTGCTCTGCCCATGCCGACTAAACGTGCAAGTCTCTGTGTACCACCAAATCCAGGAATGATACCAAGTCCGCATTCCGGCTGTCCGAAGATTGCGTTGTCAGAAGCGATACGGATATCACAGGCCATGGAAATCTCGCATCCACCGCCAAGTGCGAAGCCGTTTACAGCTGCGATCGTTACCTGACGCATGTTCTGCAGTTTGAAGAACGGAACAGAAGCGCGGATACCGAAAGCTCTTGCTTCCGGAGCAGTAAAGTTGATCATCTCAGAGATGTCAGCACCTGCAACGAAGGATTTTTCTCCGGCACCGGTTAAGATTACGACTTTGATGTCGTCTCTTCCTTCAATCTCGGTCAGAACTTCAGTGAGCTCCTCTAATGTTTCAGAGTTCAGTGCGTTGAGCGCCTTCGGTCTGTTGATCGTAAGGACTGCAACTTCGTTTTCAACGTCTAATGTTAAATTGTTCATTGTAGAAACCTCCTAAAAAATTTTAACCTCGTTCGGTTTTTGTGACCAAATTTATATAGTTTCATCTTATAACTTTGATAAACTTTTGTCAATCTCTTTTGCCATACTTTACCGGGTTTTTTATATAGAAGGAAGTCGGAAAGTGTAGTATAATGACAAAAAAAGAACGAGAAAGAAACATAAGAAGGCAGATATGGAAGAAAAATTTGATTTAAAACAGATCGTGGCACCGCTGCTCTCCTGGTTTGACGGTCATGCGAGGGTCCTGCCGTGGCGAGAGGAGCCGACACCGTACCGTGTCTGGGTGTCGGAGATCATGCTTCAGCAGACCAGAGTGGAGGCGGTAAAGCCGTATTTTGAGCGCTTTACCGGTGCACTTCCCGATGTGGCGGCACTTGCGGACTGCAGCGAGGAGCGGCTGTTAAAGCTGTGGGAGGGGCTTGGTTATTACAACCGTGTGCGCAACATGCAGGCTGCAGCACGCACGGTGATGGAGGAATACGGCGGAAAGCTGCCGGCAGACTACGAAAGGCTTCTTACTTTAAAAGGGATCGGCCATTATACGGCGGGAGCGATCGCATCGATCGCCTATGGGATTCCGGTTCCGGCAGTGGACGGAAATGTACTGCGCGTGATCACGCGTGTCACGGCAGACGATTCGGATATTATGAAACAGAGCGTGAAAAATAGGATGGAGCAGGAGTTACTTTCGGTGATTCCAAAAGACGCGGCAGGAGCGTTCAATCAGGCGCTTATGGAACTCGGAGCGACCGTATGCCTGCCAAATGGAGAGCCACAGTGCATGAACTGTCCGTGGGAAAGCTTCTGTGAGGCACATAAGCGGGAAATCTGGCAGGAACTTCCGGTGAAATCAAAGGCAAAGCCGCGCCGGATAGAGGATAAGACGATCTTAATCATCCGGGACGGAGATAAGATCGTCCTGCACAAACGCCCGAAAAAGGGGCTGCTTGCCGGCATGTATGAATTTCCGAACCTTGCGGGACATCTGACGGAAGAAGAGGTGCTTTCCTACGTGAGAGAACAGGAGCTTGTTCCGGTGCACATTGAAAAGCTGGAAGATGCAAAGCATATTTTTTCGCATATTGAGTGGCATATGACCGGCTATATGATCCGGGTATCGGAGCTTGAGACAGAGCAGTCCGGGCTGCTTTTTGTGGAAGTGGAAGATTCGGAAAAGCGTTATCCGATTCCGGCAGCATTTGCAAAATACACGAAGTACATGAATCTGCGGCTTGGAAATGAACGTTTTTCGGGGGAATGACGGTGCGGTCGTCAAATGTCGGTTCATATAAGTATGACAGTCATTTTCCCCGTAGCTATTATAAAAAAAGATCGCCGGTTCCGGCGACCCCTTTCTATGAAAAGAATTATGTATTAGAAAAGCAACTCATTATTTTTGGGAGGAACCTTGCATATCAATGCAAGGTCTATGAAAAAGTATAAATGATGTCATATCATTTGGCTTTTTTTCTATGCTCTTACTATAATTGGAAGATATGAAGAGGGTATGTTGAGTTTATGATGAATTTGTAAATAAAATATGAACAAATTGGCAGAGGTTAAGAAATTTATAAGAAAAAATAGTTTGGAGATTCGGGACTGCCCGTGTATAATAAAAGAGAAAGAAACATAAATACAATACAACAAGATGAAACACGAATAGAAACTAAGGAGCAGATAAATGAAAATATTATCAATTGCGGTTCCATGCTATAATTCACAGGATTATATGGAAAATTGCGTGGATTCCCTGTTAAAAGGAGGGGAAGATGTGGAGATCCTGATCATTGATGACGGATCGAAGGACGCAACAGCGGAGATCGCAGATGCGTATGAGAAGAAATATCCGTCCATTGTCAGAGCCATTCATCAGGAAAATGCGGGGCACGGCGGTGCGGTCAACACCGGGATCGCAAATGCGACCGGACTTTATTTTAAAGTGGTGGACAGTGATGACTGGGTGGACGAGGATGCCTATCATCAGATTCTGGACAAATTAAAGGAACTGATCGGCGGCAGCAGAACACTTGACATGTTCATCAGCAATTTTGTATACGAGAAGCAGGGCGCAAAGCATAAAAAAGTCATGCGCTATACCAAACAGCTTCCGCAGAATGAGATTTTCACATGGGGTGACATCCGGCGTTTTACAAAGGGAAAGTATCTGCTCATGCATTCGGTCATTTACCGCACCAAGCTTCTGCATGAGTGTGGACTGAAGCTGCCGGAGCATACTTTTTATGTGGATAATATCTTTGTATACAAGCCGCTTCCGTCAGTGAATACAATGTATTATCTGGATGTTGATTTTTACCGCTATTTCATTGGAAGAGACGATCAGTCGGTGAATGAAAAGGTGATGATCGGCAGGATCGATCAGCAGATTAAAGTGAACAAGCTGATGGTGGATGAATTTGATCTCTGGAAGATCCAAAACCGGAAGCTTAGGGGGTACATGTTCAATTATCTTGAGATCATCACAGTGATCTCCACAGTGATGTGTATCCGCTCCGGAACAGAAGAAAACCTGGAGAAAAAGCGGGAATTATGGGGCTATATCAAACGAAAGGATATAAGACTGTTTCACCATCTGCGTAACGGTATTTTGGGACAGTCCACAAATCTGCCGGGCAGAGGCGGCCGGAAAATATCCATTGCGGCATATAAGATCACGCAGAAGGTAGTTGGTTTTAACTAGGGATTATTGTGATCTCAAAATAAAAATACCGGGTATCTGAATGAACAAATGACAGGTGTTCATCCGGATACCCGGTATTTTGTGTCTGCAGATCAGTTTTTGCTCATTTCATTTAGCAGATCGTGTTTCAGGCGGTAAAGTCTGTCGGAGAGATCGACGTAAATGCGGGACGGGTTGACAAAACGCTTGGTCTCGTCCCAGATCGTGTCCTTTTCCCTGGTGCAGGCAGCCTGAATGTCCATGACCTTCGGAGAATCGTAGACACATTTTCCATTCTGGAATACCGGAACCAGAAGTTCACGTAAGGTGTAGGTGCCGCCGGCGATCCTCGTCTTTTTCCATGGCTCGTTCGGGTCGAACAGATTCATATCAAGGGATTCATCAAAAGTTTCATCTGCAAGGCAGATGAGATCAGCACGGATCTTGCCGGTTGCCTTATCATAAATGCGGTAAATGGTCTTGTTGCCCGGATTCGTGATCTTTTCAGAATTTTCAGATATTTTGATTTTGGGAACGAAGCTGCCGCCCTGGCTTTTTATGGCAGCCATCTTGTAAACACCGCCGAATGCCGGATTGTCCTTGGCGGTGATCAGATTGGTGCCGACACCCCAGGAAGTGATCTCAGCACCCTGCAGCTTTAAGCTCTCGATCAGATATTCATCAAGGTCGTTGGAGGCGGAGATCACAGCATCCGGAAAACCTGCTTCATCCAGCATTTTTCGGATCTGCTTGGAGAGGTACGCAAGATCGCCGCTGTCAATGCGGACACCGTAATAGGTGAGCGGAATGCCTGCTTCCCGCATTTCCCTGAATACCTGGATCGCATGCGGCACACCTGATTTCAATGTGTCGTAGGTGTCGACAAGCAGGATGCATGCGGAAGGATAAAGATTTGCATAGGTTTTAAATGCAGTGTACTCATCCGGAAAGCTCATGATCCAGCTGTGGGCATGCGTGCCGAGCACCGGAACATCAAAGAGCTGACCTGCAAGGACATTGGAAGTTCCCCTGCAGCCGCCAATGACAGCAGCCCTTGCACCATAAGTACCGGAGTCCGGCCCCTGGGCACGGCGGAGTCCGAATTCCATGACACCGTCTGTTCCGGCAGCATAGCAGACGCGAGCCGCCTTTGTGGCGATCAGACTCTGATGGTTTATAATATTTAAAAGGGCAGTCTCGATCAGCTGTGCTTCCATGATCGGGGCAATGACCTTTACGAGCGGTTCGCGCGGAAAGATCAGTGTGCCCTCCGGGATGGCATAGATATCCCCGGAAAAATGAAAGGTCTCCAGATAGGAGAGAAAATCCTCATCAAAAATATGAAGTCCTCTTAAATAGGAAATATCTTCTTTTGAAAAGTGGAGATTTTTGATATAGTCGATGACCTGCTCTAAGCCGGCGCATACCGCATAGCCTCCGTCACATGGATTTTTGCGGTAAAAAGCGTCAAAAACAGCGATGTCATGGTTGTTTGATTTGAAATAGCCCTGCATCATCGTCATTTCATAGAGGTCGGTCAGTAAAGTCAGATTTAAAGTGCTCATAGTTTACTGCACGATAAAACGTGCGCTCCTTTCTGATAAAGTGATTGCTGTAAATACAGTTATTTGAAATCAGTATAGACTTATTATACTTCAATTTATACACACTGCAAATTGTTTTATAAAATTTAAGAAAATGATAATTGTTTCGTAAACATGCATTTGCTATAATAAGAAGCAAACATGGAAAAATATTTGAATAGAGGAGATTACCGTTATGAGTGATGAAAAGCTTGAAGAAAACAGCGTTCCACAGGACTATGCTGCACCGCAGGATTACAGTGATCCGGGGGTACAGACAGCATCTGTTTACAGTAATGCGGGCAGTCAGGTGGACCAGACGGCAGCAGAGCAGCAGACAGAGAGCCAGACAACGGCGGACAACTGGCAGAATATGGGAGAACAGCCACAGCAGCTGAACTATCAGAATCAGGGAACATACCAGAACCAGCCAAATTACCAGAATACAGGCAGTTACCAGAGCCAGCCGAACTTCCAGGAGCAGGGAGCATATCAGAACCAACCCAATTATCAGAACCAGAATGGCACATGGAATAACGGCGAGGTACCGGGAGGTGATCCGAATGCCTGGAAGCAGCAGTACATCAATCCGCAGGCACAGGCGCAGCAGCAGAAACAGGAGCCGGGCAGGGGATTCGCGATCGCGTCCATGATACTCGGAATCGTTTCTGTTGTGTTATTCTGCACCTGCATTAATATCCCGCTTGCAGTTGCAGCAATCATACTTGCAATTGTGCAGTTTGTGAAAAACGGCAAGAACGGCATGGCAATCGCAGGACTGATCACCGGTATTGCATCTATTGTGCTTTGCATTGTTTTCTGGGTACTGCTTTCCATTGGGGTAATCGATGGAGGCTTTAACTACGGCTACAGTTTTCCGGAGTACTGGGAAGAAGAGTTTCAGAACGAGTTTGACGATTCTTTCTAAAATCTGATTATTTTTACTTATCGGAAGAAAAATCCTTGACAAGAAAAAAGTAAGGTTTTATACTTTTAGCGTTAATAAGAAAAGGCAATGACGAAGACAGTAGCATATTTTGGAAAGGCATAGCGAGCCGGGTGGGTGAGAGCCGGTGCGAGTAGAAGGTATGTGAAGATCACTTCCAAGCTGCGGGCTGAAAGAGAGGAGTAGGCGCCGACGGCTGTTCCCCCGTTACGGGAACCTTGTATGCGGAGGATTCCAAGTACAATGTAACAGGTGGTAAACGAATCATATCCCTTCGTCCTATTACAGGATGGAGGGACTTTTTTATTACAAAAATCAGGAGGAAAGCAAAATGTTGTATAACAAAGTTCAGGCAAACACGAATTTTGTGGAGCAGGAAAAAGAAACGGAGAAGTTCTGGAAAGAGCATGACATCTTTAACAAGAGTATGGATTCCAGAAAGGAAGGACCGACGTACACGTTCTATGACGGACCGCCTACCGCAAACGGAAAACCGCATATCGGACATGTACTTACCCGTGTCATCAAGGATATGATCCCGCGTTACCAGACCATGAAAGGCAACTATGTACCGCGTAAGGCAGGCTGGGATACCCACGGACTGCCGGTTGAGCTTGAAGTGGAAAAGATGCTTGGACTGAACGGAAAAGAGCAGATCGAAGAGTACGGTATGGAACCGTTTATCAAAAAATGCAAAGAATCTGTTTGGAAATATAAGGGCATGTGGGAAGATTTCTCCGGAACCGTTGGATTCTGGGCAGATATGAAGCACCCGTATGTCACCTATGACAATAACTTTATCGAGTCCGAATGGTGGGCATTAAAAGAGATCTGGAACAAAAAGCTTCTGTACAAGGGATTTAAGATCGTACCATACTGCCCGCGCTGCGGAACACCGCTCTCCGCACAGGAAGTGGCACAGGGCTATAAGACCGTAAAGGAACGCTCCGCGATCGCACGCTTCAAGGTGGTAGGGGAAGATGCTTACTTCCTGGCATGGACGACCACACCGTGGACATTGCCGAGCAACGTTGCACTTTGTATGAATCCGGATGAGGATTACTGCAAGGTAAAGGCAGCAGACGGCTATACCTATTATATGGCGGAAGCACTGCTTGACAAAGTGCTCGGAAAGCTTGGCAACGAAGAAGAGGGCGTAAAGGCATACGAAGTTCTTGAGACAAAAAAAGGTATCGAATTTGAAGGAAAAGAATACGAGCCGCTTTTCGACTGCGCAAAGGACATCATTGCAAAGCAGCACAAAAAGGCACATTACATCGTGTGTGATACCTACGTTACCATGACAGACGGTACCGGAATCGTTCATATCGCACCGGCATTTGGTGAGGATGATGCCAAGGTGGGCAGAAGATATGATCTTCCGTTCGTACAGCTTGTAAACGGCAAGGGTGAGATGACCGAAGAAACTCCGTATGCGGGCGTATTTGTAAAGAAGGCAGACCCGATGGTGTTAAAGGATCTCGATGCAAAGGGACTTCTGTTTGAAGCGCCAAAGTTCGAGCATGAATATCCGCATTGCTGGAGATGTGATACACCGCTTATCTATTATGCAAGAGAATCCTGGTTCATCAAGATGACAGAGGTAAAGGATGAACTGATCAAAAATAATAACACGGTAAACTGGATTCCGGAATCCATCGGAAAAGGACGTTTTGGCGACTGGCTGGAAAATGTGCAGGACTGGGGTATTTCGAGAAACCGTTACTGGGGAACACCGCTTCCGGTATGGGAGTGTGAATGCGGTCATCAGGAATGTATCGGAAGCCGTGCAGAGCTTGCAGAGCGCAGCGGAAATCCTGAGGATGCAAAGGTGGAACTGCACCGCCCGTATATTGATGAAGTGACCTTTACCTGCCCGGACTGCGGCAAGACCATGCACCGTGTGCCGGAAGTGATCGACTGCTGGTTCGATTCCGGAGCAATGCCGTTTGCACAGCATCATTATCCGTTTGAGAACAAAGATGTATTTGAACGTCAGTTCCCGGCAAAATTCATCTCAGAGGCAGTAGATCAGACCAGAGGATGGTTCTACTCCCTGATGGCAGAATCGACGATCCTTTTCCACAAGGCACCGTATGAAAATGTTATCGTACTCGGACATGTACAGGATGAAAACGGACAGAAGATGAGTAAATCCAAGGGAAATGCGGTTGATCCGTTTGACGCATTGGAGAAACACGGAGCAGATGCGATCCGCTGGTATTTCTATATCAACAGTGCACCGTGGCTGCCGAACCGTTTCCATGACAAGGCAGTGACCGAAGGACAGCGTAAGTTCCTCGGAACACTCTGGAACACCTATGCATTCTTTATTCTGTATGCAAACATTGATAATTTTGATGCGACAAAATACAAGCTGGAGTATGATAAGCTCTCCGTTATGGATAAATGGCTTCTGTCCAAATTAAATTCCGTTGTGACAGAGGTGGATAAGGATCTCGGAAGCTACAAGATCCCGGAAGCTGCCAGGGCGCTGGATGAATTTGTGGATGACATGAGTAACTGGTATGTCAGAAGAAGCAGAGAGCGTTTCTGGGCAAAGGGTATGGAGCAGGATAAGATCAATGCATATATGACACTTTATACTGCTCTTGTTACGATTTGCAAGGCAGCAGCGCCGATGATTCCGTTCATGACAGAGGAGATCTATCAGAATCTGGTAAGAAGCATTGACAAGAATGCACCGGAAAGTATCCATCTGTGTGATTTCCCGGTTGCGAACCCGGCTTACACGGATGCCGAACTGGAAAAGAATATGGACGAAGTGCTTAAGATCGTTGTTATGGGGCGTGCATGCAGAAATGCGGCAAACATTAAAAACCGTCAGCCGATCGGAACGATGTATGTAAAAGCACCGTTTGAACTGCCGGAATTTTTCACGGAGATCATTGCGGATGAATTAAATGTAAAGAAAGTGGTATTTACGGATGATGTAAGCAGCTACACGACCTACACCTTCAAGCCACAGCTGCGTACCGTCGGACCGAAATACGGAAAATATTTAGGTCAGATCCAGAAAGCACTTGCAAACGTGGATGGCAACAAGGCGATGGCAGACGTTAAGAGCGGCGCAGGCTTAAAGCTCCCGGAAGTCGGTGAGGACGTGGTGCTGTATGAGGAAGACCTTCTTATTACAATGACACAGACGGAAGGTTACGTGACCGAGGGTGACAACGAAGTTACTGTTGTTCTCGATACAAACCTGACTCCGGAACTGTTGGAAGAAGGCTTTGAGCGCGAACTGATCAGCAAGATCCAGACCATGCGTAAGGAAGCAGGATTTGAAGTGATGGATAAGATCGCGGTTTCCTATCAGGCGGATGATAAGATCAACCACATCTTTGAAAAGTACGGTGACGAGATCGGAAAAGAAGTGCTCGCAGAAAAAGTTACCGCAGGTGCAGGAGCCGGTTATGAGAAAGAATGGAATATCAACGGCGAGAAGGTTGTGCTTGCAGTAGAGAAACTGGAGAAATAAGAATAAGTTATCAGAAAAAAGCATAAAAATGCAGGGAAATGTTGCTTGACGCATAGAACATGAAGTTATATTATGAAATTATGTGATAATAAAAAACGGCATGGAGGGGTATTATTATGAAAAACAAAGTTTTTGAAAAAGATGCCTTCAAAAAAAGCGTCAGTGACAATGTCAAGAACCTGTACCGCAAGACACTGGCTGAGGCTTCCAAACAGGAAATCTTTCAGGCAGTGTCCTATACGGTCAAGGATGTCATCATTGATCAGTGGATCGCGACACAGCATGTGCTGGATCGGGAAGATCCGAAGATCCTTTACTATATGTCCATGGAATTTTTGATGGGGCGTGCACTTGGAAACAACCTGATCAATCTGACCTGTTATGACGAGGTAAAAGAGGCACTTGAGGAAATGGGTGTGGACTTAAATGCCATTGAGGATGAGGAGCCGGATCCGGCACTTGGCAACGGAGGTCTCGGACGACTGGCGGCATGCTTTATGGAATCGCTTGCGACACTGGGATACCCGGCATATGGCTGCGGTATCCGTTATCACTATGGTATGTTCCGTCAGGTGATAAAGGACGGTTTTCAGGTGGAGGAGCCGGATGACTGGTTAAAGAACGGTTATCCGTTTGAACTGAAAAGACCGGAGCATTCCTATGAGGTAAAATTCGGTGGGTATGTCAGCGCAAAGACAGATGATACGGGCAGAACTCGTTTTGTACAGGAAAGTTATCAGTCCGTACTGGCAATCCCTTATGATATGCCGATCATCGGATACAACAACAATGTGGTCAATACGCTCATGATCTGGGATGCACAGCCGATGCAGTCCTTTGAACTGGATGCATTTGACAAGGGAGATTACAAAAAGGCGGTAGAACAGCAGAATCTTGCCAGAAATCTGGTCGAGGTGCTTTATCCGAATGACAACCATATTGCAGGAAAGGAACTGCGCTTAAAACAGCAGTATTTCTTTGTATCTGCGAGTCTTCAGCGTGCAATTGACCGCTTTAAGAAGAATCACGCTGATATCAGCATGCTGCCGGAAAAAGTCGCAATTCAGATGAACGACACGCATCCGACCGTTGCTGTGGCAGAGCTTATGCGTATCCTGCTGGATGAGGAAGGGCTCACCTGGGACGAAGCATGGGATATTACGACAAAGACCTGTGCTTACACCAACCATACGATCATGGCAG
>OIZA01000941.1_pt1 | contig 11957 bp, 14 predicted proteins | sample 1588381 | NCBI WGS metagenome assembly OIZA01 (sample SAMN03283277) | human gut metagenome | biome: human-associated habitat; material: feces | host: Homo sapiens | place: Peru | collected 2012 | reverse complement strand
TAAGGGATATAACTATTGCGGAATAATAAAGCTTCTGCAGCCAAGCCGTTATTCATACGAAGCAGGCAACCAAGTCTCTCAGGATGCAGAAGATATTAAGCTGGTTATAAAAATCGGAGACAACACTGTCTTTTCTGATGAGGTCGGAAGATACGATGGAGGGAGTATAAAAGAAATAGGCTATGAAATCAGGAAAAAAGCGCGGCTGGAAGATGAAAGTCAGGTGCCGATGCTCTACCTGCAGTACAGAAGCAGAACTCTTGACAGTATTATAGAGATAAGCGGGGAAATCTCGTTAGGCAGTGAGGTACGCCTGTACTATGAAACTCCGGGAGACTATGATGACGGGATAGAACGCACATATAATGAGAATTATCACATTGCAATAAAATAAATGGGAGAACTATTATGACCTTAGGAGAAAAAATATACAAACTGAGAAATGAAAGAAATCTGACGCAGGAGCAGCTCGGCGAAAAGCTTCATATTTACGAAGAGCCGGAAATCGTCGGGGCACTCGGCGCCGCACTCTACGGTCTGGAGGAACTGGGTTAAAAAACTATAAGCCCTTTCCTCCTACAATTTTTCCGTCAATGATCGTATAGATGACCTCATACTCCGCATCAAAAATGCTTTTATCTGTAAGCACGAAATCCGCATCTTTTCCAACTTCAATGGAACCGATCCAATCCGCCACGCCGACATGCTCCGCTGCGCGGATCGTGATCGCGCGGAGTGCATCCGCCTCGTCCATTCCGTTCTTAACCGCCATCCACGCACAAACCGGAAGATACTGCTCCTCAATGACCGGTGAATCTGTAATGATCGCTACTTTACAGCCTGCCTTTGCAAGAATCCCCGGTGTGCAAAAGGTCTTATGGATAAGCTCCGGTTTGTCCGCATGTCCAAAAGATGGCCCGATCGCAAGGGAATACCCCGCCATAGCAAGCTCCTCTTTAATCAGATGACCTTCTGTCACATGGTCAAGCGTCAGTCCGATTCCAAATTCCTCTGCAATCCGGATTGCTGTAAAGATATCGTCTGCACGGTGAACATGTGCCTTTAACGGGATTTCTCCGTGTAATACCGGAAGCATCGCCTCAAGCTTTGCATCATATTTAGGCGCATTTAAGATATCCTCCCCTGCCATGCTCTTTCTTTTTTCATAGCTTTGTGCCTGTTTTATCAATTCCCTCAGCTTTGAGGCGATCGTCATGCGGGAATATATATCTTTATCCCGGTAACAGTTTTTCGGATTTTCACCGAACGCACATTTCATTGCCGCGTCCCGCTTTACGAGCATTTTATCGACACATTTTCCTGCTGTTTTCATCACACAGAAGGTTCCGCCGACCACATTTGAACTTCCCGGCCCGACCGCCACCGCAGTCACGCCCGCATTTCTCGCCTGTTCAAATGTGACATCCATCGGATTGACCGCATCCGCCGCATGCAACTGCGGAGTCACACTGTCATTGACCTCATTTACATCCTCACTCTCAAAACCTGTCGCATAACCTTCCATGCCAAGATGACAGTGTGCATCTACAAACCCCGGATAGACTTCCAGTCCTGTAGCATCTAAAATCTCTGCTTCGTTGATCTCCGCCGGTTCTAAAATTTCTGCAATTTTTTGTATTTTTCCATCTTTTATGAATATATCTGCAATTTCCGTCGTTCCCGAAACCACATCATGAATTTTTCCCTGTTTTAATACCAGCTGACTCATCCTATGCCTCTTCTTCCCACTCCGTTTTCTCCTACTCTTCTTCCCACTCCGCCCTCTCTGTAAGAACCGTCACACGGTCCTTTAAGATGGTGGCAAATCCGTTTCCGACTGCTGCATGCTTTTTTTCCTCCTGCTCCGTGATCTCTATGCTCCCCGGAGCAAGCACGGTCGTGAGCGGAATATGCTCCCGGTAAACCCCGATCCGCCCGCTCTCAGTCGGAAGCTCTAAAAACCTTGCCTCTCCCTCATAGAACACGCTCTCCGGTGTAACGATCACTGCATGAAAATAACTGTTTTCCTCTGCCATAGTATCACTCCTCTTCTGCGCGGGCGCGCACATCATCGATCGTCCCCGCATTCAGGAAACAGCTCTCCGCCACATCATCCAGTTTTCCTTCGAGAATTTCCGAGAAGCCACGGATAGTCTCCGCTACCGGAACATAAATGCCCGGAAATCCGTTGAACTGCTCTGCAACATGAAGCGGCTGCGAGAGAAAGCGCTGTACTTTTCTGGCGCGCCCTACGACACGCTTATCCTCCTCCGACAGTTCATCCATACCCAGAATAGCGATGATATCCTGCAATTCCCGGTATTTTTGCAGGATTTCCTGTACACCGCGCGCCACGCGAAAATGCTCTGCCCCGATAACATGGGGATCTAGTATCCTTGACGTGGATTCTAAGGGATCGACCGCCGGATAAATACCAAGTTCCACGATCGACCGGCTGAGCACGGTCGTGGCATCCAGATGGGCAAATGTAGTCGCCGGTGCAGGGTCCGTCAGATCATCCGCCGGCACATAGACCGCCTGCACCGAAGTGATCGAACCGTTTTTGGTGGAAGTGATGCGTTCCTGCAGCGCACCCATCTCAGTCTGCAGCGTCGGCTGATACCCGACTGCAGACGGCATGCGTCCAAGCAGTGCACTCACCTCGGAGCCAGCCTGCGTAAAACGAAAAATATTGTCAATAAATAAAAGCACATCCTTTCCGCCCTGATCACGGAAATATTCAGCCATCGTAAGCCCCGAGAGCGCGACACGCATACGGGAACCCGGCGGCTCATTCATCTGTCCGAACACCATACAGGTCTTGTCAATGACACCGGATTCTTTCATTTCATGATAAAGATCATTGCCCTCTCTTGTGCGTTCTCCGACACCGGTGAAAACAGAATATCCGCCGTGTGCGGTCGCAATATTATGGATCAGTTCCTGGATCAGAACCGTTTTCCCGACACCCGCGCCACCAAAAAGTCCGATCTTTCCGCCTTTCTGATACGGACAGAGCAGATCTATGACCTTGATTCCGGTCTCAAACATTTCCGCATCGGTCGCCTGCTCGGCAAATTCCGGTGCTTTCCGGTGAATCGGCATGTATACCGCATTTTCCGGCGGGGCTTTTTCGTCGATCGGCTGTCCCAACACATTAAACATTCTGCCAAGCGTGCTCTCCCCGACCGGAACACGGATCGGTGCGCCTGTCGCTTTTACCTCCATGCCGCGAATAAGTCCGTCAGTCGGCCCCATGGCAATGCATCGGACGATTCCATCACCTACCTGCTGCGCGACCTCCGCCACCAAAAGCGTCCCATCCTTACGCACGATCTCCAGTGCATCATAGATTTTCGGAAGTTCTCCCTCTTTATAGCGTACATCCAGAACCGCTCCGATGACCTGCGTGATTTTTCCAATTCTAATCTGTGCCATTTCCTGTTACTCCTTATTTCTAATTCCGGATTTCCCTGTTCCGGATCTTCTATTCCAGACTTTCCTGCGCTCCGGCAATGATCTCCGTCAGTTCCTGCGTGATAGAGCTCTGACGCGCGCGGTTAAACTGAAGTGTCAACGCCTCGATCATCTCCTCCGCATTTCCGGTTGCCGCATCCATTGCCTGCATCCGCGCGGCATTTTCACTCGCCGCCGCATCCATGAGCGCACCGTAGATCAGACTGCTTAAATACAGCGGAATGATCTTTTCTACTGCTTCCTCCTCATCCGGCTCATAATTCATAAGTGTCCGGTCATCCTCTGTCTGCCGTGTCCGGCCATCCAAAAATTCCGGGGCTTCGATCTCAGTTTTCATATTTTCTTCCTTCCGGAACTGCGCGCAGTCCACCGGAAGCAGCCGCAGCCGCACAGGTTCCTGAACTACTGTGTTTTTAAAATGTGTATATATAAGATCGATCACCCCGATCTCCCCGGATAAAAAATCGTCAAGCAGCCGTCTGCAAAGCTCTGCTGCATCCGCATAAACGGGCGCATCAAGCATTTCCGACACATCATACTGCACCGGATAACCAAGGTGTTCAAGCGCATCCCGTCCTTTGGTTCCAATGGTATAGAGCAATATATTCTCTTTTTCTGTGGAATCTTCTGTGACCAGTCTGACCAGATTCGTATTGTAGCCTCCTGCCAGCCCACGGTTGGCCGTTATGAGAACGATTCCCTTTTTGGCATTCCCTGCAGTCAGATACGGATGCTCTATGTTTGCCGAGCGCGCAAGCATTGCCTTTACCGTCCGGTACATATAAGAAAAATACGGATTTGTCTCCTCTGCCCGCTCTCTGGTTTTCTGGAGTTTTACCGTCGATACCAGCTTCATTGCCTTTGTGATCTGCTGCGTACTCTCGATACTGCCCTTTCTTCGTTTGATATCACGCATCGAAGTCATCTGCTTTTCCTGCCCCTTTCCGCGAAAGCTGCCTTACACGCCAGAGTTCTTTCGATCAGCTTTTTTTCCGTTTCCTCATCCAACTGCTTTTTCTCCCGGATAGAGGTCAGGATTTCCGGTGCATTCATCTCAATTTCCGCAAACAATGCCGCCTCAAATGTTAAGATATCTTCAACGGGAATATCCAGCAGATATTTTTTGGTTGCAGCATATAGAATGACGATCTGCTTTTCCACCGGCATCGGCTGATACTGCGGCTGTTTTAACACTTCACGAATGCGTTCTCCCTGCGCAAGCTTTTCTTTGGTCGCCGCATCCAGTTCCGACGCAAACTGAGCAAATGCTGCCAATTCACGGTACTGTGCAAGTTCCAAACGGATCGGTGCCGCAATCTTTTTCATTGCCTTGATCTGCGCAGAACCGCCGACACGGGAAACCGACAGTCCGGCATTGATCGCCGGGCGGATACCTGCATTGAATAATTCCGTTTCCAGATAGATCTGACCATCCGTAATGGAAATAACGTTTGTCGGGATATAGGCTGAGACATCACCTGCCTGTGTCTCTATGATCGGAAGCGCCGTAAGAGAACCGCCACCAAGCGGATCAGAAAGTCTTGCCGCGCGCTCCAAAAGCCTCGAATGCAGATAAAAAACATCTCCCGGGTATGCCTCGCGTCCCGGCGGTCTTTTGAGCAGCAGCGAAAGCGTTCGGTATGCTGCAGCATGCTTACTTAAATCATCGTAAACGATCAGCACATCCTCCCCGTTTTCCATCCACTCCTCGCCGATCGCGCAGCCCGCATACGGTGAAATATACTGAAGCGGAGCCAGTTCGCTCGCTGTTGAGGCAACGACTGTGGTATACTCCATTGCTCCATGGTTTTCAAGAATCCTTACGATCGATGCGACGGTCGATGCCTTCTGCCCGATCGCCACGTAAATACATTTGACGCCCTGTCCTCTCTGGTTGATGATCGCATCCAGCGTGATCGCCGTTTTTCCGGTCTGGCGGTCACCGATAATGAGTTCACGCTGCCCGCGTCCGATCGGCACCATCGCATCGATCGCCTTGATCCCGGTCTGAAGTGGCGTATCCACAGATTTTCTTGCGATAACACCGGACGCCACCCGCTCGATCGGGCGGTAACGCTTTGCCGAAACCGGGCCTCTGTCATCAATCGGCTGTCCGAGTGCATTTACCACACGCCCGAGCAGCGCATCCCCCACAGGAACCTCCGCCACACGGCCGGTCGCTTTTACCGTATCACCCTCATTAATATTTTTTGCATCCCCAAGCAGAACCGCACCAACATTGTCCTCCTCAAGATTCAGCACCATCCCGTAGACTTCTCCCGGAAATGCCAGAAGTTCTCCCTGCATAGCACCGGAAAGTCCATAAATGCGGGCAATTCCATCTGCCACCTGAATGACGGTGCCCGCTTCCTTCACCTCTAACTGCACGTCATATTTTTTGATCTGCTCCCGGATCACGGAGCTTATTTCTTCCGGTTTTAAATTCACGAAGCGTTCTCACCTGCTTTCCACTGTATTTTCGATAATTCCCCGCTAAGCGTCTCAAGTCTTGTCCTTACACTGCCGTCACAGACGCGGTCTTTTATGCGTATTACGATCCCTCCGATCAGCCCCCGGTCCACCGTAACATGGAGTTCGACCGACTGATAATCCGTTGTTTCCAGAATCCGTTGTTTTATTGCGGCCCGCTGCCCTTCATCAAGCTCTGCCGCTGCCTGTACAAAAACAACACCGATCTTTTTGTATTCCTTGACTTTATCAAGAAACTCCCTTAATATCCGGTCGATCTCTTTTAAATGTCCTTTTTCCACGACAAGCTGCAAAAAGTAAAGCATTTCATCCGCAATGCGCCCGGAAAAGACCCGGGCAAGCACTGCCTTTTTCTCTTCCTTTTCCACACCCGGATGCAGCAGGAGTTGCATGAGCTCCCTTTCTTGTGAAAAAATCTTTAAAAGAGCTTCTGCCTCTTTTTTACGCGCATCGATCTGTCCACTCTCTTTCGCCGACATAAACAATGCCTCCGCGTATTTTCGTTCCGCTAACTTTGCCATGTCCGATCACCCATTTCACGCAGCGTTTCTTCCACCAGCGTATTTTGAACCTCCGGTGTCACCGATGCCGCAACCACTTTTGCTGCCATCATGGAGGCGACCGCAATCATTTCCCGCTTCATCTCATCTGCTGCGCGCGCCTTTTCCAGTCCGGCTTCCTCCTTCGCGCGTGCCAGTATCCGCTGCCGCTCCTCTTTTGCCTCATTTAAAATCTTTTCTTCCTGTTTTCCCGCCTTATTTTTCGCTTCACTTAAAATATGCTCCACTTCTGCATCTGCCCCATTTAAGCGCTTTTCATAGGATGCACGGTATTCCTCTCCCTGCTCTTTTTCCTTTTCCGCCGTCCGAAGTTCCTCTCTGACGTGATCCGTGCGCTCCCGCAAAAGTTTCCGCGCCGGCTCGAACAGAAGATAGGACAACGCCATACAAAGAAAAAATACGGAAACTGCAAGAAGCACGGTGTCATGAAGAAGCTGAAAATCCAGTTCAAATAGCCTTGTCATAGTAAAAACACAGATCTCCTTTCCTTTACTGCTTCTGCATCACTGCGCCGCCTTACACAAAAGGTTTTACAAACATGAGCAGCATGGCTACCAAAAGACCGTAAAGACCGGTCGTCTCCGCTACCGCCTGTCCAAGCAGCATGGTTGACATAATGTCTGATTTTGCTCCGGGATTACGTCCGACCGCGGATGCTCCGTATCCAGCCGCGATTCCCTGTCCAATACCAGGTCCGATACCTGCGATCACCGCCAGTCCGGCACCGATTGCCGAACATGCCAAAATCAAATCTGTTCCTGTAATATTCATTTTTTTGTCCTCCTGATTTTTCTTTTTTGTTTTCCTGATCTTTCGATCCGCTCTTTCAATCGCCGTTACGATTCTTCTTCATAATTCTGCCCGATATAGGTCATCGTCAACATACAGAATACATATGTCTGTATCGCACCCGAAAACAGATCAAAATAAATATGAAGCGCCGCCGGCCAGATAAATGCCAGTCTGCCGAGCAGCCCGTAAACCAGCGCCAGCATGACTGTTCCCGACAATACATTGGCAAACAGACGAAGCGACAGCGAGATCGGAACGGCGATCGTGCTGATCACATTGATCGGTACCCAGAGTGGCAGCCACGGCGGCAGCGGGGAACAAAGTTCTCTCCAGATAAATCCGGCGCTCCGGTTTTTGATTTTTGTAATATGGATCAAAAGGAACGTGATAAGCGCAAGCGCAAGCGTCGTTCCGTAATCAGCCGTCGGCGGCCTTAAGCCAAACAGTCCGGCAATATTACTTAAAAACACGAACAAAAAAACCGTGCCAATATAGTTTGCGAATCCGGCTCCGACCTCTTTTCCCATTGTCCCTTCCACCATGCCGTCCAGTTTTTCCACAACAAGTTCAACCACGTTCTGAAATCCCGTCGGCACTTCCGCCGCATGTGTAAGGCTTCGGTTTGCCGCAAGCGCAAAAACAATCAGCAGCAGCATGACGATTAAAATACACACATGGGAAGTCGTGATCCAGACCGTATGTCCGAACAGCTTATACGAGAAAATCCCATGTATCATAAAATCAACGTCACCTGTCAAACGGCTCACCTCCTATTTTCTGCCTTACAGACGGACGCCCGGTGACCCGCCATACGACCGGTTCCATATATGCCGCGATCTTTAATCCGAGCAATCCGATAAACGCCGCCACCAGATCTCCAAAACCGGAAACATACATCCACACAAACACGCCGATCACTACCACGTAACGTAACAGTGATTTTGCGATAATCCGCCCGCCTGCCCTTCTTGCATCCGGAAAATCCACAACATCAAGCAAAACCCACGCCATATGGACCGCCATTCCGACCGCCAGCGCAAGTCCGATGAGAAGTCCCACCGTAAAAGATATTCCATCCTTCACAAGCCAGACTCCGACTGCCCATACGACCGCTCCATAGAGCAGAATGCCACGGACCAGACTGGGCAGTGCATCATTTAATTTCTTAAGCATATGATTTTTCCTCGTTTTTTGATTTGAATTTATTATATTTTTGCGCTGATAAAATGGAAATTATACATGAAATGGAAAATAAAATAAGCCGCTGACTTTTTTAAGTCAACGGCCCGGATGTCGTATCTGCTGTTTTTTTAATCTTTATATTTTATTCCATTACTACATAGTCCACCATCTACGCTATACTCTAACAGACAAACAAATGATAAAGGAGAAACACAATGAACGAATTACAAACATCTATCAATGACTATCTAAATTATTGTCAAACACAAAAACGCCTGGATGAAAAGACCCTAAAAGCTTACCGCATTGATTTAAGACAGTTTTCCGAACAGATTTCTGTCCCTAAAACCCCAGAAATCGATTCTGCTTTAATTGAAAATCATATTGCCGCACTGCATCATAAATACCAACCCAAAACTGTAAAGCGCAAAATTGCTTCCTTAAAAGCTTTTTTTCATTTTCTCGAATACAAAGACCTGATTGAAAAGAATCCCTTTAATCGGATGGAAATCCACTTTCGTGAACCCGTCAGGCTTCCGAAAACCATTCCCCTACATACGGTTGAAACTTTGCTGACCGCAATTTACTCCTGGCAAAAAAGTGCCAAAACCATTCATCAAAAAAGAAGTTCTCTACGCGATGCTGCTGTGATCGAACTCTTATTTGCAAGCGGCATGCGAATATCAGAACTCTGCTCGCTGCGTGCCGAAAATGTAAACCTCCATGACGGCATCATTCTCATCTATGGCAAAGGCAGCAAAGAACGCCGCATCCAGATTGGGAACGAATCGGTACTCTGCACACTGAAAAAATATCAGACTGACTTTCAGTTGGAAATTCAACAATGCGGTCACTTCTTCGCCAATTCAAACGGAAAAGCGCTCTCCGATCAGGCTGTCCGCAGAATGATCAAAAAATACGCCCAGCGGGCTGGCATTGATATGCGCATCACTCCGCATATGTTTCGCCATACTTTCGCCACCAGCCTGCTTGAAGCTGATGTGGACATCCGTTATATCCAGGAAATGCTCGGTCACAGTTCCATCCATATAACCGAAATATATACACATGTTGCTGTTGCCAAACAGCGGGATATCCTTGTGACAAAACATCCAAGGAAAAATTTCAGGATATAATTTAGATTTCTTAGACAGGGCACCCCATTGCGAAATGCTGTGGGGTGTTTTTGAGGATGGATAATCAGATATTATCCATTGAAAATAGAAAGGATACAAAATGAATGCCATTATTTTAGCAGGCGGAAAGAGTTCGCGTATGTTTCAAACTGGTGGATGTATACATAAAGCATTGTTGCCTATTCAGAATGTCCCCAATATAGAACGCACAATCTTAATGTTGCATTGTTGTAACATAACAGAAATAATTGTAGCCGTTCCATATAACAATCCGGATTTTGATTATCTAAGGGAAAAATATTCTTGTAAAATTGTGTATAACTCTCGAAATTGCGCCAATACATTGTATACACTTAAACCCCTTATAAAATACTTTGACGATACATTCATTATAGAAGGAGATGTAGTTCTTGCAAAAAATATTTTTACAATTTTTGAATGTAGCACCTACTATGTAATAAGATATCCAAATCCAGAAGCGGATTCTTGGTATCCTATTTTAAATCCAAATGGAACTATTTCATCTTTCCAAATTGGAAGTATAAATAGACCTGCTATATTTGGCATATCATTTTGGGCGCACAAAGACTGTCCATATTTAACCGCTCATTTAAAGGAACAAATGTCAATATATAGTATCGATGATTCCAATATATTTTGGGATGATAATATATTTGAACTTTTCAATAAAATATCAGTAAAAACACATGAAATACTGCCTCATACTGCTTGTGAAATGAATATCTACGCAGAATATGAATATGCACAGAATCTTTGTAAAAATATTATTTATGAAAATTTTTTTGATGATATAACTTTATATGCAAAAAATAAAGTCTCTTACAAAATAGCTTCTAGCAAAAATAAATGCAAAAATATTTATTGGATTAAACAATTATTACACTTTTACGGTAAGAAAGTTGAAAAACCTTTATCTTATGAAGAATTATTTTCTCCTAAAGAAATGGTATATATCGTAAAAAACGAGCAAGCCCAAGAAATAGCATTTTTTTCTCTTATACAAGAGAAACACTATATTTTATTGCGTAGAATTTATATAATTGCCAATTACAGACGACAACAAATTGGAAAAAATATTGTGAAATATGTATATTTATTTTCAAAATTAAATTTAAAAGAACTTCGTATAAATGTATACGATAGAAATACAGAAACATTTTACAAATTTTAGGGTTTAAAGAACTATTTAAAACATTTCATCTGAAATCCTAATTCAACTGAAATGATGAGGTGATTTACAATGCATAAAAATAAAATAATTTTGTCGATTTTAGATTACTATAAGGAAATTAATATAGACTTTGATGTATATGTCATAGCTGATGCTCAGTCCAAAACCTGCAAATATATGCCTGAACGAATTATTCATGCTAATGAAGATGAATTTTTTTCACGCACAGAGTTTGCAGAAATAATGTCTGCAATCTTTAATTGTTTTGGTTTTGCAAAAGTTTTCTACTCTGAAATAGAATTTATTCAATATATATTAAATCATGACATTAATAAATCCGAATGCATCGTCTATAATTTTTCTAGAGATGGGCGTGCAAATGGGAAGAAATCATTAATTCCTGCTTTTTGTGACTTAATGGATATAAAGTACACAGGTAGTGATGCATTTGTTATATCTCTTCTTCGGAATAAATATATATATACAAAATTTTTGGAGAAAAATGGAATTATCGTTCCCAAAAGTTTGCTTTATGGAAAAACAGCTGGGTTTTCATTATTATTAGATGAGTTTAAAAATCAATATGTAATCGCCAAAAATAGATGTGAATCTGCAAGTATTGGATTGACAACTAAAAATATTTTTGAATTCAAAAACGAATCGGTAAATTATTTAAATGATTTATTAACAAAAATGCATACCCATTCTTTATTAGTTCAGGAATATATCGACGGAATCGAATGCGAAATTCTGATTCTTCAATATAAAGGAAATTATTATGCTCTAGATCCGGTTCAAATTTTATTTAAAACTGAGGCCAATATTATTGATACTGAAACCTCTAATTCATATAATTATAATTTTAGAGTTATTGAATCATCAATAAAATCAGTAATTCAAGAAACTGCAAAAAAAATTGCCGAATTACTTGGAATTAAAGACTATGCCAGATTCGATTTTAGAATCAAAAATGGGATTCCATACTTGTTTGATATAGCAGGAACCCCTTATACAATATATCATAGCTCTATAGCCTATTTATTTACACAATATTACCAACTACCCTATGAGTCTATTTAGTGTCTGCTGATTAAACAGTTTCCGATTCAAAATCAATAGGTTGTAACC
>OIZA01000936.1_pt1 | contig 12062 bp, 9 predicted proteins | sample 1588381 | NCBI WGS metagenome assembly OIZA01 (sample SAMN03283277) | human gut metagenome | biome: human-associated habitat; material: feces | host: Homo sapiens | place: Peru | collected 2012 | reverse complement strand
GGCCGTCTCCTCCGACGAATCCAAGCTCATCAACACCGACCCCCAGCCCAAGGTCATTCTCTCCGCCAGCGGCATGTGCGAGGCGGGCAGAATCCGCCACCATCTGAAGCACAACCTTTGGCGCAGGGAAAACATCATCCTGTTCGTAGGCTATCAGGCGGAGGGCTCTCTCGGCTGGAAGCTGGAAAACGGGGCGAAATCCGTAAAGCTTTTCGGCGAGGACATCGCGGTGAACGCGGAGATCGCCATGCTCCACGGCACCTCCGGCCACGCGGACAAGGAAGGATTGCTCAACTGGCTGGCAGGCTTCCGGGAAAAGCCCAAGATGGTGTTCGTGAACCACGGCGACGACAGCAGCTGCAAAGCCTTCTGCGCGACCCTGAAATCCATGGGCTACCATGCCGACGCCCCCTACAGCGGCACGGAAAAGATCGTCATGAAGCTTGGCGCGCATGTGCTGCCGCGCTTCGTGCGCGATACGACCGACCGCAACCGCACCTCGCCGTTTGCGTTCACCGGCAACCGCTTTGAGTTCCGTATGGTCGGCTCGTCCGATTCCATTGCGTGCTGCAACGTTATGCTCAACACCGCCGTGGCGGAGTCGTTGCGCCAGTACGCCGACGAACTGGAAAAGGCGGACGACTTTGAAGGCGCGCTCCACACGCTCATCCAGCGCACGATCCGCGCGCACAAGCGCATCGTTTTTAACGGCAACGGCTACGACGACGCCTGGATCGAAGAAGCGACAAAGGTCCGCGGCCTTCTCAATCTTCGCACGACGCCGGACGCGCTGCCGTATCTCACCGCGGCGAAGAACGTGGAAATGCTCACGCGTCACAAGGTCTATTCCGAAACGGAGCTCAAGTCCCGCTGTGAGATCAATCTCGACAACTATCGTAAGACCGTCCACATCGAGGCAAAAACGATGCTTGATATGGCGCGCCGCGAGATATTGCCTGCCGTGACGGCGTATGCCGATACGCTCGCTCTCGGCGTCAACGCCCGCCGCGCTGCGGTCGGCGCATCCGTCGGCGGCTACGAGGCGCGGCAGATCGAAAAGCTCTCCGCGCTCTCGGAGAAGATCGACGCCGCGGCGGAAGAGCTGGAAACGGCGCTCGATGCCTACCACGCCATGAGTGAGGTGCAGAGCTCTGCGGAGTTCATCCGCGACAGCGTTCTGCCGAAGATGGCGGCGCTGCGCGTCCCCTGCGACGCAGCCGAAAAGCTCATTCCCGCCAAGAGCTGGCCGTTCCCGACCTATGCCGAGCTGATGTTCGGCGTGAAATAAAGAGCAAAAAGCAAAAGCGCCGCGCGCCGGGATCGTTCCGGCGCGCGGCGTGATTTGTCTGCAGATAATACGTGCGCAGCAGATAGGATTTTCTGAAAACAAAGGGGAAATAATAAAGAAAAAGCACCGAAATCAAGCGATTTCGGTGCTTTTTGGTGGAGATAAGCGGGATCGAACCGCTGACCTCTTGAATGCCATTCAAGCGCTCTCCCAGCTGAGCTATACCCCCACAGGAACACGGTTTTCCAACCGGCGAAAGTTATAATAGCAAATGCACGGGAGAATGTCAACCCTAAAATGCAAAAAACTCCGCTTTTTTGCGATTTCTTCCGAGAACGCCCGCCGTCAGGCGAAAAGGCAGAGCAGCAGCCCGTAAACCACGCTTGCGCCGGTGCCGTAAACGATCACGGGCCCGGCGATCGTGAACATCTTGGCGCAGGTACCGGGGATGAGACCCTCGCGCTTGAATTCCAGCGCGGGCGCGACGATGGAGTTGGCGAAGCCCGTGATCGGCACGAGCGTGCCGGCCCCGGCAAAGCGCGCGATATCGTCGTACAGACCGAGCCCCGTGAGCAGCGCGCCGAGAAACACGAGCGAGACCGAAACCGCCGTCCCGGCGCTTTCCGTGTCCAGCCCGAGAGAGATATAGAGCGCGCGCAGCCCCTCACCCCCGGCGCAGATCAGCCCGCCGACGAGAAAGGCGCGCAGCATGTCCATGCCGAGCGGCGAGCGCGGCTGCTTCTTTTTTATATATTCATTGTATTCTTCGTTCGTCATATTCATAAAAATCGCCTCCCGTGGGAGTATTCCCGCGGGAGGCGACCGTATGCGTTTGGATTATTATATAATCAAATGTTTTCCTGCCGGATGATCTCGCGGCCCATGAGCACGCCCATGACGGAGGTCATCATCAGCCCGGCACGACCGGATCGTGTTTCAATGAAATGTTTTTTTCCGCAAGCTATGCGCTCGATCAGCGGCCGGAACGGAACGCTCCCGCCGCCGATAAAGGCTGCAGGGACAGCGCGCAGGAAGGAGAAAAGGACGGTACAGCCGAAGCAGAACCGTCCTTTCGATCGGAGATAAGGCAGGTATGGCGCTATCCTTTTTTCCCGGCAATCACTTCCGCGATTTCTGCTGCGCCCCGGGGTGCTCCGTTTTCCGCCGTCTTTGGTACTCCTCCAGAAACCGATCCAGATAGACCTTGTTGACGGTGGCGGAGATCGTGTTGCGAAGCAGATCCTTTGCGTCGGACTGCGTTTCACCAAGACCTTCCCGCGCAGGAGCTATCCCGAACGCCGCGCCGAGCATGTTTTCAAATTCGTCGCAGAAATAGTCGTAGGCGATCGGAAGGGGATAGCTGTCCTCTTGTATGCTGAACATCAGCCGAAGCCCCTCCAGCGGGACAACGGGTTTGACCACGGCGATAAACAAAAGCCGCGCAAGGTGCTCCGATGGGTATGTCTTTTTTATTGGCGCGGGGATCAGGCTCTGCTTGACGTAATTGCTCACCATGGAGCTTGTCAACTCCGGCTCCCCCAGCGGTGCAAGATGGGCGTTGACATATCGCACCACCTGCTCCAGATATAGCCCTACATTCGGGATCTGGGCATAGCGCGGCAGACGGAAACTTTCCATATCCTCGATCATTCTCTTCACTTCCTGTTCCATGCTGCCATTATATACGGTTCGCACGGAAAGCACAACGGTTTTGCGAAAATTCTTTAACGGTTTTTTAAAAGCTGTTGACGGAATGATAAAAATCTGATAGAATCCACCCGATCGGCTTTTCAAAACCGGATAAAACGCTTTCTGCGATTCGGAGGATACACAATGAACCAGTTTCGTATTGCGGCAGATTCCAGCTGCAATCTTCTTACGCTGGACGGAGCGGACTTCGTCAGCGTTCCGCTTACTATACGCACCGAAACCGAAGAGTTCCGGGATGATGCTTCTCTGGATGTTGACGCGATGGTCAGCACGCTCCGCAGCACAAGGGGCCGATCCTACAGCGCGTGTCCGAATGTCGCGGACTGGGAAAGCGCATTCGGCGAGAGCGGCGACGTGATCGCGTTTACCATTACAAGCAGTCTGTCGGGCAGCTATAACGCCGCCTGCGCGGCGGGGAAAAACTGCACGGAGCGCAACCCTGCCCGGCGTATCCATGTGGTGGACACCCTTTCCGCCGGGCCTGAGATCACCCTCCTCCTTGAGAAAGCGCTTTCCGAGCAAAGCTCCGGCGCCGGCTTTGACGAGGTATGCGAAAATCTGAAGGCATACCAAAGACGCACCCACCTGCTTTTCGCCTTGGAATCCATGCATAACCTTGCGCAGAACGGCCGGATCAGCAGGCTCACGGCAACGATGGCGGGCGTCCTTGGGATCCGCGCCGCCGGACAGGCCAGCGCCGGGGGAACGCTGGAGATGCTCGGAAAATGCCGGGGAGGGCGAAAGACGCAGCATTTCATGCTGTGCGAGATGGAGCGGCTCGGCTACGGGGGAGGAAGCGTCCGGATCGGTCATTGCCAGAACGAGGCGTTCGCGCAGGAGCTCTGCACCGAGATCCGGCAGCGCTTTCCGGCGGCGGATGTGAGATGCGATCCTCTGCGGGGACTGTGCAGCTATTATGCCGAGCGCGGCGGGATCATGCTGGGGTTTGAGACCTGAAAAACGAGTGAAATAAACAAGTGCCGCACCGTTGTCAAAACGGTGCGGCACATTCATTATATGTAATAATATGGCTCCGACGGCGCGGGCGCGGCTATCACGCGCCTGCCGCGGCCGTGCCGGAAAATGCAACGCGGGACAAGCCATGCGGCAAAGGCCGTTACTCTTCCGACAGATCGGCGACCAGCTTGGTGTTGCTGACTGCCAGCGCAAGCTGAAGCTTGTTTTCCAGTCCGGTTTTCTGCAGCATATTCGCCACATGGAATTTGACCGTTGACATCTCGCAGCCCATCTCCGCTGCGATGCGCGTATAGGAGAGGCCGCGCAGCAGATACCGCAGCACCTTCATCTCGGTTTTGGTGAATTCCGTGCTTTTTGCCATGCCGATCTCCACCGTAGGCGGTGCGTCCGGAAAGACACGCTCGCCGGCCATCGTCCGGCGGACGACCTCCATCAGGCGGTTTTTTGCGGAATCCTTATACCACAGACTGTCCGCCCCCGCCGACTTTGCTTCCTCCAAAACCGCGCCGTCAAGCAGCGAGGTCACTACAACAATTTTTATCTGCGGACGCTCGGCTTTGATCTGACGGACGGCAACCAATCCGTTTTCCCGGTGCTCCGTCTGCACATCCATCAAAACGAGATCGACGGGGCTTGCTCTGCACACCTCAACGGCCTGCTTCGCGCCGGGAATGGACGCGACGATCTGATTTCCGTCCTCCGCAAGGAAATAGCTTTCCAGCAAGCTTCGGACCATGGTCTGGTCTTCAACGATCACCACTCTCATGCGCTGTTTCCTCCTTTTCCGGCAGACTGAGCATAAGCGAGAAGCGGGGTAAGCTCTGTATCTCCATTCTGCCGCCAGCCTCTTCCACATGGTGACGCAGCATGGATAGGCCGCCGCCCTCCGTGATTTTCTCCTTCGGTGCAGCGCCGTTGTTGGTAAGAAAAACTTCGGTGCGGCCGCACATCGGCTGAAAGCGTACATATAGCTCCGTGCCGCCGGCATGACGGGCGCAGTTGGCCGCGCATTCCCGAATTGCCAGCGAGACCGTCTCGCAGAGACTCCGCGATTCCGGCGGCTTTCCTTCCGTCAGGACCCGGACGCCCATTTCCGCAGCGCGCCGGACAGCCACCTTCATCGGTTCGGGCGAAGCCGTTATCCGGTTGGAGCGGTAAAGCACCGCGATGGACTGTTCCCACAACGCCGCGCTTGCGCGAAGCTCTTCCAACCCGGCCTGCCGGATCAGCGCGCGGCGTACGGCAAGGATGCTGTGACCGATATCGTCATGCACACGCAGCTTCATGGCAAGGGTCTCTTCCTGCCGGATGATCTCCGGCATCTGCTCAAACAGTCTTCGCATCCGCTCATTCGCTTCCGCCAGCTTTGCGCTTTCCTCCTGCAGATGCTTCTGCCGCCACATAAGCTCCGTGACATCCGCGGCGGTGACCTGCGTATAAGTAAGCCCCGCCGCTGTTTTGATGCGCTCCTCCGCAAAGCGCAGCTCCGTGCCGTCGGAAAACCGGAAAATATAAAGCTGCGGATCCAGACAGCGGACGGGTGACGGCGGTGAGCGCAGGGCGTCATGCAGCTCCGCAAGCGTCTGAATGCCGCCTTTTCGCAGCTGACTTGCTACGGCAAGCATTCGGTGGTTAATAAGCCGCACCACGCCGTTTTTATCAAAAAAGCAGACCGCAATGGGCAGACTGTCAAAGCTCTCTTTGATCCTGTCCATATGCTTTTATTTCCCTCCCGATTTCTCCACCCGGAGCATGACATATTGCAGACCGTCCTCATCCTCTTCCCATTCGAGCGCGGGGAATGGGTCTTTCAGATGGCGGAGGGGAGCCTCGCCGGAAATACAGAGATTCATATGCAGCGCTTCGCCGACCTCTATGGAAACCAGCAGCGAGCGCAGCGATTCAAGCTCTGCTTCCACAACCGCTTCAAAAAGGGAATAGGCCGCCGTTGCCTGCTCAATGGAAAGCTGCCCGTCCCCCTGGATGAGCGCCGAGCACTCCGCGCCGTACAGGCAGAGATTTTCCGCAGACTCGTTCAGGCAGAGCCGCAGCTCCTGCACGGAAATGGACCCGCGCTGTACGCCGACAAAAATCAGGTTGTTTCTCCGTTTAATATAGGTTCCGATGACGATGATCTGTCCGAGCAGACGCTCTGCCCGCGCCGGGTCATCCGTTTTTTTCAGCTCAGTCAGCCGCTCCTGCAGCATGGCGATCTGCCGGGCGGTCTGCGCCTCCATCATGTCATAGAGACGGTTTTCTTCCGTCAGCTTTAAAAGTCTTGCGTGCTGCGCATTCTCCGCCGCCAAAACGTCGCCTACATCGCGAAGCTCGTCGCACGTCAGCTCCAGCTCCTGCCGGAGCTGATTCAGCTCTGAAACGTCTTCCTTCCAGAACGCCCAGCCGCGGCGCAGTTTATGGCGCTTCAAAAGCGTGTCATCGTCGAGCTGCACGGTATCCTGCGCTATCTGCCGCAGCTCACTTTGCGGAAGAGGCGGCCGCATCGTAGCGGACGCGTGTTTCGTGCAAAAATTTTCATCCGTGATCTGCACAGGAAGCGTTGTCGCTTCCAGAAGCTCATCGTATCCGCGGTTGGACTGGATGAGCCCGCATTGGATGCAGCTTTCAAAAATGCCGGTAATCATCAGGCACTGGGCGACCGTCATGTCTCCCGCCAGCACCCAGACCCAATGGATCTTTTCGGCATACGCATAAACGTATGCCAGTGAAAGCGCAAACGGCACCAGCGGCAGCAAGCGGACTCTCTTCGTGTGCGGGATACGGCATTTTGTCACGATCATAAAAAGCGAGAGCGCCGCACAAAAGAGCTCCCAGCCGAGCACGAAGAAATAACCTCTCTCATAACGGTACGCAGCGTCCGACAAAACGCCGGACGGAAAGGAAAACACCCGCTGATGCAGATCGTTTGTTAAAACGAGCAGCAGGAGCAGCACCGTCGGCACATACAACAGCTTTGTCCACCGCGGCAAATGAAAGTCCTCCGGCTTTCCCAGCGACTGGGAGACGAATACCGAGAGCATGGGGATAAAGAGGATCGGGACATAGTAAAAATACCAGAGCCAGCGCTCCGCATCTGTATTGGCAATGGAAAACTTGATCGAGCGCAGGAGGAGCCACAGCACCATCAGCATCGAAATCGCCAGCAAATAGCGCTGCACCTGCGTCTGCACAATGCGGACCCGGACAGAGTGGCACCATGCGCACAGCAGGAAGATATAAATTCCGCTGCGCAAATGGCCATAAACCGGAGAATGGAGCACCGTTCGGCTGGCATAACGAAGCCACATGGCAAGCGCGATAAGCCCCAGCGCGGCAAGCGCATACAAAAGGCTCTTTTTTGTCGCTTTACTCATTCCGTGCTCCTTCCGGCTCCACGCATTCAAATGCAGTATATCATGCAGACAGAAAAAGAGCAATGCGGTTTTGGACGCTTTGCGGAGAGCGGAGAGGGGATATGGCCCGGAACAGAAAATAAATGCAAACCCTATCCAATCGGCGGGTGCGCGAGAGAAGACAATCGGCTAATATATAGTTGAAGCACTCTAAAAAGGGAAAGGCGGTGGAGAAGCACAGATGCGAAGAATCGTGCTGGATTTGCAGGGCGGCCTTTTGGCAGAGGCAGTCATGCAGGTGCTTGCGGGATACGATCCGGACTTCATCGTCTATCGCTCTTCAAAACCGGAGGATACGCTTGCGCTTTGCCGAAGCTGTCATGCCAATGTGCTGGTGATGGAGGTCATCCGACAGGGCATCTGGAAGCTGAGCGAGCGGCTCAGACTCTGCAGCGCGGTAAAAAACCTCGGGTGGGGCTGCAAGGTTCTTCTTCTGGTGGATGAGAACGCGGACGAACAGCTTGCCGCCGAGGTGCGGCAGACGGTGAAGGATCAGCTGGCCGATGATTTTATCTATGCGTCGGTGTCGCCAACGTATCTCGCGGGCGTGATCGACATACTTTGAAAGGAACGGTGAAAGATGAAAAAGCTCCTGCGATTTATTCCGGCGCTCGCGCTCGCGGCGGCGCTGCTCACGGTCACGGCACTTGCATGCTCGCCGGACGACAATAATCCGGAACACCATGAAAACGTTATACAGACCGATGAGAAAAAGCCAACCTGCCTGGAGGGAGGATACTACGAACTGGAATGTACCGTCTGCGGGTGGAGCCGCGTCTTTTCCATCGGCGACATCGTGCCCCACAAATTCGGGCCGTGGGAGATCGTTAAAGAGCCCACCTGCACAAAAGCCGGCGAGAAGCGAGCCTATTGCAGTACATGCAACAAGTGGTATCCAGAGCTCGTGCCGGCAACGGGCCACAGCTGGTATAAGTACTATACAAAAGAGCCTACCTGCACCACGGCAGGAGAATACTACACCTACTGCCGCAATTGCCCTGCGAGCCAGGGGCGCTCCACAGAACCTGCCACGGGTCACTTCTGGGTCGTCTGGAAGCGAGTATTTGCTACATGCACCACGCCGGGATATACCGAATTTGTCTGCGACGACTGCGGCGCGGATGGGGGGACCACCACGACGCCCGCCAAGGGGCACAGCTTCGGCGCGTGGTTTACCACGACGCAGGCCACCTGCACGGAGGAAGGCATGCAGAAGCGGGAGTGCACAACCTGCGGCGCTACGGAGAGCCGCGGCATCCCCAAGACGGGACATAAATTCGGCGCGTGGTTCACCACGACGCAGGCTACCTGCATGGAGGAAGGCATGCAGAAGCGGGAGTGCACAACCTGCGGCGTGACGGAGAGCCGCGGCATCCCCAAGACGGAACACGCCTGGAACGAAGGGACGATCGTCCTGGCGCCGACGACGGAGCAGGAGGGCGTTAAGGAATGGGTGTGCACGGCGTGCGGCATGGTGCGCACAAGACCGATCCCCAAGCTCACTTCGGGAGGGACGACCGCCGCGCCGGCTGCCTCGCCCACGGCCGCGCCGACGGACACGCCCGCGGCGTCGACCGACGCGCCCGCCGCCGAAACGGCGGATAAGAACGGCAAGGGCGAGAAGACCGGCGGCAAGGGCGAGAAGCCCGGCACCGGCGAAACTCCTGCCGGGCCGGACGACGCGCAGAAAAACCAAAAGGGCGATGCGCCCGAAAAGGCGGAAAAAAGCGGCTCCTCCGTGGGGAGAATTCTCCTGCTCACGCTTCTGCCGCTGCTTTTGATCGCCGCCGCCGTCGCGCTCCTGCTCATCCGGAAAAAGAAGGCTCGGCAGGACTGACCGGCGCTCCGCCCCGGGGCGGACAAAAAACAGCATTATCATTATGAAAAGCAAACATAAAGGAGATCAAAACATATGGGACTGTTTGACAAGAAGTATTGCAGCATCTGCGGCGAAAAGATCGGCTTTCTCGGCAACCGTAAGCTGGAGGACGGCAACCTCTGCAAAAATTGCTCCGCGAAGCTCTCACCCTGGTTTTCCGACCGGCGCAGCAGCACCGTGGAGGAGATCCGCGAGCAGCTTGCCTACCGTGAGGAAAACCGCAATGCCGTTGCGGCGCTCCATGTGACGCGCAGCTACGGTGAGAATACGAAGGTGCTTATCGACGAGGACGCCGGAAAATTCATCGTCACGCGCGCGCGGAACTATACCGACGCCAACCCCGACGTGATCGATTTCTCGCAGGTGACCGGCGTCGATCTCGACATCGACGAGGAACGCAGCGAGGAATACACCACCGACAAGGAGAATAAGCGCGTAAGCTATAATCCCCCGCGATATACGTTCAGCTATGACTTTTATGTTGTGATCCGCGTGAACCACAGGTATTTTGACGAAATGCGTTTCAAGCTGAACAGCTCAAGCGTTGAGACGACGCCCTCCGGCGGCGTGCCGCTTGTGCGCAAGCCGAACCCGATCCTTAACCACGATTACAAAGAGTATACGGCGATGGGTCAGGAGATCAAAAACACTCTCACCGAGGCGCGGCAGCGTGTCCGCGACGAGGCCGCGGCAGCCGCCGCGCCCAAAATGGCGGTCACCTGCCCCTTCTGCGGAGCGACGACCATGCCGGACGCCAACGGCTGCTGCGAATACTGCGGCGGCGCGTTAAACGGCTGAGCCGCCCGCAGGTAAACCGCAAAAGGAACAAAAGCAAGAAGAACGGCCCACACCCCAAACGTCGATTTTCAGAAAGGAGAAAATTATGGCAGACTTTGCAGGCACCATGAAAGAGGCAGCATTCGCAACCAGTCCCCGTGAATTTGATCTCTCCTATTCCACCACGCTTGAGGAGATCTTCGACAAACTCAATGCCCGCAGAACCGCGTTCCAGATGCCGTTTCAGATCAAGGGCGGCGTCGCCGGGCAGCGCATCGTGTTTGAAAAAGAGCCGAATCTGGATGTCACTCTCTGGCTTTATCTCTCTAACGGCACGCACATCCGTATCCAGCCGGTCATTTCAGAGGCCAAGGCGTCGGTCGGCGGCGTGCGCGTTGACAAGAACAGCGCTCTGCGCAAGGGCGTGAAGGGCGCAACGATTGGTCTCGCCACAGATCGCGGCGGCTACATTGACGCCGTAGCCGACGCGGTACAGAAGATCCTCAGCGGCGAGCCGGTCGCGGATTACATTCCGCCCGCAGTTCCCGTCGGTGCGGAGCCGCCGAAGAGCTGGCTTACCACGCTGCTCCTCTGCATCTTCTGCGGCGGGCTCGGCATCCACCGCTTCTATGTCGGCAAGATCGGCACCGGCATACTGTTCCTGCTTACCGCCGGGGTTTTCGGCATCGGAGTGATCGTCGATCTTATCAAGATCGCCACAGGAAAGTTCACCGACAAATACGGAAATGTCATTGTGAAGGATACGTAAAGGAGATTGACATGAGTAAAACCATGACCCGCTTTTTGAGCCTGCTGCTCATCGCTGTGCTGGCAATAAGTCTCTGCGGCTGCGGCGGCGAGGGAAAAAAGACAGAGTCCAACCAAATCAAGCTGGAAGACTATGAGCTCCTCTATAAGGACGCGTGCATCATGACCGATTCCGACGGGAACGATGCCGTTGTTCTGACGCTGGACTTTACAAACAACAGCAAGGAATCGGCGTCGTACATCTGGAGCATCAATGAAACACTTGTGCAGAACGGCGAGGAGCTGGAGGTCGCTGCCGTTATCACCGATTACGCCTCCTTCGCTACGGCAGTTGACAAACAGTTTGAGGATGTCGCGCCGGGCGAAACGCTTGAGGTACAAACGGCCTATGTGCTGAAGGATGCGGCTGCCCCGATAAAAGTGACGTTTGAGCAGCTGTTCGGCAAGAAAAACGGCACGATCACCATCGACCCAACTACGCTCAGCCGGGAAACGTCCGCCGATTCGACGGGCAGCACAAACACCGCCCTTCCCGCTCCGACGGGTGATGCGCTGCTTGACTGGTGGAACGGCGCGTGGTATGGCTGGTGGACGATGACCGGCTGCTCGGGCGCTTACGAGAGCATGGCGGGACAGTGGTGGGACGCCTGCGCTGTCATCGATATCGGCCTGGACTATACGGGCACCGTCACGATCTGGGACGAGGACTACTCGAGAGCGGATCCGATGTCGCAGGCGACGGTCACGCTGAACAGCGCCGGTGTCGGAGAGCACGGTACCGTGATGTCGGAGAGCGGCTACTTCACGAATCTGCCTTTGGAGCATGCCGACTGGATCGTTGATCCCGCGATCAACAGCCGCTTCCCCGATGTTGAAAACATGATCTGCATTGAGGGCTGGTACGAAGACGGCGAGGACGAGTTTTACTACGAGGTTTATCTGCGCCCGTGGGGGCAGCTCTGGGATGACTTCGCCGCCGACTATCCCGACGACGTCCCCTATTACTATGACGACTGGTATCTCCCGCTCGTGGAGGCCGGCAGCGCCATGCCGGATGTGGTCGGCGGCGAGGCCGTTCCTTCCGGCTCCGGCGGAACGGATGCGATGACCCAGACGCCCAACTCGGCGGACGCGCCCGCTGCGCCCACCGCCGCGAACGTATCCGGCGGAGACGGCATCGTAACGGAGGAGCAGGTACAGAAGGGCTACGTCTGGATGAACGAGGTCAATAATAATATTTTTGACGCAACCT
>OIZA01000935.1_pt1 | contig 12074 bp, 11 predicted proteins | sample 1588381 | NCBI WGS metagenome assembly OIZA01 (sample SAMN03283277) | human gut metagenome | biome: human-associated habitat; material: feces | host: Homo sapiens | place: Peru | collected 2012 | reverse complement strand
TCCATTCGTATGTTTCGATACTTTTTTACCCGTACTATTTCATAGTATGGTAATTTGTGATGCGGAAAATGACCTTGGAAGCGAAGGCTTTTTAGGCGGCACAGATTACACTGTGCCGCTTTTTTGTTTTTGGAGGAATAACCGATGATCGTCATTTTGAAAAACGGCGCTGCCGAAGAGAAGAAAAACCAGCTTATTGACTGGCTGAAGGAGCAGGGACTGCAGATCCACACCTCCGTCGGCGAGTATCAGACCGTTCTCGGTCTTGTGGGTGACACGAGCCGGGTCGATATGGACCTTATCGCCAGTCTCGGAATCGTAGATTCCGTCAAGCGCGTCACGGAGCCGTTCAAGTGCTGCAACCGCAAGTTCCACCCGGACGACACCGTCGTGCAGGTCGGGGACGTGCGCATCGGCGGCGGGAACTTCGTGATGATCGCGGGCCCGTGCAGCGTCGAGAGCGAGGAGCAGATCGTCGGCATCGCAAAGGCGGTCAAGGCCTCCGGCGCGCAGATCCTCCGCGGCGGCGCTTTCAAGCCGCGCACCTCGCCCTACGATTTTCAGGGCCTTGCCGCCACGGGACTCGAGCTTTTGAAGATCGCCCGGCAGGAGACGGGCCTTCCGATCGTCACGGAGATCATGGGCACCTCCGCGCTCGATCTTTTCGCGGATGTGGACGTCATCCAGGTCGGCGCGCGCAATATGCAGAACTTTGACCTGCTCAAGGAGCTCGGAAAGCTCCGCAAGCCGATTCTGCTCAAGCGCGGTCTCGCCGCCACGCTCAAGGAGCTTTTGATGAGCGCCGAGTACATCATGGCGGGCGGCAATGAGCAGATCATCCTCTGCGAGCGCGGCATCCGCACGTTTGACGATTATACGAGAAACACGCTTGATCTTGCCGCCGTGCCGATGCTCCATGAGCTGACGCACCTGCCGGTCATCGTCGATCCGAGCCATTCTACCGGTCTTGCCCGCATGGTGCGCCCGATGGCGCTCGCTGCGGCGGCCTGCGGCACGGACGGCCTCATCATCGAAGTCCACAACGACCCGATGCACGCGCTGTGCGACGGTGCACAGTCCATCAAGCCCGAGGAGTACGATGCGCTCTGCAGGGACGTGCGGACTATCCGCGAGGTGGCAATGCGATGACCGCAGGGATCGTCGGCCTCGGGCTGATCGGCGGCTCGCTCGCCAAGGCGTACCGCGCGCACGGCGCGCGCGTTCTTGCCTTTGATACGGACGGCGCGGTGCTCTCCTTCGCGCAGCTCGACGGCACGGTGGACGCCGTGCTGACAAAAGAAAATGTTTCCGAATGCGATATCGTTCTCATCGCGGTGCGCCCCGGCGCGGCGATATCGTATCTGCGCGAAGCGGCGCCGCATATCGGCGCGCGCCCCGTCGTCATCGACTGCTGCGGCGTTAAGCGGGAGGTGTGCGAGACCGCGTTCGCTCTCGCGCGGGAGCACGGCTTCACGTTTCTCGGCGGTCATCCGATGGCGGGCAGCCACCGCGCGGGATATAAGAATGCCCGCGCCAATCTTTTCCATGCAGCGCCCATGGTGCTCGTACCGCCGGAGGGAGACGATATCGCCCTTCTCGCGCGGGCCAAGGAGCTTTTGGCCCCGGCGGAGTTCGGGAAATTCTCCGTGACGAGCGCCGCGGAGCACGACCGCATGATCGCCTTTACGTCGCAGCTCGCGCATATCGTCTCGAATGCCTACATCAAAAGTCCCACCGCGCGCAGCCACAGGGGTTTCTCCGCGGGGAGCTATAAGGATTTGACGCGCGTTGCGTGGCTCGACCCTTCCATGTGGGCGGAGCTCTTTCTGGATAACCGGGACAATGTGCTCTTTGAGCTGGAAAGTCTCGCAAAGTCCCTCGCGCAGTACCGCGCGGCGGTGGAGAATAACGATCTCGCGGCGCTCACGGCGCTTCTCGACGAGGGCCGCCGGCGCAAGGAGGAGGTAGACGGACGATGAAAACGATCCATGTAACGGCGTCGCGCGAATACGATGTTGTTATCGGCGCGGGGCTTCTCGATGAATGCGGGCAGCGCATTGCCGCGGCCGTTCCGGGCGCGGAAAAGGCGGTCGTCTATACCGATACGACCGTGTTCCCGCTCTATGCAAAGCGCGTGACCGAGTCGCTCAAGGCCGCGGGCTTTACGGTATTGCAGGACTACTTTCTTGCCGGAGAACACTCCAAAACGTTCCGCAACTGGGAGCGTATCCTCCGTTTCTTTACCGAAAACCGCGTGAGCCGGAGCGACGTTGTCGTTGCGCTCGGCGGCGGCGTTGTCGGCGACATGGTCGGGTTCGCCGCGGCGTGCTACCAGCGCGGCGTCCGGCTCGTGCAGATCCCGACGACGCTTCTCGCCGCGGTGGATTCTTCCGTCGGCGGGAAAACGGCGGTCGATCTTCCGGCGGGGAAAAACCTTATCGGGGCGTTCTGGCAGCCGTCGCTCGTTATATGCGATACGGACACGCTCCAAACGCTTCCGGAAGCCGTCCGGCGCGACGGCTGCGCCGAGATTATCAAATACGGCGTACTGGATGGCGCGGCGCTTTTCTCCCGGCTGGAAAACAGCCTGCCGGACGAAATACCGGAGGATATTCTCGCGCGCTGCGTGGAGATAAAGCGTGATATCGTCGCCGCGGATGAATTTGATACCGGCGCGCGGCACCTTTTGAATCTCGGCCATACCGCCGCGCACGCGGCGGAGCTTTTGAGCGATTATTCGCTCTCCCACGGCAGCGCCGTGGCGATGGGGCTGTGCTCCATGGCGCGCGCGTGCGCCGCGCGCGGCCTCTGCAGCGAAGAGGACGCCGCGCGCATCGAAGCGCTTATCAAAAAATGCGGCCTTCCGACGGAGCTTCCGTATACGGCGGAAGCACTCGCCAACGCCGCGCTTTCGGATAAAAAACGCGCCGGATCAACGCTTCCCGTCATCACCGTTGAGGGGCTGGGACGCTGCGCCGTGCGAAAGATCGCTGCGTCCGATTATGCCGGATGGCTCCGGCAGGGGGGCGCAAAATGAACTTTGTCATTTCTCCGGGAGCACGCACCGGCGCGGTGCGCATCCCGGCTTCCAAATCGCAGGCGCACCGCCTGCTCATCTGTGCCGCGCTCGGCAAAGCGCCGGTAACGGTCCGCTGCGACGGGCTGAACGCCGACATTCTTGCCACGACCGCGTGCCTTCGCGCTCTCGGCGCGAACATCGCGGAGCAGGATGGCGCGTTGCATGTTGAACCGATCAAAGCAGTGCCGGACTGCCTCTGTGTTCTGCCCTGCGGCGAGAGCGGATCGACGCTCCGGTTTTTGCTCCCGGTCGTCGGCGCACTCGGCGCGGACGCGGTGTTCCTGCGGGAAGGACGGCTGCCTGAGCGCCCGCTCGAGCCGCTTTTGAGCGAGCTTGTCCGCGGCGGCATGATGTTCCGATCCGAGGGCGGGGAGCTCTTCTGCTCCGGAAAACTCGCGCCGGGAGAATATACGCTTCCCGGAAACATTTCCTCGCAGTACATTTCCGCGCTGCTTTTCGCGCTGCCGCGCCTTGCCGGGAACAGCGCGCTCACGATCACCGGCGCGCGGGAGAGCGAGGGCTATATCGCCATGACGGAGAACGCCCTCGCCCAAAGCGGCGTCCGGCTATTTAAAACGGATTCCGGGTATGATATCCCCGGCGGGCAGACGTACGCCCTGCCCGCCGCGGTCAAGGTCGAGGGGGACTATTCCTCGGCGGCGTTCTTCCTCTGCATGGGCGCGCTCTCGCACGCCGGCATCACCGTTTCCGGCCTGCGCGCCGATTCCGCGCAGGGCGACCGCGCCGTGCTAGATATTCTCCGCGCGATGGGAGCATGCGTGGAGGAAGCGGCCGCGGGCATCACGGTGCGGCGCGGCACGCTTCACGGCGCGGTCATCGACGCCGCGCCCGTCCCCGATCTCATCCCCGCGCTCTGCGCGCTCGCTGCGGCGGCGGAAGGGGAGACGCGCGTTGTGAACGCCGTGCGGCTCCGGCTCAAGGAATCCGACAGGCTCGCAACGACCGCGGCAATGCTCGCTTCTCTCGGCGCACACGTCGAGGAGCTGCCGGAGGGACTCATCGTTCACGGCGGCGGACTTCGCGGCGGCGCGGTGAGCGCGCAGCACGACCACCGCATCGCCATGGCGGCGGCGGTGGCGGCGTGCGCCTGCACGGAGACTGTCACAGTCGAGGGCTGGGAGTGCACAAACAAATCCTATCCGCGCTTTGGCGAGGACTTTAACGCTTTGAAAAGGGAGGAAACGCCGTGAGCAGTCTGGGAAAAAACTTTCGCATCACGATCTTCGGCGCTTCGCACGGCGAGGCCATCGGCGTCGTTATGGAAGGGCTGCCCGTGGGCTTTGCCATCGATATGGATGCGCTCAACGCCTTCCTCATACGGCGCGCACCGGGGCGCGGGGCGTTTGCCACCGCGCGGCGCGAGAGCGATGCGCCGCTCTTTCTCAGCGGCGTGAAAAACGGCGTCACCTGCGGCGGCGCGGTCACGGCGGTCATCCGCAACGGCGACGCCCACCCCGGCGACTATGACGCTCTGCGCAATACGCCGCGCCCCGGCCACGCGGACTTTGCCGCCCGCATGAAAGACGGCGATGCCGTCGATCTCTCCGGCGGCGGACGCTTTTCCGGACGGCTCACCGCGCCGCTCTGCGTTGCGGGCGGCATCGCCATGCAGCTTCTGGAAGAGGAAAACATCCGCATCGTTTCGCATATCGCCTCCATTGCCGGTATCGCGGACGAGGGCATCTTCCCGGCGTCCACGCTGGGAAAACCGTTCCCGACGCTCAGCGAAGCGCGCGGCGAGGAGATGCTCGCTGCCATTGCAAAGGCACGCGCCGACGGCGACAGCGTCGGCGGCGTGGTAGAGTGCGCGGTGCTCGGTTTGCCTGCGGGTCTCGGCGACGCGCTTTTTGACGGCGTGGAGAGCCGTCTCTCCGCGGCGCTCTTCGGTATTCCCGCTGTGAAGGGCGTGGAGTTCGGCGCGGGGTTCGCCGCCGCCGCGCTGCGCGGCAGCGAGAATAACGACGCCTTTGTGCTGCGCGGCGGGAGGGCTATGACGGAGACGAACCGCTGCGGCGGCATCCTCGGCGGCATCACGACGGGCGCGCCGCTCGTGTTCCGCACGGCGTTCAAGCCGACGCCGTCCATCGCGCGGCGGCAGCGCACCGTTGATCTCGCCGCCATGCGCGAAACGACGATCGAGATCGCCGGCCGGCATGACCCCTGCATCGTGCCGCGCGCCGTTCCCTGCGTGGAAGCGGCGGCAGCGGTCGTGCTATATGATATTCTTTGTTCGGAAAGAGGGAGAAAGCCATGAACATGGACGAACTGCGAGACAGGATCGACGCGGTGGATGACGAGCTGCTGCGATGCTTTGCCGAGCGCATGGACATCGCCGGGGACATTGCCCGGTATAAAGCCGAACACGGCCTTCCGGTGCTCGATGAGCGGCGGGAGCGGGAAAAGCTCTACGCCGTGAGCGAAAAAGCGCCGGAGGAGCTGCAAAGCTACGCCGTGTCGCTCTACGCGCTGCTCTTTGAGCTCAGCCGCAGCCGCCAGAACCGCCTGCTGCATAAGCAGAGCCCGCTCGCCGAGAGCATTCAGGCAGCGATCGAGCAGACGCCGCCGCTTTTCCCGGAGAAGGCCGCCGTCGCCTGTCAGGGCGTCGAGGGCTCCAACTCCCAGATCGCGTGCGAGCGGCTGTTCCGCCTGCCGAACGAGCTTTACTTTTCGAGCTTCGACGCGGTGTTCAACGCCATCGAAAAGGGCCTCTGCCGCTACGGTGTGCTGCCCATCGAAAACAGCACCGCGGGTTCGGTGAACGCCGTGTACGATCTTATGATGCGCCACCATTTCCACATCGTCCGCTCGGTGCGCGTGAAGATCGACCACAACCTGCTCGCGAGGCCCGGCGCAAAGCTCTCCGGCATCCGCGAGATCTATTCGCACGAGCAGGCGCTCAGCCAGTGCGCGCAGTTCCTCTCGTCGCTTCCGGGCGTGAAGGTCATCCCGTGCGAGAATACGGCGCTCGCGGCAAAGCTCGTTGCGGAGTCCGGGCGGAACGACGCTGCGGCGCTCTCCACGCGCGCGTGCGAGCGGCTGTACGGTCTGGAATGTCTCGCCCCCTCCGTGCAGGATACGGCGAACAACTACACGCGCTTCATCTGCATTGCGCGCGATCTGGAGATCTATCCCGGCGCGGATCGGACGAGCCTTATGATGACGCTGCGCCACGAGCCCGGCTCGCTTTATAAAGTGCTCTCGCGCTTCTATGCGCTCGGCATCAACCTGAACAAGCTCGAAAGCCGCCCGCTCCCGGAGCGCAGCTTTGAGTTCATGTTCTATTTCGATCTGGAAAACCCGGTGTACGATCCCGCCTTCCTTCAGCTTGTGAGCGAGCTGGGGGACATCAGCGAGGAATACACCTATCTTGGAAGCTATAGTGAGGTAATTTGACATGATGCATTGCGGACTTCTTGGACAAAAGCTCAGCCACAGCTATTCTCCGGCCATCCATTCCATGCTCGGCGACTATGAGTATAAGCTCTATGAGACCGAACCGGAGAATGTGGAGACCTTCCTTCGGAAGGGCGATTTTGACGCGCTGAACGTCACGATCCCCTACAAAAAGTGCGCCGCGGCGATTTGCGACGAGCTCTCCGAAACGGCGCGCGCCATCGGCAGCGTCAATACGATCGTCCGCCGCGCCGACGGAACGCTCTACGGCGACAATACGGACGTCTACGGCTTTGAAGAGCTGCTGCGCCGCGCGGTGTTCTCGCCGCGCGCGAAAAAGGTGCTCGTGCTCGGCAGCGGCGGCGCTTCCGCCGCGGTGGTGTACGCGCTCGAAAAGCAGCAGGCGCGCGAGATCGTCGTCGTCTCCCGCGATGGGAAGGACAATTACTCCAACCTCTCCCGCCACACGGACGCCGAGCTCATCGTGAACACCACGCCGGTCGGCATGTACCCGCACAACGGCGAGGCGGTCATCGATCTGCTGCGCTTCCCGCACTGCCGCGCCGTCGTCGATCTCATCTATAATCCCGCGCGCACGGAGCTTTTGCTGCAGGCGGAAAAACTCGGCATCCCCTGCGCGAACGGCATGGTCATGCTCGCGGCGCAGGCCATCCGCGCGAGCGAGATCTTCACCGGCAAAAAGGCGGCGTCCGGCGCGCTCGAGCACGCCATCGACCTCGTGAAGAGCAAGACGATGAACATCGTCCTCATCGGCATGCCCGGCTGCGGCAAGTCCGCCGTGGCGGAGGCGCTCGGCAAGGCGCTCGGCCGCGAGGTGCTCGATACGGACGCCTATATCGAGGAGCACACCGGCTATACGCCCGAGCAGATCATCACAATGCAGGGCGAGTCCGCGTTCCGCACGCACGAGAGCGAGGCCGTGCGCGAGCTCGGCAGCGCCTTCGGCGCGATCGTCGCCACCGGCGGCGGCGCGGTGCTCCACGAGGAGAACTACGCGCCGCTGCACCAGAACGGCGTCATTTTCTGGCTGCGCCGCGATCTTGACAAGCTCGAGCGCGACGGCCGCCCGCTCTCCCGCGCGGGAAATCTCAACGCCATGTACGAAATGCGCGAGAAGCGCTATCTCCGCTTTGCGGACTATATCATCGACAACAACCGTGCGCTCGAGGACACCGTGGAGGACATCCGCAAGGTGATCCTATGAAGATCCTCGTCATCAACGGCCCCAATCTGAACCTTCTCGGCGTGCGGGAACCGGAGCTTTACGGAAAGCGTGACTTTGCCGCGCTCGAGGCATATATCCGTGCGTCCTGCCGGGAGCTCGGCGCAGAATGCGAGCTTTTCCAGTCCAACCACGAGGGCGCGATCGTCGATGCCATCCAGTCCGCTCTCGGACGGATGGACGGCATCGTCATCAATCCCGCGGCGTATACGCACACGAGCGCCGCCATTCTCGACGCGCTCAAGGCCGTCGCGCTCCCGGCGGTAGAGGTGCATCTCACCGATATTCGAGAGCGCGAGAGCTTCCGGCACGTGTCCTACGCGGGCATGGCGTGCGAAAAGACGTTCGCCGGGCTGGGCTTTGAGGGCTACCGGAGAGCGGTCGAATATCTTGTGAACCGGGGGAAAACCACATGATCCCATCCGAAGTATACGCGCTCGGCGCGTCCGGCAACCCCATCCGGGAGATCGCCGATTACGCCATGCGCCGCGCCGAAGAGGTCGGCGCGGAAAATGTTTACGATTTCAGCATCGGCTCGCCGAGCATTGCGCCGCCCGCAGCTGCACGCCTACAGCCCCGATCAGGGCTTGCCGGAGGTGCGCAGGGCCGTGGCAGAGTATCTGAACGGCGCGTTTTCCATGACCTACGCGCCGGAGGATATCTATATGACGAGCGGCGCGTCCGCGGGCCTTGCCATCGGCTGCCGTGCGCTGCTCTCGCCGGGGGACGAGTGCATCACGCTCACGCCGTACTTTTTCGAATACCGCACCTATACCGAGGCCGCCGGCGGCGTCATGCGCGAGGTGCCCTCCGAGCCGGAGACGTTCCAGCTCGATTATGAGGCCTTCGCCGCGGCGGTGAACGGGAAAACGTGGCTCGTGATCCTGAACTCCCCCAATAACCCCTCCGGCGTCGTGCTGGGGGAGGAGAGCATAAAGAAGATCGCCGCTCTGCTCACCGAGCGCTCGGCGGAGTACGGTCACCCGATCTACATCCTCGCGGACGAGCCGTACCGCGATCTTGTCTACGACGGCGACGCCGTGCCGTACATCCCCGGTTTCTATCCTGACACGATCTACTGCTACTCGTTCAGCAAATCGCTCTCGCTGCCCGGCGAGCGCGTCGGCTATCTCGCCGTGCCGCCGGAGAGCAAAGACCGCGCCGCGCTGCGCGCCGCCGTTTCCGGCGCGGGCCGGATGCTGGGGTATGTCTGCGCGCCGGTGCTCTTCCAGCGCGTGTGCGCCGCGTGCCTCGGCCGGACGGGGGAGCTGCGCGAGTATAAGAAAAACCGCGATCTCATCTGTGAGGGGCTCGCCGCGCTCGGCTTTTCCTGCGCGAAGCCGCAGGGGGCGTTCTATCTCTTCGTAAAATCACCGGAGGAGGACGCGCGTGCCTTCTGCAAAAAGGCGATGGCGCACGATCTTCTGCTCGTGCCGGGCGATGATTTCGCCTGTCCGGGCTACGCCCGCCTTGCCTACTGCGTGCCGGAGGAGCGGCTGCGCCGCTCGCTGCCCGCCTTTGCCGCCCTCGCCGAAGAATACGGCTTAAAAGCCGAATAAACCAAAGAAAAGGCCGTGCCTCCCCAAATTGGGAGGCACGGCCGGAGCTTGTCAAAAAAGTATTTTTGACAAGCTCTCAAACGAGACCCACTTCGTTGGGCTCTCGTTTGAAAAGGCTGCGGCTCGCCGCAGCGCACTCGCTTCGCTCGCACGTTTGCGAGCCGTAAAGTATTTTCTCCGACGCACATGTCGCCGGAGAAAATAGTTGAAACTTTATTTGCGCCTGCGGGCGCAAACTCTGCGAGGCTTTTTCGACGGGCTGTGGGCGGGGCTCTGCCCCGCCCGTTCAATGTCCCCTTTCCGGGGGCATTTTATTTTTCTGTTCTTTTTCGCAGGGCGCGGCGGGTGCGGCGGATGTGGCGCTCATAGTCGCCGCTCTCCAACAGCTCGGCAAGCACGAGCTGCTCAAAGAGCGGCACGGTGCACGAATAAAACCCGATCCGCTCGGCGTACTGCGCCGCGAGCTTTTCCGAGAGCACCATATAGCCCATGCGCAGCGACGGCGCGACCGTCTGCGAGAATGTGTTCAGGTAGATCACGTTTCCGCTCTCGGCGAGCGAGAACACCGTTTCCTCCGGCTTGGACGCGACCGTGAACTCCGAAGAAAAGTCGTCCTCAACGATATACTGCCCCGGCTCGGAAGCCCAGCGGATATACTCGCGCCGCTTGGCCGCGGACGCGGTGACATTGCTCGGATAGCTGCGGTAGGGCGTAATATGCAGCACGGAGGCGCGTGTTCCGGCAAGCGCGTCGCTGCGGATGCCGTCCGCGCCGAGCGGCAGAAGCTCGAGCGAAGCGCCGTGCGCACGGTAAACGAGCGCGATCTTTTCATACGACGGATCCTCTGCCGCGTAGATGCGCGCCGCGCCGAGAAGCTGCACGATCAGTCCGTAGAGATATTCCGCGCCGGAGCCGACGAATATCTGCTCCGGCTTCACGCGGATGCCGCGGCTGCGCGCGAGATAGCGCGAGATCGCCTGCCGCAGCGCATCGCAGCCGTTGTTCGGGCTTTTTTCCAGAAGCTGCTCGCCGTACTCGCTGATGACGCGGCGCATCACCCGCGAGAGCACCGAAAACGGAAAGTCCGCCCTCTCCCCCGCCGGGACAGCCGCCGGTCTTACCGGCGCGCTCGGCACAAAGCCGTCCGTATCGTGGAACTGCACATAGTGCCCGCTGCGGCGGCGCGCTTCGAGATACCCTTCGTCCGTCAGCAGCGCGTAAGCGTGCTCTACCGTGACGACGCTCAGCCCCTCCTCCTCGGCCAGCTGCCGTTTGGACGGCATCCGCGCGCCGAAGGGATAATCGCCGCGGACGATCTCGCCGCGCAGGCGCTCATACAGTCGCAGATACGCCGGGCGGTGTTCGTTGTCCTGTTTCATCTGGTATTATTATTTTCTCCTTCTCTGGATATTTTAATATATCCAGAACATTGTAAGCTATGGGTAAGAAAAAAACAAGGGGAGATATATCCATGACAACGAAAACGAAACACGGCACGCGCTGGCTCTGCACGACGGCGCTGCTGATGGCGATGAACATCATTATGAGCATGAGCGTGTTCAGCGTTCCCGTTCCGGGCGGCCATCTCTATCTGAACGATGTGATCATCTGCTTTGCCGCGCTGATCCTTGACCCGCTGGGGGCGTTCTGCGTCGGCGGTGTCGGCGCGTTCCTCGGCGATTTCTTCTTTTATCCGACGCCGATGTTCGTCTCGCTCGTCACGCACGGATTGCAGGCGGTCGCCATCTCGCTCTGCGCCCACCGGATGATGAAGGAGAAGCCCGTGATCGCGTCCCTCATCGGCGTGCTGCTCGGCGCGGTCATCATGGTCGTCGGCTACTCGCTCGGCCGCGCGTTCATCTACGCGACGCCCGCCGCGGCGATCGCAAAGCTCCCCTACCAGATCCTGCAGGCTCTCGTCGGCGCGGCGCTCGGCATGGTGCTGCGCTGGAAAGTAAAGCCGCTCGCAAAGCTCGCCGGGAAGCTCGGCGAGACGGTGGGATAAAGGTTGTCTTTTCCTGAGCGATGTGGTAAAATCATTGTCACTCAGCAAAGGAGTGATAGCTATGAAAAGAAAAGCTTTTGCGGCGCTCGCCGCCGTTTGTCTCGTGCTCTGCCTGATCCTCGCCGGATGCGGCACCGTGAGCGAGGAGGATTATCCCCCGCTGGAGAAGGTCGATCTCTCCTCCATGACACTCGGAACGGTCAGCAACAGCACGTTTTCGACGCAGTATCCCGCCGATAAGTGGACCGGCAGCGACGGCACTTCCCCGCTCATCATCTATTATAACGATACGCAGGGAACCGGACAGGCCGTCAATATCAACGCGCAGCAGTCCGGCACCTACAGCGGCAAGTTCACGGAAAAGTACATGAACAAGCTCACGGAAAGCATTACCGAATCGTTCCCCAACATTGAGATCCTCAATGCCGAGCTCCGCTCGATCAACGGCAAGAGCGTGATCTACACCGAAACGGTCACGCGCTTCAACGATGAGATGCTCGACCGTCTTCTCGAGCAGGGCGTCATCACGCAGGACGACATTGACGCCGCCGGAGGCCGCGATGCGATCCTCTCCATCCCGCCCACGGATCAGATCACGCTCTACGCCGTGACCGGCGCTTACCTCTACATTTACACCGGCACGTATTACGAGGAGAGCCAGAAGGCCGATGTGCTTGAGGCTCTGACCGTCATGGCGCAGACGACCGCAGAAGTTAAATAACTCGCCGCTCTCCATAGAAAAGCGGAGCAGTCAGAAATGACTGCTCCGTTTTT
>OIZA01000934.1_pt1 | contig 12084 bp, 7 predicted proteins | sample 1588381 | NCBI WGS metagenome assembly OIZA01 (sample SAMN03283277) | human gut metagenome | biome: human-associated habitat; material: feces | host: Homo sapiens | place: Peru | collected 2012 | reverse complement strand
GTTTTTAGAAAGGAGCAAATTTATGAAGATTATAAGTCTGTATAAAAAAGCCGTTGCCATCGCTCTTGTAGTCATCCTTGCGTCCGGTGTGTTGCCATTCGCCGTGTTTGCGGAAGATACCGAGGATACGTCCGAAAAAATTGTTGAAATAACATATGACAGCTTTCCGGATCGTAATGTTTACAGCAACGCCGTTTCTTTTGACATCAATAAAGACGGCTGGCTTAGTCAGAGAGAAATAGACCGCGCCGAAACATTATGGTTAGGTATGTATGTCAGGGATTGCAGAGGCATTGAATATTTCACCGAGCTTAAAGAACTGCGTGTGAGCAGCGCCCGGGATTTGGAAAAAATCGATGTATCGAAGAACACGAAGCTCGAGACTCTTATTATAGGGCTGACAAAAATAGCCGAGATTGATTTAAGTCATAATACTGCTCTTAGCTACCTGTCTTTATCTAACAACAATCTGACATCGCTTGATCTTTCAAACAACACCGCACTTGAATATCTTGATTGCAGCGGAAACCAAATATCGGATTTAGTAATCGATAAGTGTCTGAATCTGAAGAACATTGATTGCAGCAAAAATAATATCAGCGGCTCATACGATCTGAGAAATATGACAGAGCTTGAGAGTGTCAGATTTACCGAAAACGGGAATGTACGCATTTCGGTGAACGGACTGAAGAGACTCGAATATATCGGTCTCGGCGATACCGGGCTTTCTTCGTTAAGAATTGCTGACTGTCCGAATCTTAAAGAGATTTATTGTCCTGACAATAAGCTGACAAGCCTTTCGATTGAAAACTGCCCAATAATAACCCGTCTCGAGTTAAAGAATAATTTTTTGGAAAGCCTGGACGGTGTAAAAACCTACACTGTTGAATATTTGAATGTCGAAAACAACAAGTTGACCTCGCTTGATACTTCGCAGTTTTCAAATCTCTTCTTTTTATTCTGCAATGACAACGACATTTCTTCTCTTAATTTTGACAATAACGGTTATCTTAGTGATGTGGAATGTAAAAATAACAAGCTCACATCACTGAAGATTATTGACAAAAACCGTGAGTTAAAGAATGTTATTTGCTCGAATAATCCGATTGAAACATTGGAACTTTCGGGAGGGCGGTTAAATAATGTTGTTTGTGAAAATGCCAAACTATCCTCGATCGAAAAAATCGAGGCTCCGAATCTTTTATCTTTAAATGTAAACAACAATCGCTTCACATATATTGATATTTCGGCTTATCCGAATCTTATTGATCTCTTCTGTAACGATAATCAGATCACAAAAATCGATGTAAGCAAAAACGGCGATAACTGCAAAAAATTCTGGCGCCTTTATTGTGAAAATAATAACCTTACTGCGATTGACGCAGAGAACAACGAACATCTTTCCTATACATATTCAACTGATAACTACTGTATTCATGCGAGAGGCAATTCCTTCAAAATTGAGCCTGACGAAAACGGACGGTATGACCTTTCAAAGCTTACGGAAGTCTCCGGCTTCGATGTAAGCCGCACCTCGAACTGGGTCGGCGGTACTGTCGACGGGAACATTTTAACCGTCGCTCCCGGCGCAAAAGAGGTTACATATACATACCTTATGAAAGAGAAAAACATTAACGGCGATCCCGTTGCAGAGACTTTCACCTTGCTGCTGCCCAAAAATGAGTGCAAGCACGCTCACACGTCGGTTGTCGGAGCAAAAGCGGCAACCTGTAAAGAAAAAGGCTTCACGGGCAACACCGTTTGTAATGATTGCAAAGAGATAATTGCAAGCGGCACTGAAATCGCTGTTAATCCAAACAATCACAAGGGCAAAACGAGCGTTATAAACAAGAAAAATGCCACCTGTACCGCAAAGGGCTACACGGGTGATACCAAGTGCAGCGATTGCGGAGCTGTTCTTAAAAAGGGCGTCTACATTGCGGCAAAGGGCCACTCATTTAAAACAGTCGTTACCAAAGCCACACTCACAAAGAACGGCTCGACCATAACAAAATGTACGACCTGCCAAGCGATAAAGTCAAAGACGACCATAGCGTCGATCAAGACAATCTCCCTCTCAAAGACCACTTTCACCTACAACGGCAAGACCCAACGCCCGTCGGTAGTTGTCAAAGACCGCACAGGCAAGACCCTCAAAAACGGCACAGACTACACAGTCAAATATTCATCAGGCTGTAAAAATGTCGGTCAGTATTCGGTAACGATCACATTCAAAGGCAAATACAGAGGCACAAAGACGCTTGTCTTCAAGATCGTTCCGAAAGGAACATCTATCTCCAAACTCACGGCAGGCAAGAAGCAGTTCACCGCCAAGTGGTCGGCGCAGACCGCCCAGACCAAAGGCTACGAACTCCAATACAGCACCAAGTCAAGCATGAGCAGAGCAAAGACTGTCACTGTCGGCAAGAACAAGACGACTTCCGCAAAGGTCAAAAAGCTCAAGGGCAAGAAGAAATACTATGTCCGAGTCAGGACGTATAAGCTTGTCAAGATAAACGGAAAGAACGTCAAGCTCTATTCGTCATGGTCAAAGGTCAAGTCGGTTAAGACTAAATAACCCAACGGGACGGGGCGCAGCCCCGTCCCGTTTTGCACACTATAACGCCCCACCGTCGCATTATGCGGCGGTGGGGCGCTTTGTCGGTCTTTTTAGAAATTCTCACTTTTTGTCCCGATTGATACGCTTTATACGGGTATCTTTCTTTATATATCTGCATAAATCATTTCAAGAAACCCGTGTGGGAATATTACTTCTGTATTAACACTCCCGTCAATGTTATAATTCGATTAGTTTTACTTGGCGAATACTTGCAAAATTTCTCGTGACGGGGTGAAAATATGAATGTGAAGCGCAGGCTTAAACGCATTAAGAGCATAATCCTTGACGCGATTTATCCTCCGAGGTGCAGCGGCTGCGGAAAGCTGCTTTCCGAGGGCGCCGTGTGCGATAAATGCAGAAAAAGCCTTGTCCCGATAGCGTCTCCCGTCTGCCATAAATGCGGCGCTTCACTCAAAGATCACGATCCGCTGACCTGCGATCAAATCTGCGCCGAAACCGTCGCGGCATATTACTACGGCGGAACGGTCAAAAATATGATACTCGAGCTTAAAGACAATGTCCGCGACGGAATTTTCGATGAGTTCTTCGCCGATGTCTGCGATAAGATCACCTCTGAATATGCCGATGTCGAATTTGATACAGCCGTCTGCGTACCGTCGTATGACAAAGACGAATATAACTCGTCCGCCGTTATCGCCGAAAGGCTCGCCCGAGCTTTCCTGCTCGACTTCGACCGCGAGACCCTCGAAAAATGCCGCGAAACCCAAAAGCAACACTTTCTCGGCATGGATGAGCGCCTGACCAACCTCTCCGGCTCGATAAAAATCGGCGAGGGAAAAGCGGAATCCGTCAAGGGCAAAACCGTGCTTCTTTGCGACGATGTCAAAAGCACGGGCGCCACGCTCAACGAATGCGCCAAAGCGCTTTATTCGGCAGGCGCGAAAAAGGTATGCTGCATATCCATAGCCGTCAGCGACTACACCTGCAATCAGACATAACCCGAATTGTGTATCATATAAGACGAAAACAAGAAGAAATTTTCCCTCCGGGCTGTACGCTTTAATGTCTGCTCGGGGGTTCCCCGTACCCGAAAGAAAGTTGGGAGCGAACTGATTAACAATTTATAACAAATTATATAAAAACAGCCGCGATTATTGAAAAAATATTGTAATGTATGTATAATATCAGTATCAACTTACAAAAAACGGAGGGATAACCTTGACTAAAGAAAACACCGCGGTAAGACCGTTCGGCATGAGGGACAAGATAGGCTACGCCTTCGGCGACTTCGGCTGTAACATGAGCTTCGCCTTCATCAACAACTATATGATGATTTTCTTCGTCACCTGCATGAAGATCGACCCCATACTTTTCGGCTTTTTGATATTGGCGGGAAAAGTCTTCGACGCCATCAACGACCCGATAATCGGCGGACTTTGCGACTCGGCGAAACCCGGAAAAGACGGAAAATTCAAGCCGTGGATAAAGTGGGCGAGCCCGTTCCTGCTCCTGTCGAGCATAGCTATGTTCATCTATGCTCCGAACGCCGCCTACGGCGTTAAGGTCGCCATGTGTCTGGGCATTTACTGCATTTGGAGCGTCGCTTATACGAGCGTCAACGTTCCATACGGCTCGATGCAGTCATGCATAACGAGCGTTCCGAGCGAGAGAGCCGACCTTTCGCAGTGGAGAAGTATCGGCGCAATGGCGGCGCAGATCCCCGTCATGATACTGCTCCCGAAACTCGTTTATGACAAGAATAAAAACCCCAGAGGCGAGCTTTTCATCTATATCGTCGCCGTTATGGGCGTTATCGGCCTTGTATCGTTCTATCTTTTGAGAAAGATGACGACCGAGCGCGTCACTCCTGTCGTTCAGAACCAAAAGTTCAACTATGTTGAAACAATGAAGTCGTTCTTCAAGAACAAACCCATGCTCGGCGTGACGATCTCCACGGTCGCATATATCGCTTTGATGATGACTGTCACATCGTCGATACCGTATACATTTATGTGCTACTTTAAAAACACGGATCTCATTTCGGTCGCGAGCATAGTCGCAGGCTGCCCTGTTGCCATAGGTATTCTCCTTGTCAAGCCTGCGCTTAAGAAGTTCACGAAGAAACAGCTTTGCACATATCCGTTTGTTATTTCCGCCGTGGCTTCGGCCGTTGCCGCTTTCGTACGCATCAGAAATCCGTACTTGTGGATGGTGCTTCTCGCGGTCGCAATGTTCGGCGCGGCGTTCTATATGACTCTTATGTGGGCGCTCGTCGCCGACTGTATCGACTATCAGGAGAAAGTAAGCGGCAGAAGAGAGGAAAGCTCAATCTACGCCACCTATTCTTTCTTCCGCAAGGTCGCTCAGGGCATCGGCGCAGCCGCCGTTTCATTCGCCATCAGCGCAACGGGATACAGCAAAGATCTCGGCGCTCTTGAGCAGGCGGCAGGCGTACCAGAAAAGATATATTTTGTGACAAGCTTCCTGCCGCTTATCGGCGCGGTTATCAGCTTTGTCAGTATGCATTTCCTTTATAAGCTCAACGACAACGCAGAGCTTGAAGAATAACCCGGAGGCACAGTTATGAGAGAAAAAATCAACATAAATATAGACTGGCTGTTTTCGAAGAGCGCTAAATCCGCGCCGAACAGCCTGCCGACCGACTGGGAGAAGGTCAACCTTCCGCACACATGGAACGGAACCGACGGTCAGGACGGCGGAAACGACTATTACAGAGGTAAGTGCTTCTACGCAAAATCGCTTAAAAAATCCGAACTCGGCGATTCTTCGGTACACTACCTTGAGTTCGAAGCTGTCAATTCGAGCGCCGAGGTATACTGGAACGCAAAACTTATCGGCAGGCACGACGGCGGATATTCGACGTTCAGAGTGAAGATCCCCGAGATACTCGACGAAAACCTGCTCGTCGTCGCGGCGGATAACAGCCCGAACGACAGAGTTTATCCGCAGGTCGCCGACTTCACATTCTACGGCGGTATATACCGCGATGTTTCGGTCATATCTGTGAACGAGCGTCACTTTGATCTTGATTTCTACGGCGCGCCGGGTGTTCGCATAATTCCGAGAGTTGACGGCTCAAGCGCGACGGTTGAAACCGAGTTTTATGTCAATGGCCCGTCAGACTGTCTCATTCAGTACACTATAAGCGATATGGACGGCAATGTCGTAATTTCGGGCGAAACAGCCGCGGACAGCGCAAGAGTATTCCCGAAGATAGAAAACGTCCACCTTTGGAACGGCGTGGACGATCCGTATCTTTATACTCTCACGGCTAAGCTTATCTTTGGCGGCGAGGAAACGGACGAAATAAGCGCAAAGTTCGGATGCCGCAGCTTCAGGATAGATCCGCAGAAAGGCTTCATCCTCAATGGCAGACCGTATCCGCTCAGAGGTGTTTCGCGCCATCAGGACAGACCCGTTATCGGCAACGCTCTGACCGAGAAAGAGCACAGAGAAGACATGGAGCTTATATGCGAGGTCGGAGCGAACACAATACGACTCGCTCACTATCAGCACAGTCAGACCTTCTATGACCTTTGCGACGAAAAGGGTATGATAGTCTGGGCGGAGATACCGTATATCTCAAAGCACATGCCGACGGGCGAAGAGAACACTCTTTCACAGATGAAGGAGCTTATATATCAGAATATCAATCACCCGAGTATAGTTGTATGGGGACTTTCAAACGAGATAACCATGAACGGAGCAGGGGACGCTTCGCTGCTTGAAAATCACAGAAAGCTCAACGATCTCGCCCATAAGCTCGACAGCAGCCGACCGACGGTCGTCGCTGTACTGAGTATGTGCGACCCCGACGAAGCATATGCGAAGATATCCGATGTCGTGTCATATAACCACTATTTCGGCTGGTACGGCGGAAAGTATGATATGTACGGCCCGTGGTTTGATAAGTTCCATAAGAAATATCCCGACAGAGCGATCGGACTGAGCGAATACGGCTGCGAGGCACTCAACTGGCATACCTCAGCGCCCGAACAGGGAGATTACACCGAGGAGTACCAAACAATATATCATGAGGAAGTCATCAAACAGCTCGCCGAGCGTCCATGGCTTTGGGCGACCCACGTTTGGAATATGTTCGACTTTGCCGCCGACGCAAGAAGTGAGGGCGGCGAAAACGGCATGAATCATAAGGGACTCGTCACCTTCGACAGACAGTATAAAAAGGACGCGTTCTACGCCTACAAAGCATGGCTTTCAAAGGAACCGTTCGTCCACATCTGCGGAAAACGCTACATCGACAGAACCGAGGATACGACAGAAGTCCGCGTGTACACCAACATGGATGAGGTCGAACTTTTCGCCAACGGGGAAAGTCTCGGAAAACAGAAAAAAGAGCGCTATCCGTTCTTCAAATTCGCTGTTCCGAACGTCGGCGAGACCAAACTCACGGCGAGGGCAGGCGAGCTTGAAGACGAGAGCTTCATCAGAAAGGTCGACAAACCCAACCCCGACTATGTTCTCAAGGAGGAGGGCGCGGTCATCAACTGGTTCGAGATCGAAACTCCGCCGGGATACATGAGCGTAAACGACACGATAGGCGACATTCTGTCGACTTTCAGGGGCAAAATTCTCGCCCTGCGTATAGTGAAATCCGTCGTCTCGAACATGAAAAAGGGCGGCGGAAAAACGGGCGGCATGGCCGACATGGCGAAGGGGATGAAGATCAACAAGAGCCTTATCGACATGGGAAAGAGCTTCACCGTCAAGCGCGTCTGCATGATGGCAGGCGGCCTGTTCACGAAGGAGCAGATACTCGACATCAACGCGAGATTAAACAAGATCAAAAAGCCTAAGAATAAATAACAAAACAAGCGAAAGGCGGCAGAAAATCAAAACCCTGCCGCCTTGAATTATTGAAGTAGTCAATAGTTAGTAGACACAAAATTTCTTATGCCCCCAGTTCTGTTCTGTACAGGACTGGGGGTTTTCCATTTAGTTTGTTGTTTGGTAAAAGTTGAAAACAAGGTAGATGTTAAACTTTTACTAAAAAAGCCTTCTAAGTATATGTTTGAGAAAAATGATGCTTGGGTGCTCAGTGAAGTGGATGGTTATCAGGAAATCCCACCTAATACAACTGTGAAAACCAATGTCTCTCTCGTTGCGAAGAATACCGCCGAAAACAAGAATTTCAACAGTTCTGTTCCACTGACGGTAGAGTACAGCGAGAAGATCATATTCAGGAAAATACATAACTCAATAATCGTCTGGACGCAGGTCGAGAAGAAATAAGCGAACAAGATAAAGACGGTACGGGTGAGTATCGCCTTTATTTTTAATTCGACATCGGATTTTCGGTGTATAGGGTTCGGCGCCCTCAGCTGACGCCTCGCGAGACTTTTTAATGCGGTATCGGCGAAAATATGCCTTAAAAACCGTATATGGTTCGGCTTCCCTCAGCTTAACATTGAAAAAGTTCGAAATTTATGTTAAACTTAAATCCACAACAAAACTCAGCAGGGGAGGAAATCGGATGGAATATAACAAGCGCAGCGTGAAAATTTCTGTCGCGATAGCTTTGTGCATCCTTTCAGCCGTCGCCTGCCGAACAGCCGCCCGTGAACTTTCGAGCAGCTTTGCAAGCTGCGTCCGCGGCTTCCTTTATATCGGTCTGTTCTCTTATTGGGGAATATCCGTCCGCCGCCGCGTTATGCAGGCGCAGGTTCGCCGGCTTCTGACCGCCGTCGCCGCCCTAATGGTGTTCTGGGTCGGCATAAGAACCGTCAAATTCATACTCGCCTATAATCTTCATATCGAGCGATATATTTGGTATCTCTACTACTTCCCTATGCTGTTCATACCGTTTTTGTCGGTGTTCATCGCCGCTTCGCTCGGAAAGCCCGAAAACTATCGCTTCCCGAAAAAGTTCAGACTGTTTTTTATACCTATAACCGCGCTCGTTCTTTTCGTTCTGACGAACGACTTTCACTTCCTCGTTTTTTCGTTTCCGCCCGAGCCCGAAATATGGTCGGATCAAGCCTATTCGAGAGAGTTCGGCTACTATCTCGTCGCCGGTTGTATGGCCGTCTTCGCTCTGACAGCGGTCGGAATAATGATCTTCAAATGCAGAGGCTCGCGAAACCGCAAAACTATATGGCTTCCGCCGATTTTTATTTCCCTGACAGTTATATACTGCGTTCTTTACGCCTTATATATAGACGACCGCAGTTCATGGCTTTTCTACATAGCCGGAGATGTTACCGTTGCGCTGTGCCTTTTGTTTTCGGGTACGCTCGAAAGCTGTCTTAAGGCAGGTCTTATCCCGACAAATACAGACTACGATGAGCTGTTCAGGACGTCGTCGGTCGGAATGCAGATAACAGACGAAAATTATACCGTCAGATATTCTTCCGACGCCGCTTTTCCGCTTTCGCGCGGAGAACTTGCCAAAGCAGAGAGCGGGGAGTACCTCATAAACAGCGAAACGCTTGTTAAGGCTTATCCCATAAACGGCGGCCACACCGTCTGGCAGGAAAACGTCTCGGAACTCGTCAAGGTCAGATCCGAGCTTGAATCCACAAAAGAGGAACTTCAGGACAGAAACGATCTCCTCAGGGATCAGTATAAACAGGACGCGCAGAGATATCGCCTGGAAGAGCAGAACAGGCTCTATGACCTCGTTCAGAGAGAAACGCAGAAGCAGCTCAGAGAGATCGACTCGCTCTCCGAAAATTTCGACAGGGCGGCTCCCGATTCAAAAGAGAGAAAAGACCTGCTTCTGAGGATTCTCGTCCTCGCAACATATATCAAGCGCCACAAGGACATGGTGATCTCGGCCGACCGAAACGAAAGCCTGCCGCTCGGACTTTTGGGCGGCGCCCTACGCGAATCCTGCAGCAACCTTTCGCTTATCGGCGTCGGAGGCAATGTTTACATACCCGAAAACAGCGTTATGCTGTCGACCGAGGCGGCGCTTTCGGCTTATGAAATATTCGAAGAGGCGATCGAAATGTCTTTGGGTACGCTCGGGTATTTCTTTGTATCTGTCTGTGATAACGACGGCGAGATGCGCTTTAGTTCGAACCTTGAATGCGACGCCGACCTGTCGGCTCTTAGTGAAAAATATCCGTCGGTCGAAGCCGAACGCGACGGCGACGGATGGTTCATCTCATATCCGTTGACATCGGGAGGTGACAAAACATGACGGCATGGCAATTCTCATCTCCGAGAGCGCAGTTTATTCTGCTGTTTGCGATGTTCATAGTTGTTTGCTTTCAGATATTCTATCTGATATGGACATTCGAGCGCCGCAAAAAAGCCGCTTGGATAGCCGAGACCTTATGGACGGCGGTCATGTTCGCCGTGTTTTCGTTGCTGACCTGCGGCGATAAGCTCAACACGGTTCCTTTATTTTCGCTGTGGCTCATAACCGTTATAACGGCTGTCCTGATGATCATACTCACTGTGTACAGCGCAAAAAAAGACAAAAACAGAATAACAAAAGCCAGCATAAAAGAAGCGATGGACGATCTTCCGCTCGCGGGCTGTTATTTCACCGACAGAGGAACCGTCAAGCTCTGCAACAGGCAGATGTACAGGCTCTATCACGCTATGACGGGACGCGATCTCCAAACGCTTTCGGAGCTTAAGTCCGCTCTTGAAAACTGCGACGAAAACGGTATAGTCAAAACTCATGACGGCGGCTATGTTTTCCCCGACGGCAGAGTTTGGTTCTATTTTGAACATGATGTCATTTCGAAGTACGGCAGGCACTATACCGAGTCGATTTTATCCGACGCGACCGAACTGTCGAAAGCGAACGCCGAGCTTGTCAGGGACAACGCCGAGCTTGAGCGGATAAACGCTAAACTCGGAAAAATGTATCTTCGAGCCGAGGACAGAATAAGAGAAAGAGAATATCTCGCCTTCAAAATGAAGATCCATGACGATATCGGAAGCAGTCTCGCCGTTATCAGAAAGGTCCTTTTGGGCGAGATCCCCGACGGAGATCTCGAGAAACAGATAGCGACGCTTTCCGTCGCCGCCGGAACGCTTGTCTATTCACCGAAATCCGACAGCGACGATCCGTATGATATATTGCTCAACCGGGCGGCGGAGCTCGGAGTGGATATCCGCCTTGACGGAATGCTTCCGATAGAGCCGCTTATATACGAGCTTGTCGTGAAAGCCATAAGCGAATGCCTGACCAACTGCGTCAGACACGCTCACGGCTCGGCTGTGTTCGTCAGAATAGCAGGCCTTCCCGGCGGATACAGCGTGACCGTAACCAACGACGGCGAAAAGCCGAACGGCAGAATAAAAGAGGGCGGCGGACTTTCAACTTTGAGAAAAAGCATAGAAAACGCGGGCGGCGAGATGACAGTGTCCCACTATCCCGAATTTGTTCTGAAGCTTACGCTTATGAGAGAGGAGATGGAGCTTTGAAAACGAAGGTACTCATAGTCGAAGACAATAAATATATGCTCGAATTCTTTGAGGAGATGTTCAGAAAGGACGATCGCTTTGAACTTTCGGGTTCGCTCAGAGACGCCGAACAGGCGGAATGCTTCTGTCATGTCAACTCCGTTGATCTTATACTCATGGATGTTCAGACGCTCCACGGCCATTCAGGACTTGACGCCGCCGAAAGGATAAGACGAAATTATCCGAAGATAAAGACGGTCGTCGTCACCTCACTCGTTGACGCAGGCGTTCTCGAAAAAGCGAGACGAATCGGCGTTGACAGCCTATGGTATAAGGATCACGGCGAAAGCGAGATAATGGATGTCGTCACAAGGACTCTCGGCGGAGAGATTATCTTCCCCGACAAAGAGCCGAACGTCGAGATAGGCGACGCATGGTCGGACGAGCTTTCGGACACGCAGAAGAACATACTTCGCCTTTATATCAAGGGGAATTCATATTCGGCGATAGGCAGAAAGCTTTTTATCGAAGAAGCGACCGTGAAGTATCACATGAACCGAATGATACAGAAATGCGGCTTCAGAACGAAGCAGGAGCTTGTCGCGGCAGCAATAGAAAGCACGGTCATAACGTCCATGGGCGACTATTAAATTTAGTATAAGCATAAAAAACAGATCCTTAATTCACTTTAATGTGAGTTACGGATTTTTTGCTTTCGGAGAGTGCGAAGTTTGTGTGCAAGGCAAAACCCGCGGTTCGCTTGTGCGAACCGCGGTGCCGCAAGGCGGATGCCTTGCGGCGGTTTTCGGAACGAAAACCGTTTTGCCGTCCCACCTTTAGATGAGAGTCGGGCTTTCTGATCAGACCGAAACCGGCTTACCGATAAGCGCAAACAATAAGTTTTCGCAAAGTCTTGGGCTATCTTACTTGCAGATGAAACTTGAATTTTCTGCTTCAAATAGCAGTTAAAGAAAGCTATGCTCTCCGAAGCAAGCTTCGTATCGCCTGATGTACGGTATCCAAGCGCGGCGATAAAGGGCAGCGCGGTGGGGTGGCAAAAGCTCCGCTTTAGCGGAGCGCCGCAAGCCGCCTTTGGC
>OIZA01000932.1_pt1 | contig 12093 bp, 1 predicted proteins | sample 1588381 | NCBI WGS metagenome assembly OIZA01 (sample SAMN03283277) | human gut metagenome | biome: human-associated habitat; material: feces | host: Homo sapiens | place: Peru | collected 2012 | reverse complement strand
ACATATATGCGGCGAGGTTCGCCGACGAGCCGCTGTGCGGCTGGACGTTGACATGATAGTCTGTATCGAAGACCTTGCGCCATGTGTCGCAGCAGTATTCTTCGAGCTTATCGACAACTTCGCAGCCGCCGTAGTATCTGCCCTTGTTGCCCATGGCTCTTTCAGCCGGGTAGCCCTCGGAATATTTCGAGACGAACGGACTTGCCGCCGCGATTTTGACGGCGTCGCTCGGGAAGTTTTCGGATGCGATGAGCTGGACGGTGTTCCTCTGTCTCACGCTTTCTTCCTCGATGAGTTTTGCGATATACGGGTGTGTTTTCGCCAAGACGGAGTTCAGCATCTCGTCTATCGGGATATAGTTTTGAGCTTCGTTTTTCAAGTCGTTCAATCCTTTCGCTTTATGTTTTCGGTACGGGCGAGTATTTATCTTGCGGTAAAACTCTGCCCGAAACGGAGGTTAGCTTCGTCCTGTTTCTATGAAATTTATCAGCTTTTCGACGTCGTCGAAATCGTCATAATCGCCGACGATCCCCTCGCGGTGATATACTATTCCGAGTTCTCTTTTCATGTGGCACCTCCGGAGGGTTAGTCGGTGTTTAATGTAACGTTTAAGTCGCTTTTGAATTTTGTTCGAATAACGGATCTATCGAATTTTTTATTCTCCGCCGTGTTCATAATAATAATCTTCGGCGTCTTCATAATCGTAGAAGTCGTCATAATACCAGTCGTAGAAATCTTCGGGGTCGGAAAACCCATCCACACTCGGTCCTTTGTTTTTCTTCTTGCCGCTATTATTCTTTTTGCTTCCGCTGCTACTGCTGCCACCGCCGACTCTCGGAGTGTAGATTGTCCGTTCATCGTTGCGCTCGTCCCAAACATTGGTTACTTTTCCGTTTACGCAACGGGCTGAAAATATACGGTAGCCGTCCTCGTCATAAAAATCATAAAGATTGGCGAGATACTGCTTTCCGTTTATGCATTCGTAGTTATGTCTGATCTTACCTTGATGATGACCGAGCGATGTCCCGTCAACTTCGGACTCAGCCATGCCTACACGGGGAACGCTGTGTTTACGGTAATATTCGTATTGTCTTTCTCTTTCTTCCGCTTCTTTGCGTTCTCTTTCCTTTTTTTCTTCAACATATTTTTCCCAATATATTTCATAGTCCTTTTTGACCTTGCTTTTAAATTCGGCAAAGGACTCTGTCAAATAATCGGGCAAGCCGGCGTTTTCCGCTATGTTCGTATTGCTGTTAGCCTCCGATATATCTCCGCTGTCATAGTATACATGCGCTTGGCACAGGTGCAAAAGCGCCTTCACATCTTTATATTCTTCATCGTCGAACTGCTCCAGCCTTTGGGCGGCCTGACTGTATTCCCCTTCAACGACAAGTTTTTCACATTCTTTATATTCCATTGACTTGCTTACGGCGCTGCTTATCGGTCCGACAGATATAGCCGCGGCGATCAGAAAAATTTCAAGAATAAAAATGCGTTTTTGGCTCTTTGATATTTTCTCGGTTTTATCCAACGGCGAAGTTTTCATAAAATCGCACCTCCGTAAAATTCAATCCCACCCATAATTAGATTATAGTTTATTACATATTTCAGGTTTTGTCAATCGCGGACGGCGCGCTTGCGCCGTTTTATTTTGTCCGCTTTCGGGAAACCTCCACGCCGACCGCTCAACGCCCCTAAGCACTCACTCACCCGTACCCCATATTCACACACGCAAAAAGCACTGCCCCTTTCGGGACAGTGCTTTAAGTTTTTAGCTTTCAGGCTTATAGTCGCTTGGATTATTTGCCTGTGAAGAGCTTCTTGAGCTTAGCGAAGAAGTCCTTGATAGCCTTGATGATCTTCTGGAACCAGTTGAGAGTCTGTTCGCCCTCTTCCTCAGCGCCGTGATAATCCTCATCGGTACCGATCGTCTGCTTCCAGCAGCCTGTTATCGCCTGCATTGCGTCGGCAACATTTGCGTACCAGCAGTCGCTGTCGCACTTGCCGAGTTCGCTGAAGATATCGTTGAGTATCTTCTTGACCTTGTTATATTCGCCCGCGATCGCGTTTGTGATAGCGGTGAATGTAACGAATGCGCTGAAGAATGCGCCGATAATAGCGTCTGTCGTCTTGAGCTGTCTTGCGTAGTCCATCATCGTTTCAAGACCGAACTTGACAATTTCCTTGCCGCCTGCTTCAAGCTTGAAGAGACCGCCGACCCAATCTGTGAGTGCGTTGATATTGTCCTCGTTGTCGAAGATGTTGAGTACCCAACGGAGAACCGTTACGAGTACGTCAGCCCTATCGGCGACGATGTAGGTCTGAGTTGACTTCGTTACGCCGGGATCCGAAACCTGAACATACTTGCCGCCGAGATACTGCTCGATGTACGGGTTCGTCTCATAGAGCGGTAATGTCGGGTTGGAGTATGACCAAGCGGCCTTGCTTCTTGAAGTTCTCTTTTCGGTAACTGCCGAAGCGCCGAGTCTTGCGAGCTTGAGCCAGTCAATTACCGGAATCTTAAGCTGGATCCATGACCAGAGTACCCATGTGCCGAGGTCGATATCGTGGAGCATCTGCTCAAGTTCGATTCTCGTCGGGATACCTGTGTTAAGGATTGCATTTACTGCACATACAACACCGTAAACGGGTGAGATGAGGTTCTGGTAGACGATAGACATACCGTCGTTTGAAAGGAAGTATGCGAGGTTCGGGATAGCATCGAGAAGCTTCGTCGGGCTTGCGCAAACATCCGTGATGAACTTCTCAAGCAATGTAACAACTGTTCCGAGAACCGCTGTCGGGCCGTTCTTGAACGTTACGCCGCCGATCGTTGTGGTCGTTCTTGCCGCGCCGTTGATCATTGTCTTGTACTGTTCAGCTGTGGGTACGTTGTCTATGCTGAGTGCCTCTAAGAGCGGGATAATTGCGAAGTCGTAGCCCGGGCCGCCTGCGATCGTGACAATGTCGAATGCGTTAAGAATCGGCTTTGTCGGATCACCGTAGAGCAACAATCCGAGAAGATCGTTGAGCGGAGTGAGAAGCTGAACGACAGTCTGCAGGAATCCGTGAAGGTCTCCGTCCTTGAAGCCCCAATCGCAACCTGTGAATGACGTGTTGTTGAGATCGCTCCAAGAATCCTTGTTGAGGATCTTGAGTGCGTTGGCGAATGTGACATCGCCCTGCTTGTAGCCAACGCCTGCCGTCGCGTTGCCCTCTGCCTTGGAGACTGCGAGAAGCTTATCATAGAAGCCTGTTCCGTCTTCGTTCTTGAGTGACAGGAAGCCGTAGTGAGCGGAGGTGATGTTGACATTCTCTTCACCGAGAACACCCATTACGGTATCAAGGATACCGGGTATCTTAGTGAGGATTTCGCTGTTGTCTGAAAGTAAGCCGACTACAAGGTTGAGAATCTTGTTGATATTCTCGTTCGTCGCGAGCATACCGCTGATAAGCGTCTTGAGGTCGCCTACGCCCGCCGTCTTGAGAATATTGGCGATCATAGAGTCGAAGTTCTCAATGATGATATTAGCGTTAGCCTTTGAGATGTATGATGAATAGTCTGTTCCGATTCTCTCGCCGTTCGGGTTGAGCTTACGGTTCTGGATCGGTGCGTATTCATGCTTGTTAGCCAGCAGTCCGATTATCGCATCAATGATACCCGGGATGTCGATGTCGCCGATATCAATGTCGCCCTGACCGATGATGTCGAGGATGTACATGATAGTGTCTGCGGCGTCACCCATAATTCTCTTGTACTGTGAGCCTGTGAACTCGTCGTACTTAGTATCAAGCTTAGATGCGTTCGGGTTGTAAACGATCTTGCCGTCGTCGGTTGTCTTGACCGTGTTGCAGGCGATGTCTGTGAAGTTGATCGTGATCTTCATGCTCGATCCGGCAAGAAGGTTAGCGATGAGCTTCTCGAGAGTTGCCGCGGTGAGGTCGATGCTGATACCTGCTTCGTCCGCCTTAGCGGTGCCGAGCTTGATATCGGCTACCTTGCCGCCGTCAACGCCTATCTGGGTGAGGTCAACCTTAACAGCTATCGGGAATACCTTGGATACCGCTGTGACGATCTCGTTGAGAGGAGCTATAAGGTTAGCAACCACAACGTCGAGGCCGTCGCTTGCGATGAAGTATGCAAGGTTAGCGATTATACCGATAAGATCGGTGATGAGGTCTTCTGACTTAAGAAGTCCTGTGACGAATCCAACGAGCGTCTTAAGGATGTAGTCAAGCGATGAGCCGTTGGCTATTGAGTAAGCCTCGTATTCAGCCTGAGTCTTAAGACCGTTGAGTCCGAATGCTTCGAGTAACGGAAGGATAGCGTAGTTGTAGCCGTCGCCGCCCATGAGAGCCGCTTCGTCAAGAACCGTGATGTCATATGCGCTGTGCTTGGTCTGATCACGATAGAAGTCTTCTCTGACCGCACCGCCCATAAGCAGGAACTTGAGAACGCTGTCGAGAGGTCTGAGCATATCAACTATGACAGGAACGAGGGTGTCGAGGTCGACGACCTTGCCCCACTTATAAGTTGACTTGTAAGAGGTGGTCTCGTTGCCTTCTTCGTCCGTAGTCTTAACGAGTGTGAATCTGTTGTTGAGGAGATTCGCCCACGTTGCGTTGTCGCCGATGAAGTCTGCGAACGCGCTGTCACTGCCTGTGTACTTAATAGCGAGAGCCTTGAAGTTGGCGACCGTAAGGTCGAGATCAAGGTTGGTGAATTCCTTAACATACTGCGAAACCGTCGCGAGCATGTCTTCATTCTGAGCGAGAATCGGAACGATCATTTCAAGGAGCATGTTCGGAAGCTCACTTACGTCAACGAAGCCGTAGATGATATTCTCGAGCGATACGCCCTTGTCAAACGCCTTCTTGAGAGCGTCCTTGACCTGATTGATGAGCGTTTCCATCTTCTCCTTCGTGAAGTTTTCGCTGTACTGCGGCTCGACCTTAGCGAGTGCAGAACCGCCGACTAAGCGATATTCAACGAGATACTTCGTGAAGAGCTTGAGGATTATTTCAGCTACATAGTCTGTTGCCTTGTCGTCTGAAAGGTTGGTCAGAAGCGACTTGATGATCTCGTCTGCCGATGCCGATTCTTCCGTACCCTTGATGAGCGTGTCGCCGAGGAGTTTGAGAACTTCGTCCGAGCAAACCGTGTCGAGGATAGCCATAAGAGTCTTAGCGGGCGAGCCGACGATCGTCTTGATCTTGCCATATTCTACTGTGTCGTACGCGGTGAGTTTTCCGCTTGCGTCATACAGCTTCGTCGAGGCGTCTGAACGCTTCGAGGGAACTGTCGCCCATGCGCCGCATTCGCCGACGAGCTTCTCGAGCATTGCGGCGTCGATGCCGTTAGCTGCGAGCTTGCCGCCCAGAAGCTTGTCGAGTAACTTAAGGATACCGTCAAGCTTGAGAGTGTCAAGGCTGAAGTCCTTAGTGAACATAGCGATAACATCATTGAGTCTGAGCTGTTCGCCTGTCAGACCGTCCGTGAGAGCGAGTATGCCGTCAACGAACGAGACGAGGTTAGAAGCGATTCTGTATACGTTATCACTGACAAGGAAGTACAGGATACCTGCGAGCTTCGAAAGGATAACCGTCAGAGGAGCTTCTGCGAGATCATTGACGAAGTAGAGAACAACGTCGATGATGTAGTTAAGGAACTGTGCTCCGTCTGTCTTAGCAGCCTTGAGTTCAGCCGCCGACTTGATGAGCAGGTTGCCGTGTGCGTCTGTCGCGTCGTAAAGTCCGAGTGCGTCAAACAGCGGGATGAGTGCCTGATCGTAGCCTTCAACACCTGTGAGGGTGATGCCGCTTGTGTAGTCTTCGCCTTCGACCTCATAGTCAAGGAGCTTGATGTCCTTACCTAAGAAGAGGAATTCAACGAGCATTGAAAGCGGAGTGGCTATATCTGTGATGAGTGCCTTGAAGCCTGCTTCGTTCTCAGCCATCTTGATAGCCGAAGTCGGAACTGTGAGAACATTCTTGGTTGTTACCGTGCCGTCCTCATTGTCGACTGTCTCTGTCTTGACGTAGCCCTTACCGCTGCAATAGCTGTAAACGTCCGCCCAAGTTGAATCAGCTGTTACGCCTGCGTCCTTAAGGAAGCTTGCGAATGCGCCGCCCGTCTTGGTGAATGCGTTCGGCGTCAGGTCGATGCCGAGTATGCTCTTGACTGTCGGGAGAACATTTCCGAGAGTGACGGAAAGGTCGCTGCCGTTGCCGAGAACATCAACGAGAAGGCTGATGAGAGTCGAAGCGATGCTCTTCGTGTATACGAAGTTGTTGATCAAGTAGTTGACGATCTTCGGGAGACTGTCAAGCGACTTGTCGGAGATGATGTTCTTAAGAAGAGTCTTAAGTTCGCCGTCTTCCATACCGTTAACGGTGTCTTCAAGCATCGGAAGTACCTTCGGAAGCGCCTTGCCGACCATAGAGTCAAGCTTGGTGACGAGCGAGTCGATTTCGTCTTCTCTGCCTCTGAGTTCGCAGTCAACGTGCGTCGTGAAGTGATCGCCCTTGACGTCGATATATTTACCGGAAACTGTTGTGTAGGATACGCTGTAGCCTTCGAACAGACCGATGATAACATCGAGAAGGAGATCCTGAGCGTTGCCGTTGTCCGCGCTCTTTTCGAGGTTATTGAAGATCTTAGCGATAAGCTCTTCTGTGCTTGTCGTGGGTTCTGCCTTAACGCCGACGAGCTGAGCGAGAATCTCGATAACATCGCGGCTGAGAACCGTCTTGAGTATGAACATGAGTGACGACGGAGCGTCGATCTTCCATGTGTCTGCAATCGTTGTGAACTTGACCTTGCTGTCACCGAGAGCGGCGTCAGTATTGTGATGGTCGATGACATCGACTGCGTACTGAGAATAATCAAGGAAGAATGTCTTGTCGAGGGCAACCGTAAGCGGGATCTTCTTGTCTGCTTCGCCGTCCTTACCCTTAACGGTAATTTCGATACCTGCGAGAACATTGTTGAGGATCTCGATAAGCTTGCTGCCTCTGTCGCCGGCGATATTTCTGACAGCGTCGAGTGAGATGCCGTCCGCGAAGATCTTATTGATAGCCTCAACGTCCTTTGTCAGTGACTTGAGAATGCTGTCAATCGTCGGTTCGTCGATAATGCCGCTGACGAGTGAAAGTATGCCTTCAACGAGAGCGAGAACATTCGCGATGATGTTCGTGACGCCGTTGTTAGCGATGAAGTAGACGAGGTTGCCGAGCAGGTTGAGTACGCCGTGAAGCGGAGCCTTGCATACATCATTTCTGACGTAAGCGAGGAGAGCTTCGACAAGATCTGTGATCATGTCAGCGCAGCTGCTGGTTTCCGTAGTCGTGAGCGTGAGGCCGAGTGCCTTAGCCAGAGGAGCTATGATGTACTTGAAGCCCTGAACGCCCTTGAGCGATACGCTTTCGAGAACCTCGAGCTTGTTGCCCTTAAGGATGAAGCCGAGAACGCTCTCAAGCGGTGTGAGCAATTCTGTGAATACGCCGATGAAGTCGGATTCTGACTTGATGTTCCACTCATGCTCTGCGAAGAACTTGGAGCCCTTCGTCTCTGTCGGGGTAAAGGTGAACTTAGCGGTGTCAAGAGCCTTGGAAGCGTCGAACGAGTCTTCAATCGAAGCAAAGAACTTGTCGCCGATCTTATAGGCTGTCTTGGCGGTCTCGCCGTCGATGTAGGTGTATTCTACATAATCGACTGTTGTACCCTTAGCCTTTACGTCTGCCCACGTCTGTGCGCTGCCGATATAGCCTGCGAGCTTGCCGCCAGCCTGAGCGAACGTCTGCGGAGCGAGATCAACGCCGATGAGAGTCTTGATCATGTCGACCGTCTTAGCGTCGAGTCCTGCGAGAACAGGAACGAGAGCGCTGAAGATCGTGTTCATCATCTTGTCGTTGAATACGTTAGCGTTGAGAATGTTATCAACAACTTCAACGAGATTCTTTTCCTTGCCGGTTATTCCGAGTGAGGAGACTGTGTCGCCGAGCATCGGAAGAAGCGACGGAACGAGGTTGACGATGATAGTGTCAAGCTTCTTGAGCGTCTTGTCGGTAAGACCTGACCAATCGTCATACTTACCTGTATAATCGTAGGTTTCCTCACCGAGGAAGTACCAAACCATATCTACGCCGTTTACGTCGTAGTTGCCGTTGAGAAGGTTGATGATGATTCCGATAAGAGCGTCGGTGTTGTCAAGAGCCTTCTTAACTACCGGTATAAGCTCGGGGAACTTCTCGCCCAGGAGCTTATCGAAGTCAACCTTGAGATACTTGAGGATCGCGTTGACGTTCTCCGGTGTGGCGATCATCTGAAGGAGAGCTACAAGTGCGTCTGCGCTGTCGCTGTCGATAACGCCGAGCGGTGCGCCTGTTCCGACAGATTCGTCGTAGCGAACGTCTACCTTAGAGGCAGAGCCTTCGCCTGTACCCATAGCCGTAGCGGCAAGTCTTGTGAAGTTGAGGTCAAGCTTGAGACCCATTTCCTCGGGAATAATCGAGTTGATGAGAGTCTTGAGAGCCGTCTCACTGAGATCGACTGTCAGGCCTGCGTCAAGTCCATCATGCTTGTTGCCGATGAAGAGCTTGAGTACATCCTTATTCTCATTCTTGCCGATCTGAGTGATATCAACGAGAACAGCTACCGGAAGAACTTCGTCGACTGCCTTGAGGATAGTGTTGATCGGAGCGATGAGGTTGGATACGAACTTGGTCAAGCCGTCGGCTCTGATGAAGTTGGCGAGGTTAGCAACGAGGTTGAGAACCGAGTCAACCGGCTTATCGAGTACGCCGTCAACGAAGTTGAGAAGCGTTGTGAGGATCGACTTGAGATGTCCGTCTGTTGCTGCCGAAGCAGTGTATTCAGCCTGAGTCGGGATATTTGTGATACCGAGAGCCTCGAAGAGCGGGATCAGAGCGTAGTTATAACCGCTGCCGAAGTAGAGGTTGATATCCTCGAACGCCGAGATCGACTTTCCGAACGCGTCGGGTATTCTATCCGTCTTGGCTGCCTGAGTGCCGTTGTATGCAAGCACGCCGCCGTCAAGGAGAAGCTCGAAGACAACATCGAGAGGCTTGAGAAGCTCGCAGACGAAGTCTATGAGAGTTTCCTTGCTGTTTACACCGAACGATGTGCCGTCCTTGAGCGTGTAAACCGTCTTGCCGTCCTTAACTTCACTGTCGAAGTGAGCGTCACGAACCTCGGTCCATGTCGTTGCACTGCCGATGAAGCTGCCGAACGAGCCTGTGCCTGCCCATGCGGTGGGCTTAATGCTGAGCTTGAGATCCTTGCCGTTGAAGTCTATGAACTCTGCTACATACTTATCGAGTATGTCGGTGATCGTATCCATCATCGGGGTCTTGCCGTCCTCAGCCGTTTCGAGAGAAGCGAGCATCGGAACGAGAAGCTCAACGAGAGTCTTAGCTATATCGTCCTTATAGAGCATTTCTGCTACAAAGGCCTTAAGCGTTGTTGCGTCTGACTTGAGAACGTCCTTAAGGAGACCTGATTCGAAGATCTTACCTACGAGCGTGTCAAGTTTGGCTATGGCCGCATTGGTTGCCGCCTTTGCCTTGTCGTTTTCAGTGTCGCCTGTGAATCCGTCGGTGTTGATACCGAAGTTCTCATAGTTCGGAGTGATCTTTTCGATATCCGAAGCACTGATGATGTCATACTTAACAAGATACTTAGTCATGAGCATCTTTATGATGTTAAGTACGCCGGCTTCCGCGTTCTCGTTCTCAGCAAGTGAGTTGAGAATGTCAGCTGCCATGTTGTTGCCTGAAGCGTCGGGCTTGGTGAGCTTAGCTATCTCGCCTACTACCTCATCCGAAAGAACGGTTGTGAGAATCTTATAAAGAACCTGAACCGTCTTGACCTTATGCTCAGTGACAGGTGTGACGAAGATGTCGTCTGCCGTGAGATCAGCCTCAGCGGGCGTTATCTCTTCGATAACTGCCTTAGCGATGTCGAGGAAGAAGGTATCCTTAAGAGCCTTGGAGAAGTCGAGCGTTGTTGTGACATTGCCCTCATTATCCTTGATCTCTATGTTGTTGATGAACGAGTTGATAAGCTGTACAAGGCCTGCGCCGTGGTCGTCCTTAGAGCCGAGAAGCGTCTTGAAGTCGTCAAGATCAATACCGTCCGCTCCGAAGAGGCTGACGAGCATATCATTCTTAGCGACAGCGTCAGCTGTGAATGCTCTGAGGATCTTGTTGACATCGGCAGTCGGGATTATCGAGCTGACGAGGTCAAGCAGACCGTTGACTATTCCGAGAACGTTGTCAAGCAGTGCGTTAAGTCCGTTGTTAGCTACGAAGAAGCTGAGGTTGCCGACCAGGGTGAGTATAGCCTTGAACGGCGATGCGCAAATGTCGCCGAGTACGAAGTCGAGCGTACCGTCAACAAAGGCTTCGATGTAGTCAACACTGTCAGCATCCGCGCCGACTGTGACCTTAATGCCGAGAGCGTCGGCAAGAAGCTTGAGAACGTTGGTGTAAAGGCCGAGACCCGGGATCTCAAGACCCTTGTTTTCAGCGTCGCCGAATACGGAGAGCTTGGAGTCGAGAAGAACGAAGTCAAGTACGCTGCTGAGCGGCTTGAGGAGATCGACGAATACAGCGATGAGGCTGTCCTTGCCGGTTACGTTCCAATCGTAGCCCTTGAATGTGTAATCGGTCTTAGTGCTGTCTTCTGCGTTGGGAGCCGCTGTGAAGTAGGCTTCGTTGTCTCTGATTTCGGTCCAGGTCTTAGCTGTGCCGATGAACTCAGCGAGCTTGCCTGTGCCTGCCGCCCATGCGGTCGGCTCGAGATCGACGCCTATAGCAGCCTTGATTATCTCGATGACGCTCTTGCTGTTTTCGTCCTGCTTGGTTTCAAGAGATGCGAGAACAGGTACGAGCATACCGATAACCGTATCAACAGTCGCGTTCTTGAAGGCGTATTCGCCGAGGAGATAGTTGACTGCTGTTTCGAGTGAGTTGTCACCTTCCGCTCTGTTGTCGACAGCGTTCTTGATGTTCTTGAGGATAGCCGGTGAGTCATCCTTAACGATGAGATCAAGAATTGTCGGAACGAGCTTGATGATGAGTGCGTCTATCTTTTCGATGTCTGCGTCTGAGAAGTCGCCGGTGTAAAGTCCGCTGTCGGCGTTGCCTACAAACTTGAGAGCAAACTCTGTTGCGTCGAAGCCGTAGTCACCGATGAGGAGCTTGACGATAACCACGATGAGGTTCATCGGGTCTTCGACCGCTCTGTCAATAGCGTCGTTAAGAACATCCTTGACATCCTGATCAAGATTTTCGATCTCGTTGATCTTATCGTGGATATCGAACGGAAGGAGCTTAAGGATAGCCTTGACGTTGTCAGACGTGAGAATCATCTGAAGAAGCGCTATGAATGCGTCGGCGCTGTCGGGTATAAGTACACCGAGTGACTCGTCGCCTGCGCTGATAGCGTTATCCCACTTGGTGTCAACCTTGGACTTCATGATCGCGCCGAGTGACTTCTTGGCAAGGCCTGCGAAGTCGAGGTCGATCGTTATACCGAGGTCGAGAGCCGTGAGAAGCTTGTTGACGATCTTTCTGAGAGCTTCGCTTGAGAGATCAAGTGAAATGCCGGCCGGAATTCCTTCGTGATCCTTAGCGATGTAGAGCTGAAGAACGTTCTTCAAGCTGTCTGCGTTGATGCCGAACTTCTTCTTGCCGTCCGTTGAGCCTTCGGGTACTTCGTTTGTGAATTCAATAGCGCCGAGGTTGACGAATACAGCCAGAGGAATGATGCTGTCAACTGCTTCGAGAATTGTATTGATCGGAGCGATGATGTTTTCAATAATCTTCGTCAGACCGTCGTTAGCGATGAGGTAAGCGAGGTTAGCGACTATCTTGAGAGCACCTGCTACGAGGTCGCCGCCGAGAACTGTGTCGACATAACCGAGAACCGCATTGAGAATGTATTCAACATGGCCTCTTGTTTCGCTGAGTGTCATCCAACCGTCTACCTCACGCATCTCCTTGAGTGATGAATGATTCCCCATCATATCGGCAGGGGTTATGAGAGTATCGCCGAAAATCAACTTTGCC
>OIZA01000928.1_pt1 | contig 12145 bp, 10 predicted proteins | sample 1588381 | NCBI WGS metagenome assembly OIZA01 (sample SAMN03283277) | human gut metagenome | biome: human-associated habitat; material: feces | host: Homo sapiens | place: Peru | collected 2012 | reverse complement strand
ACGGGGATGGCGAGGACGTTCTCAAAGAAATCGGCGTAGCACTTGAGCTGCTGCGCGGTCTCGGCCTCGGCCTCCTCGGCGGTCTCGTGGATGGTGTGACCCTCCTGCCACCAGAACTCGCGGCTGCGCAGGAACGGACGGGTCGTTTTCTCCCAGCGGATGACGGAGCACCACTGGTTATAGAGCATCGGCAGCTCACGGTAGGAGTGGAGCACGCGCGACCAGTGGTCGCAGAACATCGTCTCGCTCGTGGGGCGGAACGCGAGCGGCTCTTCCAGCTCCTCGCTGCCGCCCTTTGTGACCCATGCCACCTCGGGCGCGAAGCCGTTGACGAGCTCGCCTTCCTTTTTCAGAAGGCTCTCCGGGATCAGAACGGGCATCGCCACATTCTGGTGGCCGGTCTTTTTGAACTCGCCGTCCATGATCTGCTGGATGTTCTCCCAGATCGCGTAGCCGTAGGGACGCAGGATGGTGAAGCCCTTTACCGAGGCATACTCCACCAGCTCGGCCTTGCGGCAGATGTCGGTGTACCACTGAGCAAAATCGGTCTCCATGTTGGTGATCTGCTCGACCATTTTTTCTTTCGCCATGATATTTCTCCTTTTATAACGGCGGGAGCCCTTCTCCCACCGCGGATTTAACTTTATTATATTAGGTGAGAGCGGCGCGCTTGTCAAGGTTTGTCGTGGGATAAGACTTGACAAGTATTTATTAAATAGTATAATCTAACGATGACAAATTGTAACAGTACGAATGGGAGGTGTCCCACGTTGAACCGAAAAAGCTTCATGGCGGAGCTGCGGAGCCTGCTGGCGTTCCTCGATGCTGCCGAGCGCGACCGTGTCCTCAACCGGTATGAGCGCATGTTTGACGAAGCCGGTCCCGAGGGCGAGACGACGGTCGTCCGCTGCTTCGGCTCGCCGGTACGTCAGGTGCTGCAGATCGAGCGGGAATACCGCGAAGCGGTAGCGAACGGCGAAACGCCGTTTGCCGACGGCGAAGCCGCCGGGCCAGAGGAGACCGAAGCGCCGGAAGAGACCGAGATCATCGAGGAAGAATACACCGGTGTACATATACTCGCCGAAGAGAGCGAGCCGGAAGCGGAAGAGCCGCTGCCGGAAGAGCGCCCCGAAGAGCTTATCGAAGAGCAGCCGGAAGAGCTGCTGCCGGAGCCCGAGCCGGAAGAAGAGATCGCCGCGGAGCCGGAGCCTGCCGTGCTGCCGGAGATCGATCTTGACGAGCTGGACTTTTCGGATCTCGGCCTGACGTTCACGAAAAAACCGGCTGCGCCGGTCATGCCTGCCGCGCCGGAGGAAGAGCCGGAAGAGGAAGCGGGCGAAACGCCGGAAGAACCGGCGGAGAACGAAGAGCCACTGCCGCTCGAACCGCTGTATCCCGAAGAGGTGCTGCCGGAGGAAGAGGCGGACAAGCCTGCACCTCCGGATGCGGAAGAGCCGGCCGGAGAACCGGCGGACGGCGCAGCGAAGGAGACCGCGGACGAAGCGCCGGCGGAGCCGGAGCCCGAGATGCCGGAGCCGGAAGAGCCGGAAGAGCCGGAAACGCCGGACGGCGCGGAGGATGTATCCGAGAACCTGCCCGAGGAAGAGAGCTTCCCGGAAGAAGCGGAAGAAGCGGCCGAGGCGGAAGAGCCTGCCGAGGAGCCGGAAGCCGAAGAAGAGTATGAATACGAAGAGATCGAGACCCGCCGCCCCGTGTCGGGCGGACGCGCCTTTGCCGCGGTCGTGGTCACGATCCCGATGCTGGCGGTATGGGTGCTGCTGTTCGGACTTTCGCTTGCTCTCGGCATTGCCGTTCTGGGCATCGGCGCGGCGCTTCTCGCGGCGGGCGTGTATCTGACCGGTTATGTGTTCAACGGCGCGATCGTCCGCATGCCGGACCTGCTGCTCACGGCGGGCGCGACGCTCGCCGCGTTTGCCCTGGCGCTGCTGCTCCTCTGGACCGGTATTTCCATCGCCGTGGCTGGCTGCACTCTCACGGTGCGCCTCACGCGCAGCATTTACCGTGCAATCCTGTATCCGAAGAAGGGGGAAGACGCCGATGAGTAAGGTATGGAGATGGGTAGCCATCGCTTTTTCCGTGCTGATGATCTTCGGCATTGCGCTGCTCGCCGTGGCATATGCGACCGGCGGCAGCTTCGAGCGCCTGATCCAGACGACCGACATTGCCGATATGACCAAGTTCGTCAGCCGCGACCAGCTTCTGGTCTATGTGACCGCCGTGTTCCGCTTTTTCGGCGCGGCGTAAATGCGCGTTGGGAAACTGCAAAGATTTTATAGGTAAAAAGCATCCGGACAGTGTAAAGCCGTCCGGATGCTTTTTTACCGGGGGAAAACAGAAAATTCACGGAGATTTTACAGGAATTTAACATGTTTTTCTTTCGTTTGGACTTTTTGTAAAATATGCCTTGCAAATAACGGAACATTCTGGTAATATTGCAGCATCTCTTGGGAGGAACAAAGAGACCGAATTCATCAAAAGAAAAGAAAGGAAAGAAAAAATGAAAAAAGCATTTGCCCTGTTCCTTGCCCTCTGTATGATGTTCGCGCTGTGTGCCTGCGGCCAGACCGAGGCTCCCGCGAAGCCCGAGACTCCCGCAGAACCCCAGACCGAAACTCCCACCGAAGCTCCGGCGGAAACCACCGGCTGGGCCCCCAACGGCCCCGTGACCATGATCGTTGCCTACAAAGCCGGCAACGGCACCGACGTCACCGCGCGCATCCTTGCGCAGTACGCCGAAAAGTACGTCGGCCAGACCATCGTCATCGAGAACGTTGACGGCGGCTCCGGCTCCATCGGCTGGTCTCAGATCGCCGCGGCCGCGCCCGACGGCATGACCATCGGTTTCATGAACCTCCCGAACTTCAACTCATCCATCGTAAAGGGACTCGGCACCTACACCACCGCGGACTTCGCCGCCATCTGCAACCATGTGACCGAGACCTCTCTTGTCCTTGTGCGCGCGGACGACGAGCGCTTCAACGACATTGACGATCTCGTCGCTTACGCCAAGGAAAACCAGACCGTCGCCTCCACCAACGGCGCGCAGGCCTCCAACCACATCGGTGCGCAGGCGTTTGCCAACTCCGCCGGCTTCAAGTACATCGACCTGCCGCAGGGCAACACCGCGGACGAGCTTACCAGCCTTCTCGGCAAAGAGGCCGACTGGTGCGTTGCGAAGGCTGCCGATATTGCCGGCCGCACCGACGTGAAGCCGCTTGCCGTGTTCTCCACCGAGCGTATTTTCGAGTTCCCCGACGTCCCGACTCTCGGCGAGAAAGGCTACTATGACCAGTGGCTCGGCTCCTCCCGCTGCGTCGTCGCTCCCGCCGGCGTGAGCCCGGAAGTCATCGCGTTCTACGAGGCCGCTTTCAAGGCGACCATGGAAGATCCCGATTATCTCGCGGCTGCCGCCTCCTTCGCCACCGACTATAAGGACGCCGCCGCCACCGCCGCTCTCATCGAGCAGCAGCAGACGTTCACCGAAAGCCTTGCTACCGGTTTCTGGTACGAATAATCCTCGCTGATACCAAAAGCCCGGAGGTATCCCCCTCCGGGCTTCTTAAAAAATTATCGTAAAAAATCCCCGCAGAAATTTCTCACGGGAGGACTCCTGCTTATGAAAATGCAAAAAACCGATATAGGAGTCGTGGTATTCATGTACGCGGTGTGCGGCTTCTTCTATGCTTACAGCTCGAAGCTTTCCGACTCGAGCCGTACATACCCGAAGTTCACCATAGCTCTGCTGTTTTTCCTTACGACGTTCTATCTCGTCCAGATGATATTGAATGCCCGCCGCTTCGGCGTAGAGAGCGGCGTTGACACCGTTTTCGCCGGCTTCAAGCCGGTGCAGTTCATCGTATCGGTCGCGCTGATCCTCGTGTACTTCGTCCTTATGAAGTACGTCGGCTTCTTCGTTTCGACGACGCTGTTCATGCTCGCTTGCCTTCTCTTCCTGCGCGTGCCCATTCTGGCCACGGTCATTTCGATCGTCTCGATCGATCTTCTCATTTATCTTGCGTTCGTTCTCTTCCTTGGCGTGCGGCTTCCCGCAGGCATTCTGTTTTAAGGAGGAAATGTGATCTATGCTTGAAACATTGGCTCTTATGGGTCAGGGCTTTATTAAGGCTCTCACTCTCATCAACCTCCTTGCCATGGTGGGCGGCGTCACGCTCGGCATCATCATCGGCTGTCTGCCCGGCCTCTCGGCGGCGATGGGCGTTGCGCTCATGCTGCCGCTGACGTTTACCATGCCGGCGGACACGGGACTCATCGTCCTCGGCGCCATTTACTGCGGCGCCATCTTCGGCGGCTCCATCTCCGCCATCCTCATCCACACGCCCGGCACCCCGGCGTCTGCGGCAACGGCGATAGAGGGGTACCAGATGACGCTGAAGGGTCAGGCGGGCAAGGCGCTCGCCACGGCCTGCTGGAGCTCCTTCTGGGGCGGCCTGCTCAGCTGCATCTCCCTGTACTTCTTCGCCCCGCTGCTTGCCCAGCTCGCGCTGAAATTCATGTCGGCGGAAAAGTTCTGGCTCGGTATCTTCGGCCTTACGATCATCGCCGGCGTTTCGAGCAAGTCCATCGTCAAGGGCCTCATGTCCGGCGCGCTCGGCCTGCTCCTTTCCACGATCGGCCTTGACCCCATCGACGGCACCAAGCGCTTCATGTTCGGCCATGCGTTCCTCGCCGAGGGCATCAACACGACGTGCGCGCTCATCGGCCTCTTCTCCATGTCGCAGGTGCTCATCCTTGCCGAGAAGAAGATCAAGGAGCGCCAGAAGGCCTCCAAGTTCTCCGACAAGATCGCCCTTACCAAAGCCGAGAAGAAGATGCTCGCGCCGACGGTCATCCGTTCCTGGATCATCGGCAACATCATCGGCATTCTCCCGGGCGCGGGCGCGTCCATCGCCTGCTTCATGGGCTACAATAACGCCAAGCAGTTCTCCAAGCACAAGGAGGACTTCGGCCACGGCGCCATCGAAGGCGTCTGCGGCTCGGAAGCGGCCAACAACGCCGTTACCGGCGGCTCGCTGATCCCGATGCTGACGCTTGGCATCCCCGGCGAATCCGTCACGGCGGTTCTGATGGGCGGTCTTATCATTCAGGGTCTCACCCCGGGCCCCGAGCTCTTCACCAAGCACGCGGCGATGACCTACACGTTCTTCGCGGGCTTTGTTCTCGTGCAGTTCTTCATGCTGTTCATCGGCATGCTCGGCTGCCGCGGCTTTGCGCAGATCTCCCGCCTGTCCGACGCCATTCTGATCCCCTGCGTCACGGTGCTCTGCTTCATCGGCTCCTACGCCATCCACCGCAACATGAGCGACGTGGTCGTCATGATGATCTTCGCGGGACTCGGCTATCTGATGCGGAAATTCGATTTGAATACCGCGGCGGTCGTTTTGGCACTGATCCTCGGCCCAATCAGTGAAAAGGGCCTGCGCGGTGCGCTGCGCGTCAGCGGCGGCGATATCGGTGTTCTGTTCTCCTCTCCGGTGTGTTGGGTGCTCATCGCTCTGAGCATTGTCGGCATCTTCTCTCCGTTCCTTATGGCAAAATTCGAGAAGAAGGTCACCGGTACGGACGAGGTCGTCCTCGAGACCGACGAAGAATAAAAATCAAAAACTGCGGATGCTCAAAAGCATCCGCAGTTTTTGCCTTCATATTAAATATCAAAGAACATACTTGAAAAGCAGCAATATCACGACGCCCGGCACACCGAGCACGCCGGAGACGATCGCGTTGAGCCAGCTCATTTCCAGCGATATCCCGAGATACGAGCCGAAGAAATTCACAAGGAACAGCATCACAAACCCTCCGACGGCGTGCAGCAGCAGCTTGAACGCCAGCTTGATGGGGGTTTTGAGCAGCTTGATGAAAAAGCCGAGAAAAATGACGGCAACGACAATGACAACGATCGTGGAAGCGGTAGACATGAACGATTCTCCTTTTCTGTTTTGGCGAAAAATGGATGGAATGACAAAACCGGCGCGGCATATACTATGCTCGGCGGCGGTCAACAGCCGCCGCAAGCCGAAGAGACGGGAAAGAGAAAACTCTCTCGACGGGCGGAGTCTGATTCGTTAGACTCCGCTTGATTTTTTTATCGAGGTATACTATACTATATAGCGCTTTTTTACGGAAACCAAAACCACTATATATGGAGAAACCAGATGGCAACAGCAAAACCGCAGGAATACGGCAACGAAAGCATTTCCCAGCTCAAGGGCGCCGACCGGGTGCGCAAGCGTCCGGGCGTTATCTTCGGCTCCGACGGACTGGAGGGCTGCGAGCACGCCGTATTTGAAATTCTCTCCAACTCCATCGACGAGGCGCGCGAGGGCTTCGGCAATATTATAACGGTAACTCTCTACGATGACAAGTCCATTGAGGTAGAGGATTTCGGCCGCGGCTGTCCCGTGGACTGGAACCCGGCGGAAAAGCGCTTCAACTGGGAGCTTGTCTACTGTGAGCTGTACGCCGGCGGCAAGTACAAAAACGACGACGGCGGCGACTATGAATATTCGCTCGGTCTGAACGGTCTCGGCGCGTGCGCCACGCAGTACGCCTCCGAGTATATGGACGTCACCGTCTGGCGCGACGGGAACAAGTATTCGCTGCACTTCGCCAAAGGCAAGATCAAGGGCAAAATGCTTGTGGAACCCTCGGACCGGAAAAAGACCGGCACGACGACCCGCTGGAAGCCGGATATTGAGGTATTTACCGATATCAACATCCCGGAGAGCTACTTTCTCGATATCCTGCGCCGCCAGGCCGTCGTGAACGCCGGGGTGACGTTCCGCTTCCGTGCGCAGCACGGCGCAAAGTTTGAAACGACGGAGTTCTGCTACAAAAACGGCATTGCGGACTATGTCGCGGAGCTGGCGGGGGAGGGCCCTCTCACGCAGCCCTATTACATCGAGACCGAGAGAAAAGGCAAGGACCGCGAGGATAAGCCCGAATACAAGGTGCGTATGTCGGCGGCGTTCTGTTTTTCCAACCGGACGAACGCCATTGAGTATTACCACAACTCCTCGTGGCTCGAGCACGGCGGCGCGCCGGACGCCGCGGCCAAGACCGCGTTCGTTTACGCGATCGACGCTTACATTAAAAAAACCAACAAGTATCAGAAAAATGAGAGCAAGATCACCTTCCCGGATATTGCCGACTGCCTGATCCTTGTGACGAACTGCTTCTCCACGCGCACGTCCTACGAAAACCAGACGAAAAAATCCATCACCAACCGCTTCATCCGCGAGGCAATGACGGATTTCTTCAAGGAAAAGCTGGAGATATACTTTATTGAAAACAAGGCCGAGGCCGACCGCATTGCCGATCAGGTGCTCATTAACAAGCGCAGCCGCGAGCAGGCGGAAAAGGCGCGCGTGAGCATCAAGAAAAACCTCACGAAGAATCTCGACCTTGCCAACCGTGTGCAGAAGTTTGTGGACTGCCGCTCGCGCGACGCCGACAAGCGTGAGATCTATATCGTCGAGGGCGATTCCGCTCTCGGCAGCGTCAAGCTCTCGCGCGACGCGGAATACCAGGGCATCATGCCGGTGCGCGGCAAGATCTTGAACTGCCTCAAGGCCGACTATGCCCGCATCTTCAAAAGCGAGATCATCACCGACCTCATCAAGGTGCTCGGCTGCGGCGTGGAGGTCGAAAAGCACGGCAAGGAGCTCAACAACTTCTCGCTGGAAAACCTCCGCTGGAACAAGGTCGTCATCTGTACCGACGCCGACGTGGACGGCTACCAGATCCGCACGCTCATTCTCACGATGCTCTGGCGGCTCGTGCCGACGCTCATCCGCGAGGGGTACGTCTATATCGCCGAATCGCCGCTGTATGAGATCCAGGCAAAGGGGAAGACGTGGTTCGCGTACTCCGACCGGGAAAAGGCAGAGATCGTGGAGTCCATCGGCAATGCGAAGATCGTCATCAACCGCAGCAAAGGTCTTGGCGAGAACGATCCGGAGATGATGTGGCTCACCACAATGAACCCCGAGACCCGGCGGCTCATCCGCGTTATGCCCGAGGACGCCGACGAAACGGCGCGCGTTTTCGATCTTCTGCTCGGCGACAATCTCGCCGGACGCAAGGAGCACATCGCCGAGGTCGGCAGCCGGTATCTCGATCTGGCAGACCTTTCGTAAATTATGGAAACCGAATTATGTAATTTATATTATGTAAAATTGATTATGCAAACAATATTACGTAAATATAATTATGTAAACTTATTTTGACCGTATAAGGAAGCATATATGGCAAGAAAGAAGGAAAACCCAACGCCGCGCCACGCGACGGCCGAGGAACAGAACGTAATGGGGCTGCGCTCCGCCGTTGTGGAGCAGCCCGTCACCGAAACGCTCGAGAACAACTACATGCCCTACGCGATGAGCGTCATCGTCTCGCGCGCCATCCCGGAGATCGACGGCTTTAAGCCGAGCCACCGAAAGCTTTTGTACTGCATGTACAAAATGGGGCTTCTCACCGGCGCGCGTACGAAGTCGGCGAACATCGTCGGCGCGACGATGCACTATAACCCGCACGGCGACTCCGCCATCTATGATACGATGGTGCGTCTCTCCAAGGGGTACGGTGCGCTGCTCACGCCGTTTGTCGATTCCAAGGGCAACTTCGGCAAAGTGTACTCGCGCGATATGGCGTGGGCAGCCTCGCGCTATACGGAGGCGAAGCTCGCGCCCATCTGCGCGGAGATCTTCCGCGATATCGACAAGGACACGGTGGATTTTGTCCCGAACTATGATAACTCCACCACGGAGCCGACGCTCCTTCCGACCACGTTCCCGAACGTTCTCGTCTCGGCGAACATGGGCATCGCCGTCGGCATGGCGTCGAACATCTGCGGGTTCAATCTCGGTGAGGTGTGCGAAACGACGATCGCGCTGCTGCGCGACCCGGAACATAATATTCTGACAACGCTCCCCGCGCCGGATTTCCCGACCGGCGGCGAGATCGTGTGCGATCCCGGCGAGATGCAAGCGCTCTATAAGACCGGCCGCGGCGGTGTGAAGGTCCGCGCCCGCTGGCGCTTCGATCCCAAGGAGCGCATCATTGAGATCTACGAGATCCCGTACAGCACGACCGTCGAGGCGATCATCGACAAGGTCGCCGAGCTCGTCAAGGCCGGCAAGCTCCGGGAGATCAGCGACATGCGCGACGAGACCGACCTCAACGGTCTCAAGCTCGCCATCGATGTCAAGCGCGACGTGGAGCCCGAAAAGCTCATGCAGAAGCTCTTCCGCATGACGCCGCTGCAGGACAGCTTTGCCTGCAACTTCAACATTCTGCTCGGCGGCACGCCGCGCGTGTGCGGCGTCGGCGAGATTCTGGACGAATGGATCGCCTGGCGGCTGGAATGCGTCCGGCGGCGGGTATACTTTGACGTATCGAAGAAGAAGGAAAAGCTCCATCTTCTCAACGGTCTCAAAAAGATCCTGCTCGACATCGACCGCGCCATCTCCATCATCCGCAGCACCGAGCGCGAGAGCGACGTTGTGCCGAATCTTATGATCGGCTTCGGCATCGACCAGGTGCAGGCCGAATATGTCGCCGAGATCAAGCTGCGCAACATCAACCGCGAATACATCCTCAAGCGCACCGAGGAGACCGACGAGCTCGAACGCGAGATCGCCGAGCTGGAGGATACGCTCGCGAGCCGCCGCAAGCTGCGCGCGATCATCATTTCCGAGCTGCAGCAGGTGATGAAGAAATACCCCTCGCCGCGCCGCAGCGTCATCACCTATGCCGCCGACGCGCCCGAAGCACCGGAGGAGGACGACGTGGAGGACTACCCGGTCAACCTGTTCCTTTCGCGCGAAGGGTATTTCAAAAAGATCACCCCGCTCTCGCTCCGTATGGGCGGCGAGCAGAAGTACAAGGAGAACGACGGACCGAGCCAGAGCTTCGAGACGACGAACCGCGCCGAAATGCTCGTATTCACCGACAAGGCGCAGGTCTACAAGTGCCGCGCGGCGGACTTTGCCGATACGAAGGCCTCGCAGCTCGGCGTATATCTGCCCGGCCATCTCGGCATGGACGACGGCGAGAACGTATTCTCTCTTGTCCTGCCCGGCGATTACCGCGGCGAGGTGCTGTTCTTCTTTGAAAACGGCAAATGCGCCCGCGTGCCGCTCGAGAGCTACGCCACCAAGACGAACCGCAAGCGGCTCACCGGTGCTTACTGCGACAAGAGCCCGCTCCGAGCGCTGCTCGTCCTCACGGAGGAGCAGAATGTGGCGGTGTTTTCCACGGAGGGACGCGCGCTTGTATTCAACACGGCGCTGCTCGCACCCAAGACCTCCCGCGCCACACAGGGCGTGGCGGTCATGACGCTCAAGCCGAAGTTCCGGCTCGAGCGCGCCGCGTTCCTCGCCGATACGACCATCCAGAATCTTGCGCGCTACCGTATGCGCAGCATCCCCGCCGCCGGCGCGCTCCTCCGCGAGGAGGACCGGGGCGAACGGCAGATGACGCTGCTCGACGGCGCGGAGGAAAATACGAAATAATAAAGAAAGAAACCGATTGAGCTATGGAAGCAAAACTTCACGGAAAACTCTGGTTTGATGTTCTGAAGATCCTTGTGGGATCGTCCCTGGTTGCGATCTCGTTCCGCTATCTCACGTTCCCAAACAGCATTGTTTCCGGCGGTGTGACCGGCATTGCGCAGATCGTGAACCTGCTTACCGGCCTGCCGGTCGGTATTGTTACGGTCGCGATCAATGCCCCGCTCTTCATCTGGGCGTGGAAGAAGCTTGGCAAGCGTTTTGTCGGCCTTACGCTTCTCTGCATGCTGACAAGCTCGCTGCTCATCGACCTTCTCGCGCATTTCCCCTATACCGTCACGGAAGAGCCGATGCTCGCGGCGGTCTATGGCGGACTCGTTTCCGGTGCGGGCTATGGTCTCTGCTATACGTCCGGCGCAACGGCCGGCGGCACGGACATCCCGTCCCGTATGCTTCGGCGCCGGTACCCGCATATCAATATGACGACGTTTATCCTCTTTTTTAACCTCGTCATCATTGTGACATTCGCAATTTTGTTCCACCGGTTCGACAGCTGCATGTATACCCTTATTTGCATGTATATCACCAATAAAGTCGAATCGCTTCTCCTCTATGGCCCGGTCAACTCCCGGCTGTGCTATATTATCTCCGACAAAAGCGCCGATCTCAGCAGCGCCATCACCGGGCGGCTGCACCGCGGCGTAACGCTGCTCGACGGCCACGGCGCGTGGTCCGGCAAGAGCGAGCGTGTCATTATGTGCGCCGTGAAACCCGGCCAGCTGGGGCCCCTCCGCCGCATGGTGCGCGAGATCGACCCGAAATCGTTCCTCATTGTAGGCGATGCCCGCACGATATACGGACACGGATTTGAAAGCATAGAGGAGGATTGAACGCCATGGCAGATCTTGAAAAGACCAGAAAAAATCTGGAAAACCGGGGCTTCCGCGCGCACGTTTTCGCCACCGGCGCGGAAGCGGCGGACTACCTTGCGCAGACGCTCCACAACACCTGCATCGGCATCGGCGGCAGCGTGACGATCGATGAGATCGGCGCGTACGACCGGCTCAGTGCCGATAACGATGTCATCTGGCGCTGGAAAAAGCCGACGCCGGACAGCCGCGAGCGCGGCGCAGCGGCGGAAACATTCCTTTGCAGCGCCAACGGCGTGAGCGAGACCGGCGAGATCGTCAACATCGATGGCTACGGCAACCGCGTCGCCCCGACGATCTACGGGCCGGAGCGCGTGTTCCTCGTCGTAGGGAAAAACAAGATCGCCCCGGATCTGAACGGCGCGATCGACCGGGCACGCAACATCGCCGCGCCGCTCAATGCCCGGCGGCTGAACCGCCATACGCCGTGCGCCGTGGGCGAGCCCTGCTGCCACGACTGCCGCAGTCCGGAAAAGATCTGCGGCGTGATGACGGTGTTCTTCATGCCGCCTACCTCCATCAAAGAGTTTCATGTGATTCTCGTTGACGAGAATCTCGGTTACTGATTTCCCGGAATTTTTCACCCCGGCATGCATATACTGGTTCGTATATGCATGGAGGTGTTGACATGGGACCGGATATCGATGATCTCATTTTCGGCAGCGGCGA
>OIZA01000927.1_pt1 | contig 12155 bp, 10 predicted proteins | sample 1588381 | NCBI WGS metagenome assembly OIZA01 (sample SAMN03283277) | human gut metagenome | biome: human-associated habitat; material: feces | host: Homo sapiens | place: Peru | collected 2012 | reverse complement strand
TGTGGGTGAAGGAACCGGAGTTTGAGGTAGACCAGAAAGCGATTCCCCGTGTGATTACCGATGTACAGGAAAACGGTACTGCCCTGCAGGTGGACAACCAGCGCAAGCGCTATGTAAAAACCGAAGAGTTTGACGAGGACAAGCCCAACGGATATGGCCGTTTCAAAGTTTTTCTGCTGCGCCGCAAGCTGAAAAAGCACTAAGACGCGCGGGCGTTCCTGCGCACCCTTTTATTCTATTCACATTTATCAGCAAGCGAAATTGCCCCCGGCGTACCGCGCAAAGCGGCACATCCGGGGGCAATTTTTATTTATTCGATTATTTAATTTTTAAAATTCTTTTAAACCCCACCATTAATATTATTAAATTTTTAAATTTTTATTTGTTTTATATAAAATTATCAATTAATGGAATTTTCAGGCATATTATGGATTTTAATTTTAATAATTGTTTTGGGTATTGCTATTTATATCATTAAAAAAGTTTTTTATCCAACTTTAAAGCCTATGCTAAATAAAATTTTTGGTTCTGAAAGTTTGGATAATGTTGATGATGACGAATTTAATGAATTTTTAGGTGATGATTCAAATGTTCCGGATTCTGAATTAGATGTGAGTGATCAATATGATTCTGTTAGTTATACAGGAAATTATAGGGATGGAAATGGAGCAGATCCAAAACTTATAAGTTCAATAGAAGAAAACACCAAAAAATTAATGGATAAACAGGATGAGCTTGGAGTTGTTGTCACAAACCCTGAACATGCAAGTTTCACAGGTGGAAACGTTAAATATACCAAAGAGCAATTAATGGATTCAAGTCTTTTATTACCTGGTCAAGTTTCCAATAAATTAAAAAAAGAGTTTAATCTTCCTCCTGAAGCTGTTAAAATGGGAAATAAAAATTTAATAACGGTTAATAAATCGATTGGCGTTAATACTGTCGGCTCATCTCTCAGAAATCCAACACATGATATAAGAGGTGATATTTTGGTTGGTATGACATACCAAGGCCCTTGGAATATGTCCACAATTGAACCAGATGTTAATAATATTGGTTTATGCAATTAAATTTAATCTTTAATTTAATTAATCTTTGATTTATTAAATTTTTATTTTATTTATTAAATAAAATAATAAAATTGTGATTTAATTTAACTATGGAATAATTCAATAATTTTTTGTGTAAATAATGGTTTATTTTTAATAATTGGTTCTTCAAATTTTGATATATTTTTATATGATGGGAAAGCTATAAATCTTTTTTGTTTTATAAAATCTTCTGCTTCTTGACTGTCTTTATTATATAAAAGCCTTAAATAAATTTTAGTTAAATATGCTGATCTACTCGCTCCTTTCTTACAATGTATTAAAACACCTTCATTATTTTTTAATCCTCCATAAATAAAAATAATTGCTTGAGTCAATTTATTAAGCATATACTCGTTCACATTTACACCATTATTAAATTCTTTTTCTGCTAAATCTCGATCTTTAACTGGAATCATAAAATATTTGATTCCTTCGTTTTTAAATGGAGCTTCAACATTATCACATAAAACAACTACACGCTTAATATTGTGTTTTTTTAATTCTTTAAGATTATAAGCCGCCTTAAAATTACCTAAATATAAATTATCTATTATTTCATCCATTTCATTCTCACCATATTTTCCAATATTTGCAAAATCAGGATTTATATGATGTGTTTTTTTATCTTTTAAAAAATTAATATAGGAATACATTAAATATTATATATCATTATGTTTTATTTATTGTTTGTTAAAAATGAATTTAAATAATTAAATCATTTAATTAATCGATTAATTGACTTATTAAATCAATTAATTTATTATCCAATATTTGAATAATTAGATATTGGCCAATATTTAGATATTGGCTAATATTTAATTAATTTTATATATTTATAAATGCCGAAATATTACATAGTAGATCAAAATGATTTATTTGATTATCAAAGTGGAGGTGATAAAATGCCGTCTTATGATGAATCACATTATGAACAAGGAATAAGTAGAAAAGAAAATAAAGACGGCACATATTCATATACTTATAACAATAACAATAAAGAGGTATCAAATCAAGATTTAGAAAGAATTAAAAAGTTGAGAATTCCTGGAACTTGGAAAAACGTTTGGATTAATCAAGATCCAAATTATCGTTTACAAGTTATAGGCATTGATCCACATAAGAAAAAACAATATATTTATACAAAAGAACATAAAGATAAAAAAAAAGATCAAAAGTATAAAACTTTAGAAAAATTAATTGGATTAATTGGTAAAATTAATAAAATTTTAGATGAACATCAAAAATTACCAAAATTTAATAAAAATCGTGTTTTATCTACTATGTTAATGATTATTATGATGACAGGAATAAGAGCAGGCAAAGAATTTTATGCTAAACGAAATGATACATATGGACTCTGTTCATTAAGAAAGAAACATATAACATTTAACGATAATAAAAATGAAATAACAATTAAATTTAAAGGTAAAAAAAATGTTTTTCATACTCATACAGTTTTATTAAATGATAAAATGTACGAAGAATTAAAAAATTTATCAAAACTTTATTTAAATAAAGAAAAAAAAGATGAAGATAAATTATTTAATTATGTCGATAAAGGAGAAACAATAAAATTAAATGAATTTAATTTAAATGATTATATTCATGATTATATTGATAAATCGATTGTTATAAAAGATTTTAGAACTTATTTGGTGAATTATACATATATTAAAAATCTTTTATTCTTTACAAATGAAATATTTAAATCTAAAGACGAAAAAACAGCAAAAAAAATAAAAGAAATTATTAAAGTTTCAATTGAAAATACAGCCGATTTTATACAACATAAACCTCAAATATGCAAGAATTCATATATTTACGATTATATTACAGAATTTTATAAAAATAACGTTGATTATTTCATTGATAATAAAAATAATAAAGTTTTTGATATTTTAAAGGATATCATAAACAAAAAGAAGTAAAATATTATTTTAATAAAATAATATTTTATCCCCAACTAATTTTAAATTCAACTAAAATATAATAAAATAATGTGTTTTAATAATTGGCAAGCTTATTTAAAAATTTTAATTGAATTTGTTGTTTGTTGTTTAATAGTCGCTTTATTAATTTATTTATTCAAAACAAAAGATTTAAATATTGCTTTAATTATTGGTTTAGTCGTTATTATAATATTTGGAATTTTAGATTGTTTTTTAATTAGAGGTACATGTTTTAAAATATCTGAAAACTTAGAAAATGAAGAAGAAGAACCAAAAAAAGAGAAAACATTAGACGATTTAAAAGATGAAGATAAAAAAATACAAAAAATATTAAAAGGATATTTAAATGGTAAAGAATTAAAAATTAGAAATTTAAAAGTATCTGAAAAAATAGAAGGAGCAGCAATTAAAAAAGCTTTAAATGTTTTATATCCTGTTGGTTCATTATTAATATCAGATAAAAATCCATCTGAAACTTTAGGATTTGGTGAATGGTCATTATTAGTTAATCCAGATTCTGATTTAAGATTTATTAAACTTGTTGATCCAAATGAAAAAGAAAGAAATAATTTGACAGGAGGTGAAAATGTTGTTGAACTTGAACAAAAGCATATACCATATCACGATCATAATATTTTTGATTATCAAACAGTTCAAGGTTTCACTTATCATATGGTATTCTGTGATGTTGATGGAGCAGCTCATAAATTCGTTGTTCGTTCATTTACTGAAGGCAATGATGCAGGAGCTTATAGAGAAACAAAGGAACAAGGTCATAATAATATTCCTCCGTTTATAGCCGTTAATTTATGGGTTAGAAATAAATAAATTAAAAAAATATAATATAATTTAATGGTTTGTTTTTGCACATTATCAATATTTTTAATCATTATTTTTATTTTATTAAATGTTTATTTTAATTCTTCAAATCAAAATAATCAAAAAATTAATATTGTTTTAATAATTGTTTTATTTATTATTTTGTGTTTTTCTTTATTCAATAAAAAAAGTGAAAACTTAGAAAATACAGAACAAGAAGAGATTAAATTTTATGATGAAGATAAAGAAATGATAAAAGGATTATTTAATGATGATCAAATAATTATTGATAATCTAACAATCGACACAATTGAATCACCAGATTTATTAAATTTAATGTATCCAATCGGAACAACTATATTATTATATGATTTAAAAACACCAAAAGATTTAAAACTTCCTGGTGAATGGCAAAAATTAGAAGGTGGGAGATTATTAACAACAACCGGGAAAATAGAAATATTAAAATCTAAGGCTTGGGTTGAATATCAAACGATGAGCAAAACGAATTCAGATATTAAATATCCAAGATATAAATATGATGTATTGAGTAATAAATTAACAATGGGAAATATGGAGAAATCAGATAAAACAGGCGAAGAGTTAGGAGAATATAAAGTTGAATTAAAAGGAAATAATATTTTAAATCATAAACATCCGGTTTGGGTTGATTTCTGCCGCAATTCAAGAGGCAAAGGAGATTCTCAACATGCATTTGCTTTAATGGGTGGAAGTGATAAAAATGATAATAATTGTGTTGATAAAGGTTCTGGATGTCATTATGAACCTTATCCATCACGTAAAACTTTTATTTATGAAGGAAATCAAAGAATAGAACAAACGGATAATAACGTTAAACCTCATAATAATGTTCCAAAATATATTTTAGTCTTTGCTTATAGGCGAATTAAATAATTTGATTCATTTATTAAACTTATTAAATTTAATAAATCTGATTTAATAAATCTAAATTATTAAATGATTTAAATTTTTATATAATGAATAAATTAAACTGTATAATAACAATTATTTTAATCTGTATTTTAATTTATTTAATTTGTAAATCTAAAGATAATAATAATCAAAAATCAATATTTATAATCTCAATTATTTTATTGTTTTTGTTTTGTGCTTATATGTTTTGTAATATCGAAAAATTAGATAATGTTGAAGATGTTTATGATTTCGATAATTATGAAACTAAAAAATTAAAAGTTATTAAATCAATTAATGGATTGGATGAACAGATAATTAAAAATATACCTATTGGCTTTATTTATTTAACAACAAATAAAGATTTTGATCCTAATTCAAATTTTGGAGGAACTTGGGAATCTTTAGCAGATAATAAACACAATGATTTATATTTAATGTTGGCAAATGATGGAGAAAATATAAATTATAATAATGATATGAAATGCGCATTTAGTAAATCAGTATCTGATAAATGCCAAGCTAAAAATTCATTTGATTTAATAAATAATATTGAATATGTTGGAGATGATACGAATAAAATGCGAGTTTATGGTGGTGAAAATCAAACACAACTTAATATTTATAATGTTCCTCCTCATACACAATATTTAACTGGGGCTGATGGAATGTGTCAAAAAAATAATAGAGATTTAATGTGTATTGACAATCAAAAATTGGTTGGAAATGCAACAACTCAAAAAGCAAATAATAGATATAAGAGAATAAACGGTGATAATGTTGGGAATGTTTGGACTATCCAAGACGCAAACGATAGAGTTAAAAATAAAAAGAAAAAAATACCAGAAGGTGAAAATAATTGGAAAAATGAGACTGTCGAAAGTCATAATAATGAACCACCATTTTATATTATTTATGGATGGAGAAAGATTAAAAATTAAATAATTTTAAACAATTTATTTATTTTTAAATTAGTTTAATTATTATTTTTATTTTTATTGTCAATATTATAAATTTTATATTAAATGAATAAAAAAGAGATTGAATTAACAAATGACGATATTAAAGGCTTTTTTTTAGTTTCTTTTATTTCAAATGAAAATATTAAAAATGCTAAATTTAGTGCTTTTAAAATCAGAGGATATTATAAAACAATAGAAGAAGCACAACAAGCAGCTCAAAAACTACAAGAGAAAGACCCATATTTTGATATATTTATTGGAGAAGCTGGGAAATGGATGCCAGTCAATCCAGATGTGAACACAGTAGAAGATCAAATTTATAGAGAAAAAGAATTAAATGAACTAATGGCTGGTTATAATCAACAGAGAAAAGAGCAGGAGAAAATAGAAAATGAAAGAAGGGCAAAACTAAAAGCAGGTGAAAATAAAACAATTGAAGAAATAAAGAAAGAAGAAATTAATGAAGCTAAAAAGAATATTGAAACAATTAATGAAAGTTATGATAAACTTAAATCTGTTTTCGATAAACTACAACAAAAGCATTAAAATTTATTTTATTTAATAAATAAAATAAAAATTTAATTGTATTCATTATTTAAATTTGACTTTGCTATTTTTGATTGGATAAGCTTTAGCTTATTCAAACAATTGATTTTAAAAAATCATTGATTTTTTGAAATCTCAGTTCCATTTCTCCAAGGATCGGGATATTCAAACATATTTTTAAATAATTTTAATGGTTTTTCATTATATTGTTCATTTAATTTATTATATTCTTTTATTTCTAAATTTTCATCTTTTTTTATTTTATCTATCTTTTTAATTTCTTTATTTTTATTTATTGTATAATAAACATAAAAACAAGATGCAATAAATATTAACAAACATATAATATATAATGTTGATTTTTCGCAATTACTCATTTATAAAATAAAATTATATAATGATGTCAAAGAAATCAACAGAAACATTTAATTTTAATATTCAAAGTCAAACATCAAATAATTATTCACCAATTGAAAATAATATTGTTGATATTAAAAATTTTTATGTTAATTATTTAATAACTATTTTAAGACCTTCATTAATCGACGGTTTAATAACTTTATATAATGACGTTGTCAATATTAAAAATAAAAATAATTTGTCAGTTATTGATTTATTTAAAGAATCGTTAAAAAATATTAAATTTCTAAAACAAAATCAAATAACGGCTTTAGTTATTAAAATAAAAGATAATACGCAATCAACCGAATTATTGGATAAAACAATAAAAGCGGTTGTTAAAAGTTTTATTATTTTATTAACTTTTAATAATTCAAATAAAACAGTTAAATTGTTAAATGAAGAATATCATGAAAAAATAAATACAAATGAATTTATTTATCGTTGTTATGTTGAATTTTCACAATCTATTTATTATAATATCGATGTGTTTTTAAAATATGTGAAATTAAATTTATATACCGAAGAAATAAATAATATTGTTTATTCATCTATTGAAACATCATTATTTAAAATGTTGCCAATGGGTGAAATAATGGATTATTATTTGTCTTATCAAATAAAAGAAAAAGATGATAATGAAACACTTAAAAAATTAACTAAATTTATTATTTCAACTTTGATTAAAAATAATTCTGATAATTCAGATAAAATTATAAATCAAATAAAAGATATTATAAAAGATTTAAAAATAGATCAAAATAATAATTCGGATAATAAAAATATAATAGTTGAACAATCACCAAAAATAAATCAAAGTTTAAATATATCAAATGAATTAAAAAATATTATGTCAACTGGAACATTTGAAAATAATGATTTATTAAATTGAAGATTGAATAAATCAAAGATTTATTAATTTAATAAATTAATAAATGAATTAATAAAACGAATTTAAATATTTTAAGTTTTATTTTATTTTTTTATAAAATGAATTTTTTAACTTCTTTATTTAATAAGAAATATTATTATTTTGATAATAATGCAACAACTTTAATTTATAATGATGATGTTAAAAATGAAGTTAATAAATGGTTAAGTTGTGGCAATCCATCAAACACTTTACATTTTTTAGGCATTGATGCCCACAATCAATTAAATAAATGCCGTGAAGAAATAGCAGAAGATTTAAATGTTAATCCTCACGAAGTTTATTTTACAGGTTCAGCAACAGAAGCCAATAATATAATAATTCAAGGTATAATTAACCAAAATATTAAAAAACCAAATCAATTTAAAAAATACACAATAATTACTTCAGAATTTGAACATCCAAGTGTTTTAAATGTTTTTAAATCATATTTAAATAATGATTTAATAAATGTTGTTTTTATTCCAATCGAAACAGACACAAATAATAAATATTATGGTTCTGTTAATCCAGAAACATTAAAAACAATTTTATACCAGAATCAAAACATTATTTTAGTTTCTATTATGTTAGCAAATAATGAAACAGGAGCAATAAATGATATAAAAACAATTGGCCAAATCATTAAATTAAGAGATGAAAATATATTTTTTCATTGTGATTGCACACAAGCAATAGGTAAATATATAATTCATCCAAAATCTTTAAATATCGATAGTATAACATTTTCAGGTCATAAATTTCATGCTCCAAAAGGTGTAGGATGTTTATATATTAAAAATGAGAAAAATAAATGTGAATTGACTTGTGGATTATGTTTTGGTGGAGAACAAGAGGAAACAATAAGACCAGGAACTGAGAATTTAGCGTTTATATCCGGTTTGGCTATTGCCTTAAAAGATGTTCATGAAAATAGAAAAGAGAAAAATAAAATGATATTAGATAATAAAAATTATTTGATGACTGAATTTAAAAAAATGGGTTGTAGTTTTATAAATCCTAGACATTCATTGTGTAATACGATTATGTTAATCTTACCTTTATTAATAATTTGTAATCGTCAATTTTGTGAAATAATATCAAAAAATTATAATGTTTGTATTGGAACAAGTTCAGCGTGTCAAACGGGAAGCATAAGCCATGTTTTAAAAGCTATGAAAATAAATAAGAAAGATAAAACAAGAATAATAAGAATTTCATTATGCGATTATACGACTTTTGAAGAGTGTCAATATTTAGTTAATGCTTTTAAAGATATGATAAATAAATATAAAAAAGTTGAAAGTAGATATTAAAATTTTAATTTAATATCATGAATTTTATTATTTTGATTTATTAAATCAAAATAAAATTAAAAATTAAATCTGTTATAATTTGGATTGAAATATTTATATTTTGATGATAAAACATCAGCTCCATTTTTTCCAGACCTTTGTGTTTCTTCTAAAACTAAATGAGCATAATCACAATTATTTTTAAAATATTCATCTTCGGCTAAATTAACTTTAAATTTCTCAATATTCCCATTTTTTGGATTCTTACCAGTTAATAAAACAATCAAATTATCATTTTCATTTTTATTATGATCCATTAATACATAAATTTCACCGTCTTTTATGCTGTTTGTTCTCGAAACTATAAATTTATCTCCATTTTTAACTTTATTTTCTTTAATTAAAGATTCAAGACCATTATTAATTTGAGCTGTAAAATCAACCATTCGCATTTCATTATTATTTAATGATTTCCCGATTCGATTCGATCTAAAATGATTTATAAAATTATCTTCTAACGTTTTAATAATGGAATTTGATTGAATATTATTTTTTTTATCTGAGCTATGATAATTTTGAATTCCTGAAATAACATTATTTAATAAAGTTTGAACTTTTGGATTTTGAGATGAATAATTATCAGTATTTGATAATTCTTGTAAAATGAGAATTAAAGAAACAATATTATTATCAATTCTTATTTTTGTATCATTAATTGATTTCTTTTTAATTTTAATTTCTTTATCTTTTATTTTCTTTTCTTTTCTATCTTCTTTTTTTAATATATCTTCTAATTTTTTTTTAAGATTCTTTATTTTTATTGTTAAACTATTAATTTTTTCATTCTTTTTTATTATATTGTTCATTTCTTCAGGGTCAATTCGAGCGTCATTATTAACTCTATCAAATATTTCCCTATATTCTGCATTTTGTTCTTTTTGAGCATTTAAATATTCTTTATATATTTCTTCTTCATCTGGCATTAATTTATAATAATCGTTATCAATCCAATAAACAGTTCCCTTTTCATTTAAAGCCAAAATTAAAACATCACTTATATTTTTTTTGATTTTATTTATTTTTGCTCCACCTTTAAATAAATCTGATATACCAGAATAATCTACTTCATCATCAAAATTTAAAATTGGAATTAAAAAATCAGCAATTGCATTTATAAGATTTGTGTTTGATGGATTAATTTCTTTATTATATGCAACAATTATATCATTAATTTTTTCATTAAATTTTTTAATTTCCTCTTTCCCATATGTTATATTTTCATTTTCTTTTTCTTGATATTTAGTAAGATTATTATTTAATTTATAAAGTTTAACTAAATAATATTTAAATTCATCACATATTAAATTTTTATTATTTTCTGCTGTTTTAGTATTTGATAATTTATTTATTAAAATAGTAATTAAAGTGAAAATAAAATTTTTAATTTTATTTTCCTTCTTATCGTCATCATTTATTTGTAATGGTCTAATATTATCATTTTCTTTATTAAATTCTTGTTGTATTAGTTTTTGAAAATTGTCTTTATTCGGATTAATATAAATTTGATTATTAAAATTAGAATTTTCTTTAATAAATGTAAAAAATTTATCAAATGAATTCATTTCAGACAAATTCGAATCAAATTTATTTTTAAAACTTATTAAATTTGAAATGTTTAATCCAGTAATATAATCTAATACCATTCTTTCAGTTTTCATATTTTCCAAATTTTCGTAAAATTCAAAAATATCTGGTTCGTTAATTTTATAATCATCTAAAATTTTTATTCCTTTATCAAATAAATTTTTATCATTTAATAAAACACTTCTTTTAGAATTTTGAATTATGTTAAATATTGGCGCAATTTTTTTTATAGTTTGAGAATAAAATTCTTTTTTCCATTTTAAAGCTTTATTTATAAAATCAACAAATCCATAATCTTTAACACCAATGTCATTATATTTACTTGGAATAAAATAAAAAAGAGTCAAAGGTCCTAAAATCAAATTATAATCATATATTAATTCAAGAACAAACTCGGTAGATTTTAATTGTTTCATAATATCTTTTACACTATGGTCATATTTTTTTATATGATCAAATATAACATTCATATTATTATTTATAAAGGAAAATAATGCATGTTGACATCTAAGATGCAATAAATCTATTATTTGGATTAAATTATTTATTTTTGAAACATACGTATTAATAAAGATAATATTATGATTCATAATCAAAAAATTGTTTATATTTTGATCAGAATCATATTCATAATCAAAATTTTTATATGTATATTTATCCGTATTATCATTATTGTATGTAAATAAAAAATCAACATAATTATACAATTCATTATCTTCTAAATATTTTAATTCATTCTTTATATAAAATTCAATAAACTCAATACAGGAAGTATATATTAAAGCAGAAACATAATATATATCTTCTTTTAATCTATTTATATCTGGATAATCTGTATTTTCTGGTCTTCTTAATTTTAAATTTATAACAGATGACAATAATTCATCAAATGTAAACTTTTCATAAGTTAATTTTATAATGTTCGGATCAAATGAAACAATATTTAATAATCCATACTCATTAAAAGGCTCATTCATTTCAGAGCTCATAAAATAAGGCCAATTTTTATCTATAGGATTATATACATAGTTTTTTAAAAATCCATAAAGTTCATTAAGCAAAATATAAATATTGCTATTATTATTATTTATTTTTCTTTTTAATTGTTCTTCGATATTTAAATAATGACTTGTTTCATCGGGTATAAAATATCTTAATTTTTTTCTATAATTTTTATTTGCGAATTCATCGTATATTTTTTTTATTTCCGAATCGTGATACAAATAATTTATTGCTTCTTCTAAATATTCAATGTCATTGTCAATATTAAAATAATTTTGATATTGATATATAAAATTGTGGATATATCTAATTGGTTCTGGTGGTTTTTTAGGTTTAAAATCTCGATCTGTTTGATCTTCTTCTTCTCGATCTTCATCTTGATTTTCAATTGGCTTCTTTACACTATCTTCAAAAAATTGTTGTTGTTCTTCTTGATCTTTTAATGATTGTTCAATACTTTCATCTTCTCTGTCTTCTTCGTGAGGCTGAGGTGGAGGTAAAGGTGGAGATTGTTGGAATTGTTGTTGAATTTGAGGCTGTTGTTGGAATGGTTGGAATTGTTGTTGAATTTGAGGCTGTTGTTGGAATGGTTGGAATTGTTGTTG
>OIZA01000926.1_pt1 | contig 12159 bp, 18 predicted proteins | sample 1588381 | NCBI WGS metagenome assembly OIZA01 (sample SAMN03283277) | human gut metagenome | biome: human-associated habitat; material: feces | host: Homo sapiens | place: Peru | collected 2012 | reverse complement strand
CTATGCCCGTGGAATGACCGCTATGATGGACGCCATTGGCCGCACGATCAACACCGTGGATGCTCGCATTCAGAAGACACCTGCGCAGTATCGTCCAGGCAAGGTGATTTTTGTCATCACTACCGATGGCTACGAGAATGCCAGTATGGAGTTCAATCGGGCTCGTATTAAGGAAATGATCCAGCGGCAGACCGCCAAGTATGACTGGCAGTTCCTGTTCCTTGGTGCCAACATGGATGCCGTTTCCGAGGCCGGAACCTTCGGCGTTTGCGCGGCGCAGTCTGTCACTTATGCCGCCAACTCTGTTGGAACCAAGGCTGTCTACGACTCACTGGCCGCCACCATTTCCAACTACCGTTCTACCGGCACCGTTGACGCCTCTTGGAAAGCCGATATCGAGGCAACGACTTCTCAGCTCTAATGTCCTGCTGAAAGCAGAATTTTATCACAACTGACAACTGAGGTAGATCTTTAAATGGCGCCAGCCTCCCAGACGTGGGAGGTATACATACTGAAAAAGTTTCTGTTATCTCTCCCCGCTTGGCGGGGAGGTGATGCTGCATGGTAAAGCTCCTCATCGGTGGCTCTCCATGCACTTAGCTCGCTGGTCAATCGCTCGTTCCGAAGGCCGTGAGGTCGTTCCCAGCGGTATTGGCTGGGAGTTATTCCTGAACTATCTCATTGCCAAGGAGAAGTTCCAACCAGATTTCTTCCTGTACGAGAACAACAATTCTATCGCTCCTGCCATCAAATCGCAGATTTCCGCCGAGCTTGGCGTAGACCTGATGATGATCAACGCCGCCCTTGTCAGTGCGCAGAATCGGGAGCGTGTCTACGGCTTCAACTGGTCCGTGGAACAACCCTCAGACCGTGGTATCTACCTCTCCGACATCCTGGTCGATGAGCCGGACGGCGACGGGTACAGCATCAAAGACCTCTCTGAAAACGAAATGGTCTATATGCTGAGAGCCGTCGGCTCATCGAGAGAGTTAGGAACCACTTCGACTTCTTTACCTGTAAATCTTGGAAACAGAAGTCGAGCTGCGTCCTTGCCAACTGGAGTAAGGGTGTCCCGTACAACACACTCATTGAGCGCGTTGAGAATCGGGACCATCGAGAACAAGGCCAAAAATCAAGCCAAGCACGACAGCAAGCAGTATCGCATCTACTCTCCGCTTCACAAAGCGGTGACGCTCTGCGGGGAGGGAGGTGGTGTCGGCGCGAAAACGGGCCTGTATCTCTGTCCCGTGAACCGCGCCGAAGGCCGCAAGACCTATGAGGTGCGGGATAACACCATTGAAGTCGGCGGCGTTCCGTACTTTATCAACCTGGAGGACGGCACTTACATGGTCCGCAAGCTGACGGCGCTGGAGGCGGAACGGCTCCAGACCCTGCCGGACGGCTATACCAGCGCCGTCAGCACGACCCAGCGCCTCCGTGGCTTGGGCAATGGCTGGTGTGCGGAGGTCATCACCCACATCCTGAACGGAGCTCTGAAGGATGTCCCAAGAGACGAAAAGCTGGTTGTCCTCTCCATGTACGATGGCATCGGCACAGGCCGCTACTGCCTCGACAAGATGGGTTTCACCAATGTGGAGTACCATGCCTACGAGATCGACCCGTATGCCATCAAGGTTGCAATGAGCAACTACCCCGATATCATTCAGCACGGCGACGCCTTCCAACTCCGGGAATCCGGCTGGGCGCTGCCGTAAGAAAGGAGTTCTATGAGCCTATCTTTCCGCAGTGTCGTCATGGACATTGCAGACATCAAAGTCCCGTTTGATAGCCTCCCAAAGACGGAGAAGATCAAAGAATGCTACGCTTTCTTCCGCAAGTACGGCCTCCTGGACCGGCAGATCATCGTGGACGGCGACAACGTCCTCCGGGATGGTCTGGTCGGCCTGATGGTCGCCCGTGCTGTTGACCTGAAGCAGCTCAAAGTCCTTCAGGTGCGGGAGAAGACCAAAGCCATGCCGGCGACTGAGAAGACAATCGCTCTCCCTAATGAGGCCACAATGGCGGATTCTTCGAGAGTTAACACCGTAGTGACCTCCGCCAAGGCAGTGGATGACAGCAAGAAGATGGGAGAGGACGCCAAGGTCAAGCAGCCATTCTCTTTGCCAAGCGACATCGCTTGCGCGACTGAGCTTGATGTTGTGTGCGTGAAGACTGGGCATGACTTCACTAGAGGGCATGTATATCACTACAAAGATGTCATGACATACGATGACCATCAGGGTCTCTGTCAGGGCCCATATGCGGTGTGGGCACTAAATAATCCTTACCACGCTGCACACGTCGTACCCCTCGTTCATCGCCCCGCTGAAGTCGGCGAATGGGTGCGAGTGAAAAACGACCTCACATTTGCCACCATCTGTGAGTCTGGCGATATCCTCCCGGTGGTTGCGTTGCATGTGTCCGATCCAACATGTGTTTATGTGCAGGTGAAGGAGTGCCATTTGAGCTGGACTTCCCCAGACCGCCCGCTGCCAGAGAATACTTTCTTCCTTGAGTATGGCAATTACGACGTTCTGGCAGGCTACGACGGCCGCTATGAGCAACAGGAGGGCACCAATGAAGTGTGAAAGCTATCATACCAGAGAAACCGCCAATCGATTTGTGCCTGTGTGCTGGGGCACCAAGGAAATGGAAGAATGCCGTTGCTTCGGCGACCGCCTAAAATGCACATTTTATCCGGAAGTCCGGAAGAACGCCAAGGCTGCCGCCCTGTTCCACGAAATCTACCGGTTCCTGAAGCCACACTTCAGCGACGACGACCAGGAGCTGATGGATTATATCGCACAAGCCATCGAATCCTATAAGGAGGTTTAATGAACAAGAAAGAATTTATCCGTAATGTCGCAAAGAGGTCTGGTTACAGTCAGGCCAAGACGACCGAGGTGCTGGATGCCGTCCTCGCAGAGATGTTCGAGGCATGGGCTGACCATAAGCCCCTGGAGTTCCGTGGCTTCGGTGCCTTCTACGTAAAGAGGCGTGCCGCCAAGGTTGGCCGGAACGCCACCACAGGCGAGAAGATCGACATTCCTCCCAAGTGGGTCGTTCAGTTCCGCCCCGGCGAAGTTCTGGACGATGCCATCAACTAACGTGCCCCTGCCGTTGGCCCGGCAGAAAGCGCGGATTATACGCACTTGCAAATACATGGGCTTTTTGCGCCCATTTTCAGGAGGTCATCAGAAGTCCTGAGCCACTAAACCATAGCAAAGGAGAACACACATGCGAATAAAACACAATCCTTTTACATACGCCGTCCTCTTCTGGGCGGCGGTGCTGACGGTAACAGTCCTCATCACCCTGATTCAAAACGCCAGCGCTGCTGATACCGCTGAGCCAGAGATCATCGTTGAGATGCCCGTTGTGCTGACCATTCCAGAGTCAGAACCGGAGCCTGAGCCTGAACCTGCTATCTATGCGGACTTTGAGCTCACAGACTACGAGCGTGGCCTTCTCGCTATGGTGGTCTACCGGGAAGCGAGAGGGGAGCCCGAGGAGGGGCGTCGTGCGGTTGTCGAGGTGATTCTGAACCGTGTGCGTTCTCCCTTGTTCCCGGACACCATTGACGGCGTGGTCTATCAAAGCAATCCGGTGCAGTTCGCCTGTGCCGGTGCTCTGACCACAGCCAGTATCAAAGAGTTAGGGGCGCTGTCCGTGTGCTTTGATTCTGTGGACGCCGTTCTGGCGGAGACGGAGCCGACCATGAACTGGGACGCCCTGTACTTCAGCACCCGGAAGCCGACCTCGGCCGAGTATATGAAAATCGGAAGCCATTACTTTCACTGAAGGAGGCGCAATGAAGCGAGAATGTATGATCGAAGACCTGCGGGCGTATGCCGCCCCTGGGCCATTCAATGCCAATGTCGCAGACCTATTGGAGAACGACGCCAAGGCCCTCAAAGCCCTGCGGCAAGAAAATGAGAAACTGCGGATGATGCTGCACACCGTTGACGAGTTGGAGAACGCCGTCGTGACCAACGGCGACGACCTCCGCTACTGCGCTGGCCGCTTCGCTCGGATGACAGACACAGAGCTTGCGGACTATATCTGTGACGACACGGCGCTCCAATTTTGCGGACGTATTTGCAGCAATGCTTGTCACGCTGTCATGACTCCGGAGATAAGTGCCAGAGAGCACTGCCGCCGTATCGCTCTGGATTGGCTTAAGACACCCTTAAAGGAGGAGACCAATTGAAAGTATACTTGAACAGTATCAGTGGTATCCCTGATGCTTTGACTTCGCTGCTGATGTCGAAGCGTTCATGGACGCCGGAAGCAGAGAGCGAAATCCGAAGACTAGATCGCTCAGTCAATAATGGGGATGGAACATTCACGCCGGTTTGGGCGAGCGAAGATGACATCGCAGACTATGAGCGGCGCATGAAAGTTTTGCTGAAGTGGGGCCAGAAGCACATCACACTTCTGAAGTTCATCGACCTTTCCTTTACGGTCGAGGGTATCCATCGAGCGGGGCAGGACGATTGGGATGCCCACGCAGAGCGCTACCACAATCGCATCATCCGCAGTTCTACCCGACTGGCCGAGTTCAAGAAGGGTGAGATGTCAGACTGGTACAAGGGTAAGATCATTCCGACGGATGAAGCCCTCGATCTGTTGCATATGCAGCTCCCGGAAACCATCGAGAAAGACGGCGTGACCTATGTCCGGGCCGTCAATGGTTACATCCGGGAGGATGTGAAGGACGATAAGGACGTCAAACGTGGCCTGTACATGCTGTCCATCCCCAGCAACTTCATCTTCCGGTGTGATTTGGCGAACTTCGCGCATGTCTATCAGAACCGGAATCAGCATAGTGCCGCAAATCCGGAGGTCAAGATGTTGGCCGAGGAGTGTGCGGACCTGATCCGGCAGTACCAGCCACTGATTACACCGGATGTCCTGAATGCCATCCAGAACTGAGGTGCATATGGGCACACATGATTTTCCAAAAGCCATCGCCATTGACTTCGACGGGTGCCTCTGTTCCAACATGTATCCAGATATCGGCGCTCCGTACTGGAATGTGATCTGCGCCGCCGTTCAGGAACAAATGGCTGGCGCCAAACTCATCCTCTGGACCTGCCGGGAAGGGGATGACCTTCGGGCTGCCGTAGATGCCTGTGCCAGTTGGGGGCTGAAGTTTGACGCCGTCAATGCCAATCTCCCGGAACGGATCGCTTACTACGGCAACGATTGCCGCAAGGTCGGCGCGGACGAATACTGGGATGACCGTGTGCGGCGGATTCAGGAAGGAGAATTTTTATGAGCGGCGGACATTTTGGCTACACCGATTCCCAGGCCAAGACCGAGATTTTCGGCTGGACTGACAAACCGACTAACGTCTTCGAGGACCGAGAGATCTCTGAACTCATCTTCGATGTGTTCGACCTGATCCACGACTACGATTGGTACGTCAGCGGCGATACCGATGAGAACGATTGGCTCAAGAAGAAGGAAGCCTTTAAGGCGAAGTGGCTGCGCAGTCCGCCGGAAGAGCGGACGCAGGCCATCATCGACGCCGTCATCGACGATGCACGGCAGGAGCTGTATAAAACCTTTCTTTCGTGCAAAGATGGCACGTCCAAAGACCTAGAGTAACTAGCCTGGAAATTTTAGGATAACTCCAACAAACCATACCAAAGGAGGAAGAATGAGCAAGAAACCTATCATCCTCCTTGTCGGGCCCAGCGGCTCCGGCAAGAGTACAATTTCCCGTGAGCTCCATGAGAAGTATGGCCTCAAGGAGCTCCAGAGCTACACCACAAGAAAGCCCCGCTTTCCCCATGAACCCGGCCATACCTTCGTGACCGATGAGGAGTTTGACACTCTCAAAGACCAAGTAGCCTTTACCGATTTCAACGGCCACCGCTACTGCGCCACGGCACAGCAGGTGGACGAGAACGACATCTATGTCATCGACCTGGAAGGCTGCCGGACATTCCGGCAGACCTACCACGGAGATAAGGTCCCCATGGCTTTCTGGATCGAGTGTGATCCGGCGGTCATCCGCCAGAGAATGTTCCTGCGGGACGGTTCTCTGGAGGCCGCCAGCCGTATGGCGCATGACGTGCAAGCCTTTGATGGCGGCAGGGAAGAGCTGGGCGAACTTTTTGAATACACCTTCGTGATCGAGAACACCGACGTTGAGAAGGCGGCTGACGAGATCATGTGCTGTGTCGATATCTACTGCGGGGAGGGTGCGGAATGACAGTTACCAAGAGAGATGGCCGCAAGGTCGAGTTCGACCGCAGTAAGATCGTCAAAGCCATTACCAAGGCATTTGTTGAGGTGTACCCCGATGAACTGCCCGCAGATACATACACTTTCTGTGCCAAGATCGCCGATGATATCGAGGCCCGCAAACAAGACATGGCCGTCGAGGAGATCCAGGACATTATCGTCCGTAAGCTGATGGCAAGTAAGTACAAGGATGTCGCTCAAAAGTATGTAGAGTATCGGTATCTTCACACGATGGCTCGGACTCAGTACAACAAACTGATGGATGCTGTAGCTGAAAAGCTGGAAGCACGGGACGTGAAGAATCAGAACGCCAATGTAGACGAACATAGCTTCGGTGGCCGCATCGGCGAGGCCAGCAGCGTGGTGAACCGACAGTATGCCTTGGAGTTCTTGGTCTCTCCGATGGCAAAGCGAAATCACCTTGCCAATGAGATTTACATTCACGACCTCGACAGCTATGCGGTTGGAATGCACAACTGTTTGTCGATTCCGTTTGACGACCTGCTGGCGAATGGCTTCAATACCCGCCAGACAGATGTGCGCCCCGCTCAGAGCTTGAATACGGCGTTTCAGTTGGTAGCTGTGCTGTTCCAGCTTCAAAGCCTTCAGCAGTTCGGTGGTGTCAGCGCCACACACCTCGACTGGACGATGGTGCCTTATGTGCGGAAGAGTTTTTGGAAACACTTCAAGGATGGCCTCGAATACATCCAGGGCGAACCTCGTCCGCATGATGACGTGTTTGACCCAGACCTGCCCATTGATTCAGACATCTACAAGGTGGCGACGGAGGCGTACCGCTACGCTATGGACATGACTGTGAAGGAATGCTACCAGGCGGTTGAAGGCATGTACCACAACTTAAATACACTCCAGTCGAGGTCCGGTAATCAGCTTCCTTTCAGCTCAATCAACTACGGCACCTGTACTTTGCCGGAAGGCCGCATGGTCATCAAGGCGTTGCTGGATGTCTCCATCAAAGGCATGGGTCGGTTGCACAAAACCAGCATCTTCCCGTGTGGCATCTTCCAGTGTATGAAGGGTGTCAACCGACAGTTAGGCGATCCCAACTATGATTTGTTCCGTCTGGCGCTGAAGTCCACTAGCCTCCGCCTGTACCCCAACTATGCCAATGTCGATTGGTCCGGCAACGCCGGATATGACCGCAATGACCCTAGAACCTATTTTTCCACGATGGGGTGCAGGACCGCTAACGGCTACGACATCAACGGCTTCGGCCAGCTCAAAGATGGCCGTGGCAATATCTGCCCCGTAACCATCATTATGCCGACTCTCGCTATGGAAGCTACGGAGTTGGCATCGAAAGAAAACCTTGAGAACGGCGATTATCTCGATGATGGCTTAGTCATTGAGTGCTTTATGAAACTTCTCGATCAGAAGGTTCATGAAGCCCGTGACATGCTCATTGAGCGTTTCAACTGGATCTGCTCCCAGAATCCGGATTCCGCAAAGTTCATGTATGAAAACGGCACGATGGCCGGTTACATCCCCGAGGAAGGAATTCGCTCCGCTTTGAAGCACGGCACCCTCGCCATCGGCCAGCTTGGCCTGGCAGAAACGCTGCAAATCCTGGTTGGCTGTGATCATACCGAACCGAAGGGGATGGAGTTGGCGAAGCGGATCGAGCAGCTCTTCAAGGATCGTTGCGCACAGTTCAAAGAGGAGGAACATTTGAACTTCGGCGTCTACTTCACACCTGCGGAAAACCTTTGTTACACCGCTATGCAGAAGTTCAAGGCTACCTACGGTGAAATCCCCAATGTGTCCGACAAGGAGTTTTTCACAAACTCCATTCACGTCCCAGTCTGGAAGGAAGTCAATCCTATTGAAAAGATCGACATCGAGAGCCAGTTGACCGGGTATAGCTCCGCAGGCTGCATCACTTACACAGAGCTGGACGCCAGTGTTAAGCATAACATCGACGGCCTGGAGACACTGGTTAACTACGCTATGGATAAGGACATTCCGTACTTCGCCATCAATGTTCCCAACGACACCTGTATGGATTGCGGGTACACTGACGAAATCAATGAGACCTGCCCTGTCTGCGGCGGAGCTCACATTCAAAGACTGCGCAGAGTGACAGGATACCTTACCGGCAACTACACTACCGCATTCAACAAAGGCAAGCAACAGGAGGTCGAAATGCGTGTGCGGCACGACAAGGTGGTGGCCTCATGAACTATGCCGGCATCATTCCAGTTGATTTAGCTAACGGTCCCGGTATCCGCACCTCTCTCTTCGTCTCGGGCTGCAACTTCCATTGCCCCGACTGTTTCAACCAAGACCAACAGGACTTCACTTACGGGCGCCCGTTCACCGAACGGGCCGCCCGTCTGGTCCTGGATAACGTCGCCAAGCCCTACTGCGCCGGTCTTTCCATCCTTGGCGGCGACCCTTTGTGGCAGTCAGTCGAAGGGATGGAACAGCTCCACAAACTGGCAGATGAGGTTCATCTCCTAGACAAAACGGTTTGGCTCTGGAGCGGCTTTACGTGGGAGGCACTCGCCGATTCTGTTACTTGTTTTCCAGACACGTTGCAAGATACAGCATTAGCTGTTGCTCGTTTACATCTTGTCTGTGCCTGCGATGTCGTCGTCGACGGCCCCTTCCAGAAGGACCTGAAAGACCTCTCGCTTGCATGGCGGGGTTCCTCTAACCAGCGTGTCATCGACGTCCAGAAGACCATTCAAAATGGCGGCAACGTCGTCCTCTGGGAGGGAACCACATGACAGACTACAAGACAATTTTCCAAGGCTTTTGGAAAGAGCTCGTCTGCAACCCGGACGGCACCCTCAACATGGATGCCGTCCAGCGGGAGCTCGCTGACTACTACTTCATGTTGCAAGAGGTCCCGAAGGTCTACGACTACGTTACCGGCGGCATGATCAGCAAACCGAACACATGTGCATTCGAGGTGAATGATATGGCCGATGAACATTATCATAAATCTATTGAGGGCACCATTCGGGATGATCTGACCCACGCCACCAAAACTTGGGCAAAACTAGGCCCTCACGATATCATTTGCGATATCAAAGACTACGTAGCGTCTCTTGAGACCTACTGATTCAAAAGGAGAATCCAATGATCGTATTTACCATCATCCTGCTTATCCTGGCCCTCGTGTCCTTCCTGGCGCTTAACGGCTTTTATAAGGCGCTGAAGCGTGAAGGCGACTCTGATGCCGATAAGGTGAACGTCTTCCGCAAGGCGATCCCCTGCGGCATCCTCGTTCTTCTGTTCATTATCTTTGGCATCCGAGGCATCAAGGTCGTGGACCAGACCGAGGTCGGCATCGTCCGCACCTTCGGCACGGTAACTGACACCCTCGACAGCGGCCTGCATTTTGTGAACCCCATTACCCAGAAGGTCTCTATGTACGACCTGCGCATCCATGTCCGGGAGGCCGCTTTTGCGACCTACACCAAAGATGCCCAACCCGTTGAGGTCTCCATTGAGTATCAGTATGAGCCTCAGACCGACCGTATGATGGAGATCGCCTCTCAGTATGGCTCCTATGAGATCCTGGAGACCAAGATCGCCAAGGTTGTCGAGGAGCGCACCAAGATTGTCCTGGCCCGTTACTCCGCTATGCCTCTGTTGGAGAACCGCTCCAACCTGTCCTTTGAGGTGGAGGAGGAAATCGCCAAGCTGGAAGATACATTCCCTGTCCACTTCACTTCCTGCGTCGTGGCTAACCTGGACTTCTCCGACGCCTTTGAGGCCAGTGTTGAGGCCAAGATGACCGCCGAGCAGGACGCCCTCCGCGCCGAGCAGGAGAAGAAGACCGCTGTTGTAAAAGCGGAACAGGCCAAGGAGGTTGCCGCCATCGAGGCGGAGGCCGCCATCGCCAAGGCAAAGGGCGAGGCGGAAGCCATGAAGATCACCAAGGAGGCCCTTGCTTCCATGCCTGACGAGTACATCCAGTCCATGTACCTGGAGAAATGGGACGGCAAGCTGCCTCAGATCGTCACCGAGGGTTCCGGCCTGATGCTGATGCCTGACCTGGGGTGAGCATATGGAGTGGAACGTCTACTACCACGATACCAACGAGGGCACTATTGATGTCGTCAACGTTTTCGAGCGCTGCGGCTTGGAACGGTTTGTGCGGCAGCTCTTTCAGGATAAGGCGCTTACCAAAGAGGTAATGGCAGAGGAGATCAAGGCCGAGCTGATATACCACTTCTGGTGCCGCAGTGAGTATGAGGTAATCATCAAAGAGTGGTGCGGCCGTGAAGCCGAGCGGAAAGTTGACATCTACCAGCAGCTCATGTTGAACTGGGACCGCTTCATTGACTACTGCTGGTCCCAGCGAGAGACCTAAGAGGAGGACCTATGTTCCCATCGACACATACGTACCCAAATCTCTATTGTGAAGACTGCGGAGAGCCGCTTTACGAGCCGTTCTACTCCACAGAAAACGGTGATTTTGTCTGCGAGACCTGCGCCGAGAACTACGACGAGGCCAACCTGACACCCACGACCTATGACGATATCGAGTATGAGATCGCCTCACACATCAGAGACCTGGACGATATCCGGGACGATATCTAAGGAGATTCTATGCGAATTGAAATCAAATACCATGATCCTGAACTGATTCATTTGGAGCAGAAGCCCGGCAGCGACTGGATCGACCTGCGGGCCGCTGAGGACGTAGAGATGAAAGCCGGCGAGTTCCGGCTCATCTCCCTCGGTGTTAGTATGAAACTGCCCGAGGGCTACGAAGCTCATGTGATTCCCCGGAGTTCTACCTTTAAAAACTTCGGCGTGCTTCAGACCAACTCATTCGGCTTAATCGATGAGAGCTATGCGGGTCCCCGAGATCTATGGCGCTTTCCTGCGCTGGCCGTGCGGGATACGGTCATCCGCAAGAACGACCGCATCTGCCAGTTCCGCATCGAGCGCCATCAGCCGCCCATCGCCTTCTTTGAAGTGGACGACCTGGTGGAGGAATCCCGAGGCGGCTTCGGTTCCACCGGCATCCGGTAAAACGTAAAAATAGGGGCAGCATTACGCTGCCCCTATCCATCCTACAAAAGGAGGTTCTATGTTCGATACTTATCCAGACATTTTAAAAACCAACGAAGTCGCGGACATGCTCGGAGTCAGCAAAACTACTACGTATCAACTCCTACAGTCTGGCATGATCCCGTGCAGAAAAATTGGAAAGCTGTGGAGGGTGCGTAAACAAGCGGTTATTGACTATTTGCAGGCTTCGTGCGATAATACCGCTGATAGATGTGCTCATGTGCGCTGACCTGAAAAGGAGGAGTTATGATGACTGTCAGCGTACAAATCAAGAATAACGAATACTATGCTGTGCTTAACTGGTATATCTGCGGAAAGCGCAAACAGAAGTGGGTCGACACTGGGTATTCTGCCGAAAAAGGTAAGAATAGTCGTAAGGCTGCCCGGAGGGCCGATGAGATACTAGATGAATGGAAGTTAAAAATGTGTGTCAACTACACCGACATGCCCTTCCATAAATACCTGCTTTCTTGGCTCAACGATAAGGAGGGCAAGATCGATGACACAACCCATGCAGAGTACACCAGTACTATCAAAAAGGTAATCTACCCGTACTTCGAAGAACATCCCGTTATGTTGCAGAATCTAACGGCGACCGACATTGAAGAGTTTTACCACTGGCGACAGGCGGAATACGGGGTTTCGCCCAATACCATTTCGCATTACCAAGCAATCATTTATGGAGCGCTGAAGAGAGCGGTCAAGAAAAAGATCCTGGCGTCTAATTCTGCGGCGTCTGTCGAACTTCCGAAGGTCACTAAATTTCATGGTGACTTCTATACAGAGGAGGAGACAAATCAGCTTTTAGAGGCAGCCGTAGGCACAAAGCTTCAGACACCTATCGTTTTGGCG
>OIZA01000925.1_pt1 | contig 12171 bp, 8 predicted proteins | sample 1588381 | NCBI WGS metagenome assembly OIZA01 (sample SAMN03283277) | human gut metagenome | biome: human-associated habitat; material: feces | host: Homo sapiens | place: Peru | collected 2012 | reverse complement strand
GACGAATACCTCTCCGGCAACGTCCGGCAGAAGCTGCGGGAGGCGGAGAACGCCGCCGTTGACAGCCCCGGCTATCTGCCCAACGTGGAGGCATTGCGCGCCGCACAGCCGAAAGACCTTGACGCTTCGGAGATCGAGGTGCGTCTCGGCGCAACGTGGATCGACAAAAAGTACATTCAGCAGTTCATGTTCGAGCTGCTGGAGCCGCCTCTGTATGCCCGCCGCTCCTTGGAGGTCAACTACTCGGAGTTCACGGCGGAGTGGAACATCTCCGGCAAGAACAGCATCCCCTACAACGACATCAACGCCCGCATGACCTACGGCACCGACTGCGCCAACGCCTACAAAATCCTTGAAGATACGCTGAACCTGCGGGACGTGCGCATCTACGACACCGTAAGGGATGCGGACGGCAAGGAAAAGCGCGTCCTCAACAGCAAGGAAACCACCCTCGCCCAGCAGAAGCAGCAGGCCATCAAGGAGGCATTCCGGGACTGGATATGGCGCGACCCCGACAGGCGGCACACTCTGGTCGCAAGGTATAACGAGCTGTTCAATTCCACCAGACCCCGCGAATACGACGGCAGCCACATCACCTTTGCGGGCATGAACCCGGAGATACGGCTGCGGGAGCACCAGCTCAACGCGGTCGCCCATGTGCTCTACGGCGGCAACACCCTCCTTGCCCACGAGGTGGGCGCGGGCAAGACCTTCGAGATGGTAGCCGCTGCCATGGAATCCAAGCGGCTGGGGCTGTGCCACAAGTCCCTGTTTGTCGTTCCCAACCACCTGACGGAGCAGTGGTCGGGCGAGTTCCTGCGGCTGTACCCCTCCGCCAACATCCTCGTGGCTACGAAAAAGGACTTTGAGCCGAAGAACCGCAAGAAGTTCTGCGCCCGCATCGCCACGGGCGAATACGACGCCGTTATCATCGGCCACTCGCAGTTTGAGAAGATACCCGTCTCCATGGAGCGTCAGCAGCGGCTTTTGGCGGAGCAGATCTTTGAGGTGGAGGAAGGACTGCGGGAGCTGAAAAGCCAGCGGGCGGAGCGATTCACCATTAAGTCTCTGGAGCGCACCAAGCGCGGCCTTGAAGCCAAGCTCAAAAAGCTCCAGGACAGCTCCCGAAAGGACGACGTTGTGACCTTTGAGCAGCTGGGCGTAGACCGTTTGTATGTGGACGAGGCACACAACTATAAAAATCTGTTTCTTTACACCAAGATGCGCAACGTGGCGGGGCTGTCCGCCACCGACGCCCAGAAGTCCTCGGATATGCTGCTCAAATGCCGGTATATAGATGAGATCACCGACAGCCGGGGCGTGGTGTTCGCCACGGGCACGCCCGTCTCAAATTCTATGACCGAATTGTATACCATGATGCGCTATCTCCAGCACGACGCCATTCGCGGCAAGGGACTTGCCCACTTCGACTGCTGGGCTTCCACCTTCGGGGAGACGCAGACCGCCATCGAGCTGGCTCCCGAGGGTACGGGGTACCGGGCGAGGACGCGCTTTGCCAAGTTCTTTAATCTGCCTGAGCTCATGACCCTGTTCAAGGAGGCGGCGGATATCAAGACCTCCGACCAGCTCAACCTGCCTACGCCCACGCCCATCTATCACAACGAGGTGGCGCAGCCCACGGAGATACAGAAGCAGATGGTGCAGGAGCTGTCCGAGCGCGCCGCAAGGGTACACGCCCAGCTTGTTGACCCAAGCACCGACAATATGCTCAAGATCACCTCGGACGGGCGCAAGCTGGGGCTTGACCAGCGCATCATCAACCCCGACCTGCCGGACGACCCGAACAGCAAGGTCAATCGCTGCGTGGACAACATCCACCGCATCTGGCAGGACGGACAGGCGGACAGGCTGACCCAGCTCGTGTTCTGCGATTTGTCCACCCCGAAAACCGGCGCGACCGGAGCGAAGGCGGCAAAGACGGCGGGCGGGAATCTGGACAGCCCGGAGCTTAACGCCGTCGAGCGGCTGATCGACAAGGAAAACCCCGACGAACCCGGCTTCACGGTATATGACGACATCCGGGAAAAGCTCGTCGCCAGAGGAATCCCCCGCGAGCAGATCGCGTTCATCCACGAAGCCAACACCGAGACGCGGAAGAAGGAGCTGTTTGCAAAGGTGCGCTCCGGTCAGGTGCGCGTCCTCATGGGCAGCACCTTCAAAATGGGCGCGGGCATGAACGTGCAGGACAGGCTCGTGGCGCTCCACGACCTCGACTGCCCGTGGCGGCCGGGCGATCTGGAGCAGCGCAGCGGGCGCATCATCCGTCAGGGCAACCGCAACAAAGAAGTGCATATCTACCGCTACGTCACGGAATCCACCTTCGACGCCTACCTCTGGCAGACGGTAGAAAATAAGCAGAAGTTCATATCCCAGATCATGACCTCAAAATCCCCTGTTCGCTCCTGCGAGGACGTGGACGAGACCGCTCTTTCCTATGCGGAGATCAAGGCGCTGTGCGCCGGAGATGAGCGTATCAAGGAGAAGATGGACTTGGATGTGGATGTTGCCCGCCTGAAGCTCATGAAGGCCAGCCATCAGAGCCAGCAGTTCCGTCTGGAGGACAATCTGCTCAGGCATTTCCCCGAACAGATCCGGCAGAACGAGAGCTTCGTGGAGGGCTTCACCGCCGATATGCAGACGCTCGCCGGGCATCCGCACCCCGTGGACGGCTTTGCGGGCATGGAGGTCAAGGGCGACCTTCTCACCGACAAGGACAACGCGGGCGCTGCCATTCTGGAAGCCTTCAAGGACGCAAAGGGCATGGAGCCCGTTCCCATCGGGAGCTACCGGGGCTTTTCCATGTCCCTGACCGTGGAGGACTTCGGGCGGGACTTTATTCTCACCCTCAAGGGCAAAATGAACCACCGCGTGACGCTGGGCAAGGACGCGCGGGGCAACCTCACCCGCATTGACAACGCCCTGAACGCCATGCCGGACAGATTGCAGAATGTCCGAAACACGCTGGACGCGCTCACCGCGCAGATGGAGACGGCAAAGGCGGAGCTGGGCAAGCCCTTCCCCCAGGAGGATGAGCTGCGGACAAAATCCGCGCGGCTTGCGGAGCTGAACGCCGAGCTGAACATCGACGACCGCACGCCCATGGAGCAGATGGCGGAGGACGCGCCCGCCGTGCAGAGCGCAAAGGCGGAGCGTCCCTCCGTGCTGGCAAAGCTGAAAGCGCCGCTGTCCCAGCCCTGCGCCGAGGACAAAATCAGGCACAGGGGCAAGGAGGAACGATAAAAAAACGGCGGCTTCGGCGAAGAATGGATTTTGTCGGAGCCGCTTCACTACAGCTTAATGAAAGGAAGGATGCACCAATATGAAGAATATTCCCGTTTACAGATTTCCCGCCGAGCACGCCCGTGAAAACGGCGAGCTGGAGCTTTACCGCGCCTCCAACAAGGCGAACACCGCCTGCAAGGAGGCCATTGAGAAGGCGATCTCCGAGCATTATTGCGATAACGTCCTGCACAGGGAAGCCGTCGCGCAGGTGGCGGAGCAGTTCGGGCATGAGCGCATTTTATATGTGCTGGCGATTACCATCCGGCAGAAGGATTGGGACGGGCGGTTCTCAGCCGACAACAAACAATGGGCTAAGACCGTTCCCGTTTCGGAGAACCCCGACGCATGGGGGACGGATCGGAACTGCTATCTGGCGGTGAACAGCCACAGCGGGCTGGTTGATTTGTTTACCAAGCTGGCGCGGGAGGACGCAAGGGCGCATGAGCGCAGGCCCTCGGTGCTCGGCAGACTGAAAAGCAGACCGCCCGAAGCGGCGGCGGAGGCAGTCAAAAAGACAAAGGAGCCGTCCCTGTGAGCGCGCAGTTCATGCGCCGGAACATCCGCATCTCCGTTCGCCTGACGGAGGAGGAGCACCGGCTGCTGAAGGAAAAGATGGCGCGGATCGGCGTGACCAATCAGGAGGCGTTCCTGCGGAAGATGGCGCTGGACGGGCTGGTGATCAGGCTGGATTTGCCGGAGCTGAAGCAGATGATCTCGCTTCTGCGCTACACGAGCAACAACATCAATCAGATCGCCAGGCGGCTCAACGAGAGCGGCAGAGCATACGACACCGACCTTGCGGAGATTCTGGAAAGGCAGAAGCAGCTATGGGGACTTGCCAACAAAATTCTTATGAAGCTGTCTGCCATTCAGTGAGCAGGCAGAAATATACGATAAGCCCATGCTGCCGGCATCCTTGTTTTAGGGCAGCTCTTTCTGTATAATGAAATCAAAAAGGACGGAAAACGACTATGAAATTCATTTTGAAACTGCTGCTTGCGCCCCTTATGCTGGTTTTGTGGATCGTGGAATGGGCGCTCACGCTGGCGCTCAAGGCTTCCGCCGTGGTCTGTGTCATCGCCTCCGCCCTGTTTCTGCTTTCAGGCTTCTTTTACTTTGTGGACGGCAACGTGCAGAACGGCTGCATCTGTCTGGGCATTGCGTTTCTGCTTTCACCCTACGGACTGCACTATTTGGCGGTGAAGCTCACAGCGCGGTTTATCGGTATGAGAATGCTGCTCAAGGAGCGAATCTACGGATAAACGGAATATGCGGAATGTGAAAAGGCGCAGGCTCCCTCCTGCGTCTTTTTCCATGGAGGGAATATGGCGACCACACGAATCATACCCATGCACTTAAACAAGGGCAAGACGCTGGCGCAGTGCCTTGCCGACCGGACGGAGTACGGCATGAACCCGGATAAGACCGAGGGCGGCGCGCTGATCTCCGCATTCGCCTGCGAGCCGGAGACCGCCGTTTCCGAATTTGCCCTGTCCAAGCGGGAGTACCGGGAGCTGACCGGACGGGTGCAGGAAAGCGACGTCATCGCCTATCAGGTACGGCAGTCCTTTAAGCCCGGAGAGGTTACGCCGGAGGAGGCCAACCGCATCGGCTACGAATTTGCCAAGCGCTTCCTGAAAGGCCGGCACGCTTTTCTCGTCTGCACCCACACCGACAAAAAGCACATTCACAACCACATCTACTGGAACTCCACGGCGCTGGACTGTACGCGGAAGTTCAAGAACTTCATCGGCAGCTACCGCGCCGTCCGCAGGCTGTCCGACCTGATCTGCGCCGAGCACCGGCTGTCCGTGGTGGAGAATCCGCAGAAACACGGGCTGAGCTACAACAAATGGCGCGGCGGTCACGACAAGCTCTCCAACCGCGATCTTCTGCGCATGGCGATAGACGCGGCGCTTGAAAAGCAGCCCCAGGACTTCGACGCGCTTTTAGCCCTTTTGAAATCCTCCGGCTATTCCGTTGCCCGAAAGGGCAGGCTGTCGCTGCGGCACGAAAACCAGAAACAGAGCATCCGTCTGGATTCCCTGGGCGAGGGATATTCCGAACAGGAGCTGCGCGCCGTCCTCGCAGGAGGCAAAACGCACAAGCCCTTTGTCAGGAAAAAATATCCGAAGCGCAGGGAGCGCGCCACGCTGATTTCCGACATTGAGGCGAAGCTCAACGCAGGAAAAGGCTACCGCTACGATCAGGCGATGAAGGTGGTAAAGCTCAAGCAGATGGCAAAGACGCTGATATATCTGGAGGAAAAGGGCTTTGCCGATTTCGACGCACTTGTCAATGCAGCCGCCGATGCGGAGAAGCGGTTCTATGCTTTGAGGGCGGCCATAAAGGCGGCGGAAGCGCGTATGAGCGAGATACAGACTTTGCGGACGCACATCATGAACTATTCCAAAACCCGCAGCGTTTACACCGGCTACCGCAAGGCGGGATACTCGAAAAAATACCTTGCGGAGCATGAGGGGGATATCCTCATCCACAAGGCGGCGAAGAAAGCCTTTGATGCGTTTGGCCTGAAAAAGCTGCCCACGGTCAGGAGCCTGAACGAGGAATTTGCAAGGCTGCTGGCAGAGAAAAAGGCGGCCTACGCCGAGTACCACCGGGCGCAGGAGCAGATGCGGGAGCTGCTGATCCACAAGGCGAACGCCGCCTATCTGCTGGGGCTGGACGAACAGAACCGGCAGTCCACCGAGCGGCAGCGCGAGGAGAAATAGCGATGGCACATCGCGCAGCCACAGATGAAATCTGTGTTACAGGGGGTATGGGGAACGCCCCATCAAGCAAAAGGCGGGGACTCGTCAGAGTCTCCGCCTGCTGTCTTTTGGCTCCAAAAGACCTTGCTTGCCACGTTTGTCAGGAACCACACATTACTCGGGGGGAGCGTTGTTCCCTGTTTACATGCGGAAGCCAAAACAAGCAAGGGAAACGAATTGTTACAAGGGCTCTTTCACAAAGCCTGTGCAAAATTCGATTTTATAACAGAACGATGCTTATGATAATTTAGCTTTCTTTGCAAGTAGAACGGCTTCGGTCAACACAGATCTACGGAGCAATGAAGGAAACCAAATAGAGGCTGACCTTGACCAATACTATCGCTGTTTATCGCACAAAATCGAAGTCGATGATCAAACCAAGCCGAGTGCGATACGTATTACCATAACTGCATCTGCTACCTTAACGAATCCATCGCCGTCCACATCGCCGCAAAGGATCTGCTCAGGAGTGAATTCAATCAGGCCAAGAGCATAACGCATAATCAGAACAGCATCCGAAACCCTGACAGCTCCGTCACCGTCCACATCGCCTACGCCGCCGGGAGTTGAGGCGGTAAACTTCGCAATAAAATCATTCACTCCATCGAAATCATTTCTGTTGATTTCTACGTTTGTTGAAAGCAACGTACCATCCACAGCATACCAACCACAGAATGAGTTTCCCGGGACGGAAGCCGCTTTTATATAATAGCAGATGTCGCCATTTTCATCCCACACAGTACTTACTTCTATAAAGCCGGATCCTTCTGCACTTATCGTGTCAATGTCGATTCGCGGGTTATTCGATAAATCCAATTCCGTCAGATGATTTTCGGAGCAACTCAGGCTTTCAAGTTCGGTATTCGCGCTGACATCAAGCTCCGTAAGCTGATTCCCGGAGCACCACAAACGCCTCAGTTCTGTATTCGCACTGACGTCAAGCTCCGTCAACTGATTCCCGGAGCAGTCCAGGATTTCAAGTTCTGTATTCGCACTGACATCAAGCTCCGTAAGCTGATTCCCGAAGCAATACAGCCATACAAGTTCTGTATTCGTGCTGATGTCAAGCTCCGTAAGCTGATTCCCGGAGCAATCCAGCCGTACAAGTTCTGCATTCGTACTGACATCAAGTTCCGTAAGCTGATTCCCGGAGCAAGCCAGATTTTCAAGTGCTGCATTTGCACTGACATCAAGCTCCGTAAGCTGATTCCAGGAGCAACCCAGCCGTACAAGTTCTGTATTCGTGCTGATGTCAAGCTCCGTAAGCTGATTGTCAAAGCAATACAGCCGTACAAGTTCCGCATTCGCACTGATATCAAGTTCCGTAAGCTGATTCCAGGAGCAATCCAGATCTTCAAGTGCTGCATTTGCACTGACGTCAAGCTCCGTAAGCTGATTCCCGGAGCAATCCAAGCCCGTAAGTGCTGTACAACCGCTGACATCGAGCTCTGTCAATTCGTTTCCGTCGCAATTCAACGCTTCAAGTGCCGCACATCCGCTGACATCCAGCCCGGTCAGTTGGATATCGCCAAATGACCAGCAGCGCACTTCTGCGAGTGCGGTGCACCCACTGACATCGAGGAAACCAACCAATTCTAATGGGAGAGCATCATTGCCAATACCGCCAAAGAAAATTTCATAAAGGCGGTACTCGCCGGCAACAGTTGTCCATTCGACTCTCCCTCGGCAATAATCACCATCATACTCCCGCCAAGTTCTGGGATCCGTAGGATCATAATCCTCACTCAGCTTCTCGCCGTTCCTGACACCGTTTTCATCCGTCTGCTCAAAGAACGCAACCATTTTCTGATAATCATGGTCGTTGTACCCGTCCGGTGTTGCATAACGGGTAGTGGGAGGTGTCATGGCCTCGGCGACCAGCTGCATTGGCATAGCCGAGATAAACATGATGAGTACCAGCAAAATAGCGGCAATCACCTTCAGCTTTCGTTTCATAAAGAAACTCCTTTCAAAAATGTATTCGATAGTTTAGCCTCCTTCTCAAGAGGTTATAGAATGGCTTAGGACAACACATCTCTACTGAGCAGTGGAACCGGCTTAAAGAGCAAGGGGTTGTCCTAAACCAACGCTATTGTAATTTTCCCTTATTGCAAGCAAAATTTTCCTTGCTGTTGAATCTTTGACCGCAATGCCGTCAACCTCTTTTTGACAGCCCATGCACAATGAAGAAATCATAATTCATATCAGCATCAGGATTGCGATGAGCTTCGAGCTTTTGTTTGTCATGTTTGTTTTTGTCTGGTTGGTGTTCATGTTTTTTCTCCTTTGGTGTTCCATTCTTTTGGTTGTTAGGTGTTGGGTTGAAGCTATATCTGTTTGCAACCATATAACTTGCGTTAGTAAACTGAGCTACAAATTCATAGATGGTGTTGCTGCGCAGCCGCGTCCTGTGTCAAGTTCACGACGGCTTCTGGTATGAGTTACGAAGGATACTGCGCATAACTGCCAAATGTATATTTATGCGCTATCCTAATTTGGAAAACAGTATGCGAAGAACAGTTCTGCATAGTCAAGTAATTCCTATGTTCAGTGTAGAGTCTGCCCTTATCGTGCCATTATTGTACACAATTGTAGAAATATCTGTCAACATCGCAATCGCATAAATATGCATTATATGCAAATATATTTTCGCTGCATCAGTAAGCTGCAACTCCTTCACGTCCTAACCTCCTATCATTGTAAGCGATCAGCAAATTATTGAACGGATGTGTATAAAGAAATAGTGTTTCGCTTCGAGTTCAAACGCGCAAGTAATACTCAAAATATTTACAGGTCCAGCCTTGCTTTTGTTCGTGTACTCGTATATAATAAAATTCAAAAGGGAGTTGATTGCGGAATGGAATATATGTCCTGCCCGGAAGCTGCGAAAAAGTGGGGTGTCTCGGATCGCAGAGTCCAAAAACTATGCGGAGAAAATCGCATCCCCGGCGTTTCCCGCATTGGGAATATGTGGCTGATCCCAAAAAACACAGAGAAACCATCCGATCGGCGCACAAAGGATGCAAGAAAGAAAATGAAACAAGGATAGTTTACATCTCCGCATTTTGACCCGTAGGCGCGATTGATACCGCAATGCCCACAGGCCATATACACAGGGCAGTGGTTTTGCGCAGCAAGGTCGCTGCCCTGTCAGCTTTTTATAAAACCATGTTGAACAGGAGGCTTGTTCATGTCTTATCTGCTCTATATGAAACGCTCATTCACGCGCAGTCCCCGCCGTCATGCGGTCCTGTTTGCGGTACTGACCTGCGCGTTTCTGCTGCCGCTGCTGATCTGCATCTATCGTGACAGCAATGCCTGGGGCACGCGGCAATATCTTCTTGCCCGTTCTGCGGGTGAAACCTATCACATTGGGAACGCAGCGGAAGCGGATGTGCCTTATTTTGAGGGTATCCGCGGACTGTCTGCGCCCACTTATCGTGACGGTACCATCTATCTGCATATTCTGTCGGACGAGGAATGGAGAAATTCGGAGAGCGTGACCGTTTTTGAGAACGAGATCCGCAAGCGCATGGAAGCGTCTGGAAACGAAGCCCTGCTCCCGACTGCGTTCAGCTATGAGTACGCCCACGGGATCTCCACCGATCCGTCCCATCTTTCGGGGCAGCGAAGCCTTCTGCTCGTCAATATGCTGGTCATTCTGCTCTCGGTATCGGTGGTGCGTTCCGCTTACCAAAGTCACCTGAAGCGCTTTTCCTCTGATGTTGGGACGCTCCGCGCCTGCGGAGCCGGCCGACGCCAGATCAGCGCCCTGTTTGCCGCGGAGCTTGCGGCGATGTTCCTGCTCGCGGCGGCCTGCGCCGTGGTTATTTCCGTCGTATCGCTGAAAGCGCTGTTCACGGCGTTTCTTGAGATTCGTCACGACAGCCTTGCGTGGCTGATCTTTCATGTGGAGCCGATGAATATTCTGCTCCATCTGGCGGTTTTCTTCGTTACAATGGGACTGTCGCTGGGCATGGCCCTGCACCGATACAGCCGCGAGCCTGCGCGGGCGCTGCTGTATGATATGGAAAATGAGCAGAAGGTCAAGCGCGGACGAAAGCCCCTCAGACGGCGTTTCACCCCGGCGGCAACCCTCTGCGGCCTGTGGCGCAGCCGCACGAACCGCAGCTTCCGTTCCTGTCTTGCTGTTTCCGTTCCCGTCATGGCAGTTTTTCTGCTTCTGTTCAACATCCTCACTGTTGCCTTGCAGGTCACGGGCGCGGAGGAGGAATGGGGGTTGAAGGTTTCCCGTTCCTCCCATGACGGAGAAGGCTTTTCGGATGAGGACATGGCGTATGTTTCCTCTCTGGTGGGTGTGAAGCAGGCGCGCCCCGTATATGAGTCGGACGATTATATCCTGCTGCCGGAGTCCCCGGAGGAGGTGGAGACACCACTGCGTATTCGACCGTACAGCGGTCTTGGCGCTGCGGTACAGACGCTTTCCAAGTATGAGATCGCCGTCAGCCGCAAAGCGGAACACGGCGTCGGGGATGTACTGCGGCTTTGCCGGTCGGAAGCGTATTACGATGAAAACGGGGGGATCAAGCAGCCCGCACCGGAGGATGTGACCGCACTGACGGTGGCTGCGCTGACGGACACGAAGCCGTCCGGATGGGCGCTGGATATCTATGTGAGCGATGAGCTGTATGCGGACATCATCGCCTCAGAGCCGGCAACCGGCATCGAGATCGCCCTGACCGATCCTGCCATGAACGCGCAGGTGGAGACCGCCCTGCGGGCGCGCTTTGCAGGCGCGGAGTATGCTGTCACCAACCGTCAGTCGGGGGCGGATTTCCTGCGGGAGATGTCCTCCGGCGTGTATCTGTTGCTGGGGTACATCTTTGCAGCGCTGTTCCTGCTCATCCTGCTGATCCTCTATGTCCGGCTCTGCGACTACATCGAGGGCAGCCGCCCGCTGATCCGCTCCCTTCACAGGCTGGGCGCGTCAAAGCGGACGCTGTACCGCTCCTATATCCGGCAGGACGGGATCTCCGCCGCCGCTGCCGTTGCCGCGCCGTTTCTGATCAGCCTTCCGCTGACGGCGCTGCTGTGCGTATGGCAGAAAGCCCCGCTGCACCTTGACGGCAGGATGCTCGCAGTATACGCGGCTCTGGCGGCGCTGCTGCTGTTTACCTACTGGCATCCCATACACCGCTCACTCAGGCGCGTATTACGTCCGCTATGACCATGCAAAAAGGAGATTTTTCGATGAATGCAGTTACAGTAAAAAATCTGACCAAGGTGTTCCGGCAGGGCGACGAGGATATCTACGCCGTGGATCATGTCAGCTTTACCGTTGCACCGGGTGAAATGGTCGCCATTGTGGGGCAGTCCGGCTCCGGCAAGACCACAACCGCGCTTCTGATTGAGCGCGAGCTGGACCGCCGCGGCATGGAGACGCACACGCTGCAAATGGACGACTATTTTTCGCCCCTCACGCCCGAGGAGATTGAGGGCCTGCGCCAGAACAAGCTCGACCTCGAGCGCCCCGACCGGGTGGATATCCCGTTTTTCCAGCAGCAGCTGGATCAGATCCTCGCGGGCGAGGAGGTGCAGCTGCCGCATTACAACTTTAAAGAGAGCCGGCGCGAGTTTAACGGACGAACCCTGCGTCGCAGGCCGGGCGAGCTGGTCATTATGGAGGGCATCCACGCGCTGAACCCCAGCGTGACCGGTCACGCAGACGCAACGACACGCGTCTATGTCAGTGTCCGCACGCGCATCACCGCGCACGACGGCTCGGTGCTGCATCCGTCAATGATCCGGCTGGCGCGGCGGCTGCTGCGCGACCGCACCGGCCGCGGCCGCCCGCTGACAGAAACGATCGCCATGCGCCACCGCGTCGACCGCGGCGAGCAGCAATACATCATGCCCTATAAGCCCAACGCGCACTGCTCGGTTGACTCGTTCTATTCCGGCGAGATGAGCGTCTACCGCCCGTGGCTGCTCGACGACCTGACCGCCCTCCTCCCCGACTACCCCGACCTCGCCGAGCTCGTCAAAATTCTCCGCGAACTCCCTTCCATCTCCTCCGACCTACTCCCCCCCGATTCCCTCCTCCGCGAATTCATCGGCGGCAGTGAATTGAACTATT
>OIZA01000923.1_pt1 | contig 12182 bp, 8 predicted proteins | sample 1588381 | NCBI WGS metagenome assembly OIZA01 (sample SAMN03283277) | human gut metagenome | biome: human-associated habitat; material: feces | host: Homo sapiens | place: Peru | collected 2012 | reverse complement strand
TGGCCATGGCTCAGGCGATAGAGAACACCTTCGTTTCCGTTTCGGGAAGTTCGCTGACAACGGTATTCGGTTTCCTTGCCCTCTGCTTTATGCAGTTCACGCTCGGACTTGATATCGGTCTTGTTATGGCGAAGGGCGTTCTGATAGGTTTGATCGCTGTTGTTACTATTCTTCCCGCGGCTGTTCTTCAGTTCGACGGACTTATCACGAAGTTCTCAAAGAGAAGCCTTGTTCCGAGCTTCTCGGGCCTCAACAAGTTCACGCTTAAGCACAAAAAGGTCATAGCGATCATATTCCTGCTTCTGTTCATCCCGGCTTATATCTGCCAGAATCATGTCAATGTCTACTATAACATGGTCGATTCCCTGCCGCAGGATATAGCTTCGGTTTCCGCTCTTAATAAGCTCAAGAGCGAATTCAATATGGCGTCCACTCATTTCGTTATCTTCGACGAGGACACTCCGGCGAGCGTCACGACCCAGATGATAAAAGAAATAGAAGACGTCGACGGCGTCGAGCTTTGTATGGCTCTTAACTCTGTTGTCGGCGGCGCGGTTCCGATATCGTTCCTGCCCGACGACATAAAGAAGATATGCGTCAACGACGGCAAACAGCTTATGATGATAAACTCAAGCTACGCCACGGCTTCGGATGAGCTTAACGCTCAGATCGACAAGATCACGGAGATCGTCAAGTCGCACTCACCCGACGCGTACCTCACAGGCGAGGGCATATTGACGAAGGACCTTATCACTGTCACGAACACCGACTTCAAGGTCACGGGCGCCATTTCGGTCATAGCGATATTCATACTTATACTTATCTGTTTCAAATCCATATCCGTTCCGGCGATACTTGTTATGTCCATAGAGCTTGCGATCATGATAAACGAAAGCTTCAGCTTCCTCATGGGCTCGACGATCCCGTTCATAGCGCCGACGATCATAGGCTGTGTTCAGCTCGGCGCGACGGTTGACTACGCTATGCTGATGGGAACGAGATTCAGAGAAGAGATACGCCGAGGCAGAACGAAGGACGAAGCTATCAAGATAGCCGCCGACGAATCCGACCGCTCGATTTTCCAGAGCGCAGCCGTTTTCTTCTTAGCGACATTCGGCGTGTACGTCACATGTGATATATCAATAATAAAGAGCATATGCGCCCTTTTAGCGAGAGGTTCGCTTATCAGCGCGATCGTCATAATCGTTTGCCTGCCGTCTGTTCTGAACCTTTGCGAGGGACTGATAAACAAGACGAGTATCGGCTGGCGCGAAGACAAACGCCTTTTCAATAAAAAGTCAAGAAAGGAAGAAGTCAAATGAGAAACAATATTAAAAGAGCGGTCAGCCTGTTAATGGCTGTATGTCTTATAATTCCTTTCGTCGGCTGTTCAAAGGACAGCACCGACGACACAACAAAACCCGCAGAAACAACCCAGACTCAGGTCAAATACAATAAACAGGCGAAGAAGGTCGTCAAGACCGAAACCGTCTACGCTAACATGGACACCGCCGGAAAGACGCAGAGCGTCGTCGTTTCCGACTGGCTTCACACCGACACGCCCTGCGTTAAGGTCAGCGATATCAGCGACCTCAAGGATATCGTCAATGTCAAGGGCACAGAAACCCCCGAGGTTGACGGCGAAAAGCTGACATGGCATATGTCCTCGACCGACCTGTATTACAGAGGCTACTCGGAGAAAAAGCTCCCCGTGAACTTCAGCATCAAGTATTATCTTGACGGCAATGAGGTTGCTCCCGAAAAGCTTGCAGGCGCAACGGGCAAGCTCAAAATGGTCATCAAAGCCACAAACGAAAACTACGAGAACTTAAAGCGCAAGGGCAAGACCACAAAGGTCTGCGAGCCGCTTCTTGTCGCGGGCGGAATGATCCTTGACGAGGAAAAGGTTTCGGGCGTCAAGCTCACCAACGGAAAAGCCATAGGCGACGGTACAAAGGAAATAGCCATGTTCGTCGGACTTCCCGGCATGGCGGAGACTTTCAGTTTCACTCAGGCCGAGCTTAAAAAGCTCAGGGAAGAGGTCTTCGGCGGAATGGACTTCTCCGGCGACTTCACCCTCGAGGCGGATGTCAAAGATTTCGAACTCGGTAACATGTACTTCGCGGTAATGCCGCTTTCATCTATCGACGGCGCAATGCAGACAGACGATACGCTTTCGGGCGTCGGCGGACTTCTGACGAATATGTCCGACATTGTCAACGCTGTTTATTCGATCGACGTCGATAAGCTCATCGACACGCTCATGACGAACTCCGACAAGATATCCGACTTCGCCAACCTCATTTCCGACGCAAGGGATCTCTACGAGGAGAACAAGGTGCTTATCAATATCATTTCATCATACATGACGAGCGAGAACATTGACAAGACGGAGAAAGTCCTCAAGGATCTTGATGGAATGAATGTTGAGTCGTACGCCGAGTTACTTGCTTCGGAGGACGTAAGCAAGCTGATTTCGGATATTTCGTCGACCGACTTCTCAAAATATCAGGCTCTTATTTCAAATCCGCTGTTCAAGACCTTCTTCAAGGATCTCGCGACCATCATGGAGGACGCCGACAAGGTTCTCCCGAAGCTCGAGGGCTTGAGCAAGGACGTTCAGAGCGGCAAGTTCGACAAGCTCATGAACGACTGCGAATCGCTTATGCCGACATATGAGGCTCTTTCAAAGGATCTCTCATCGAAAGAAGCTCAGGCGGCTATAAAGAAGCTCCCCAAGACGGTCAAGAAGCTCAGGAGCATCGTAACGACCTTACAGCAGAACGAGAATCTTATAAACACAGTCTCATCGACATTCGACAAGGAAAAGGTCGAGGCTCTGACAAAGGCCCTCGAAAACAGCGAGAGCATCAGCGTCAACTCGATGATGAAATCCATAACGCATCTGACAGACGACCCCAAGGGAACGACGGCTATACTCAAGAAGATGAGCAAGCTCTCAAGCAAGGCTACGATCTATACCAAAGCCGACAAGAGCGCGACGACATCCGTTGTTTATGTATACCGTACACCGGCTATCGGATGATAGAACCTAATATATGATTATTGCGCCGCTTCGGGATTCCGAAGCGGCGCTCGTCTGTGGGCGGCGGCAACCTTTACGAATCCCACCCAACCGCAAAAACAAAAATGCGGCCTGCATATGCAAGCCGCTTTTTCACTATATTGTATATTCTCACTTTATAACATCCGAACCCATATAAGGTCTGAGAACCTCGGGTACGGTGACCGAGCCATCGGCGTTCTGATAGTTTTCGAGAATAGCCGCTACGGTTCTTCCGATAGCTACGCCCGAGCCGTTGAGCGTGTGGACTAGCTGAGCCTTGCCTTTGCCCTCTTTATAGCGGATAGCCGCTCTTCTCGCCTGGAAGTCCTCAAAGTTCGAGCAAGATGAGATCTCGACGTACCTATTATATGACGGCATCCAAACCTCGATATCATATGTCATGGCGGAGCTGAAACCGATATCGCCCGTTGACAGAGCGACAACTCTGTAGGGCAGACCGAGAAGCTGAAGAACTCTCTCGGCGTCGTTCGTCAGGCTCTCAAGCTCGGCGTATGAATCCTCGGGCTTGACGAACTTGACAAGCTCGACCTTGTTGAACTGATGCTGACGGATGAGACCTCTTGTGTCTCTTCCGGCTGAACCTGCCTCGGCTCTGAAGCAGGCGGAGTAAGCGCAGTACTTGATCGGAAGCTTCGCGCCGTCAAGAATTTCGTCTCTATGCATATTCGTGACGGGAACCTCGGCTGTCGGGATAAGGAAATAGTCGTTGTTGACGACCTTGAAAGCGTCGTCCTCGAACTTCGGGAGCTGACCCGTGCCTGTCATGGAAGCTCTGTTGACCATGAACGGCGGGAATATCTCCGTGTAGCCGTGTTCGGTATGAGTGTTGAGGAAGAAGTTGATTATCGATCTCTCGAGCTTTGCGCCCTGTCCTCTGTAGAAGTGGAAACGCGCGCCTGTGACCTTAGCGGCGGTCTCCGGGTCGAGTATGTTGAGGTCGGAGCCTATATCCCAGTGAGCCTTAGCTTCGAAGTCGAACTTTCTCGGCTCGCCCCAGCGGCGGATCTCGACATTCTCGCTGTCATCCTTGCCGATAGGCGTCTTGTCGCTCGGAATGTTCGGGAACTCATACATGATGCTCTTCTGCTTCGCCGCAAGCTCTGTCAGAAGCGAGTCATCCTTTCTGATGCTCTCCTTGATCTCGTTCATCTTCTTCATAAGCTCGCCGACGTCGCCGCCCTCTTTCTTTATCTGAGGGATCTGCTTGCTCGCCGCATTCTGCTGAGCCTTAAGCTCGTCTGTCTTGGCGATAAGTTCGCGGCGTTTGGCGTCTATTTCAAGGATCTCGTCAACGAGAGCGTCCATATCCTTGTTTCGGGTTTTCATGGCCGCTTTGACCTTATCGGGATTTTCTCTGATAACTTTAATGTCTAACATGATTCTTCACCTTTCTGTGATTTATTCTTCAAGTGCTTTCGCTATTTTGGCTAAATCTTCTTTTCCGAAGAATTCTATTTCGAGCGTACCCTTACTTCCCTTTCCGACGAAGACTTTGACTTTCCTGCCCATGGTGTTTCCGAGGGCGAGTTCCACTTCGTCGAAGTATACGTCGCGCTTCTTGACGCGCTTTTCGGGGCTGTCGGCTTTTCCCATGAGTTTGACGATTCGCTCAACTTCGCGTACCGATAACTCTTTTCTGATTATCTCGTTGGCGAGCTCGAGCATCTTGTCTTCGTCGCCGAGCGGAAGAAGAGCCCTCGCGTGACCCGACGATATCATCGAATCCCTGACAAGCTCCGAGAGAGCTTCGGGGAGGTTCAAAAGTCTCAGCGAGTTCGTGATAGCCGGTCTTGACTTGCCGACCCGTTTGGCGCATTCGTCCTGCGTTAAGCCGTATGTGTCTATGAGAAGCTGCAAGCCCTCGGCTTCTTCGATCGGATTGAGGTCCTCTCGCTGCAGGTTTTCTATCAGCGCGATCTCCATCGTCTCGCTGTCGGAAAGCTCCTTTATGACGACGGGGACCTCCGTCAAGCCCGCGAGCCTCGCCGCTCTCCAGCGCCTTTCGCCTGCGACGAGCTGATAGCCGTCCTGAATTGGTCTGACCAGAAGCGGCTGAATGACGCCGTGTTGGGCTATGCTGTCCGCAAGCTCGGAAAGCGCCGTTTCGTCGAATGTTTTTCTCGGCTGATCGCGGTTCGGTTCGATTTCGTTGATGTTTAATTTTACCGTACTCGATGAGCTGATTTCCTCTATCGAGTTGTCGGCGAAAAGGGCGTCAAGCCCTCTGCCGAGGCCGCCTTTTTTAGCCGCCATACGCTTTCCTCCTTTTTATTTTTTGTGATTGCATCTTAAAAATTCGAGCGCAAGCTCCATATATGCGTCCGAGCCTTTCGACGCCCTGTCGTAGTAGTAGACGGGCTGACCGAAGGACGGAGCCTCCGACAGGCGGACGTTTCTCGGAATGACCGAGGAATAGACTTTCTGCGGAAAGAAGCGCTTGACCTCCGTGACGACCTGCTGAGTCAGGTTGAGCCTGCCGTCATACATCGTCAGAAGAACGCCCTCCATTTCGATGAGCGGATTATAAAGCCGCTTGACCTGGCGGACGGTGCTCATAAGCTGTGAAAGTCCCTCAAGCGCGTAATATTCACATTGAATAGGTACGAGTATAGTGTCCGATGCGCAAAGCGCGTTGAGCGTGATCAGGCCGAGTGCGGGAGGGCAGTCAAGAAAGATGAAATCATAGTTGCCCTTTATCGGGGCGAGACCCGTCTTGAGCCTTGACTCTCTGCGCTTTCCGTCCACGAGTTCAAGCTCGGCGCCCGCTAAATTCATGTTCGCGGGCAGAATATCAACATTCTTGCACCCGGTGGGGCGTACCACATCTTCGGCGTTCACTCCGCCGAGAATAACGTCGTAGCTTGACAGCTTTATTTCCCTTTTGTTAAGTCCCATACCGCTCGTGGCGTTGCCCTGCGGATCTATGTCGACTATCAGAGTGCGAAAGCCGAGCGAGCCTATGCAGGCGACGAGATTGACCGCCGTCGTGGTCTTACCGACTCCGCCTTTCTGATTGACTATCGAAATGATCTTTCCCATTTTATCTCTCCCGGTTCTGCGTTTAAATGAATACTTAAAACATTATAACACAAAGAAAAAGAGTTGAAAAGAGAAAAGGCGAAAAAAACGCAAAAATGAAAACACCCCTGCCGACGGCGCAAAACCGAGGCAGGGGGAAAACTGTTATTATCTGTTGCCCTTGACGAGCTGATTATACATTTTGATGTATTCGTTAGCCGATCTGCCCCAGCTGAAGTCGCAGTCGAGGGCTCTTTGAACGAGCGTCGGCCAGTATTCTCTGTTGTAGTAGGCGGTGACGGCTCTTCTGATAGCGTCGAGCATATCGTGGGCGTTGTAGCTCTTGAATGTGAAGCCGTTGCCCTTTCCGTCGCCCGAGTCGGTTATCGAATCGCGAAGTCCGCCCGTCTCTCTGACTATCGGCACGGTGCCGTATCTCAAGGCGACCATCTGTGAAAGTCCGCAGGGCTCGCTCTTCGACGGCATGAGGAAGAGATCCGCGCCGGCGTAGATCTTTCTGGCGAGAGCCGGAACAAAGCCGAGCCTTATCGCCATCTTGTCGTGATGTCTGTCCGCCATATCCTTGAAGAACGACTCATACTGCCAGTCGCCGGAGCCCAAAACGACAAACTGAACGTCGGTTGTGTTGAGAAGCTCCTCCAAAACAGCCTTGATAAGATCAAGTCCCTTATGGTCGACAAGCCTTGAAACAAGACCGATTATGGGTACGTCGGGTCTTATGGGCAAGCCCATGTTTTCCTGTAAGCCCGCCTTGTTGAGCTTTTTGTTCGACCAGTCGGCGGCGCTGTAGTTAGCGAATATATTCTCGTCCGTTTCGGGGTCATAGTTCACGGTGTCTATGCCGTTGAGTATGCCCTGAAGCTTCCACTGTCTGGCTCTGAGAATGGTGTCAAGTCCGTGGCTGTACCACGGGTCGAGTATCTCCTGAGCGTAGGACGGGGAAACGGTCGTGACCTTGTCGGCGCATTCGATAGCGCCCTTCATGAAATTGATGTCGCCGTCGTATTCGAGAATGTTGGCGTTGCCCTCAAGTCCGATGACATCGCTTATTATCTCCTTGCCGTATACTCCCTGGTACTGAATATTATGAATGGTGAAGACCGTCTTTATTCCCTGGTACCACGGGTCTTTGGCGTACATTGTGGTGTAATACACCGGGGTCAGCGCGCTCTGCCAGTCGTTGCAGTGGATGATGTCGGGCTTGAAATCTATATGCGGAAGCATCTCGAGAACGGCCCTTGAAAAGAACGCGAATCTCTCGGCGTCGTCATAGTGGCCGTATATCGTGTCACGCTTGAAATAATACTGATTATCTAAAAGATAATATATGACGCCGTTGGCTTTGGCTTCGAAGATTCCGCAATACTGACGTCTCCACGCGACGGGAACGGAGATGCTCGTCAGAAAGGTCATCTTATCCTTAAGCTCCTGCTTTATCGTGTCATACATCGGCATGACCACGCGGCAGCCTATGAGGCGGCGTCTCAATGCCTGCGGAAGCGAACCGGCTACGTCTCCGAGTCCGCCGCTCGCCATAAAGGGGAGAGCTTCGCTGGCAACATATAAAACTTTCATTCTTTCACCCTCTTAACCTGTTTAAACTGTTATCTTTTTGCCGACATACAGAGGATAGCTCTCTGCGCCCGAAAGGTCTCTCGCCGGCTTGACGAATACGTCCTTGTCGAGAATAGCGTAGTTCACGCTTGCGCCTTCGCCGACGAACGTATCCTGCATGACGATCGAGTCCTTTATCATAGCGCCCTCTTCGACCGTGACGCCGCGGAACAGGATCGAATTTTCGACCTTGCCCTTGATAATGCAGCCGTCGGCTATGAGCGAGCCCTTGACGTCGGAATTGAGACCGTAGGTCGTGGGCATATTGTCTCTGACCTTGGTGTAGACGGGTCTTTCCTTATTGAAAAGCTGTTTGTACTCGCCGGAAACGAGCGCGAGGCTGATATCATAATAGCTTTGAAGCGAGTCTATCGTCTTGGCGTACTCCTTGACTTCATAGCCGTATATTTTCAGAGACTTGACGTTCTTCTGGATGATGTCTTTCTCGAAAACCGCAGCGTTCGAGCTGACGGCGCCGTTGATAAGTCTTTCGAGAAGAAGTCTCGACATGACGATTATGTTCAGCGAATAAGGCTCGACCTTGTCCGTCGCCGGGCATATCGAAATGTTCCTGACTCTGCCGTCCTTGTCGGTGTCGAGAACCATTCTGCCGTCCGTCTTGGGGACGAAGCCCTTCTTGTAGGCGATGGTGATGTCCGCCTTGCTGTCCTCATGGAACTTGAAGAGATCGTTGTAGTTTATGTTGCATATAACATTGCAGTCCGAGAGGACGACGTATTCCTTATTGCTGTGGGAAATGTAGTTCATGATGTTTGAGAGAGCTTCTATTCTCGAAGTATACATTCCGCTTGATTCGAGGTTGAACGGCGGAAGTATGGTCATGCCCTCTCTCTTTCTTGAGAGATCCCAAGCCTTACCCGAGCCGAGGTGATCCATGAGAGACTGATAGTTGCTCTTGGTGATAACGCCGACCTTGCTCATACCGCAGTTGACCATGTTGCTCAGAACAAAGTCGATGAGACGGTATCTGCCTGCAAAGGGGATAGAACCCATGGTTCTGATATTTGTCATTTCTCTGATGTTGTCATCGTAGGCACTGCTGAAAACTATGCCGAGAACGTTTTTGCTGTTCATTTTTTAGCCCCCTTTATGCTCTTTTCAACCATTTCTTTCGGCGCAACGACTGCGCCCTTGCCTATCTCTATATCCGAGCCGAGAACGGCGACGCCCCAGTCGTCTAAGTTCTCCATATCTTCGGGAGATTTTCCGACGACGGCGTTTTCGTCGACGACGGTGTTTTCGGCGACTATCGCGTACTGAACGACGGCGCCTTTCTTTATCTTCGCTCCGGGCATGACTATCGAGTAGTGGACCTTTGCGCCCTCGGCGACTTCGACGTTCGAGAAGATGACCGAATAGTCGATATCGCCCTCAATGTCGCATCCCTCGGCTATCATCGAGTTTTCGACATGAGCGTTGAGACCGATATAGTGAGGCGGAGTGGCTGTGTTCTTCGAATATATCTTCCATGTGTCGTCGCTTAAATCGAGGTCGACCTTGGGATTGAGAAGATCGAGGTTCGCTTCCCAAAGGCTGTCGATAGTTCCGACGTCTTTCCAGTAGCCGTCGAACTTATAAGCGAAGAGCCTTTCGCCTGCGCCGTGCATGGCGGGAATGACGTCCTTTCCGAAGTCATTTGATGAGTTCGGGTTCGCTTCGTCGTCTATGAGGTACCGGCGGAGTTTCTTCCATGTGAAGATATAAACGCCCATGGAAGCCTTGTTCGACTGCGGATGCTTGGGCTTTTCCTCGAAAGCGGAGATAGCGCCGTCGTCGTCGACGAACATCAGACCGAAGCGGCTCGCCTCCTCCCAGGGTACCTCAAGCATGGCTATCGTGCAGGCTGCGTCATGCGCTTTATGGAAAGCGAGCATTTTGGCGTAGTCCATCTTATATATGTGGTCGCCCGAAAGAACGGCGACATATTCGGGGTCGTATCTGTCGATGAAGTTTATGTTCTGATATATGGCGTTAGCCGTTCCCTTATACCATTCGGTACCCTTGATCTGCTGATAAGGGGAAAGGACGTGAACGCCGCCGAAGTTTCTGTCGAGATCCCAAGCCGCGCCGTTTCCGATATAGTCGTTGAGCTCGAGCGGCTGATACTGCGTCAGCACGCCGACCGTGTCGATTCCGGAATTAGCGCAGTTTGAAAGCGGAAAATCAATAATTCTGTATTTTCCTCCGTAGGGTACTGCGGGCTTTGCGATTTTCTTTGTGAGCACGCCGAGACGGCTGCCCTGTCCGCCGGCCAAAAGCATGGCGAGACACTCTGTTTTGCGAGCCATAAAAATTCCTCCTTTATATTATGAAATGCTGTTTAAAACAATTTTTAGCTGTGAATAAGGGTACTCGTCCTTGGGATCTTCGGCTATCATTTCGAAAGCCTCGGCAAGTCTTTCGGCGTAGCTTCGCATTTTTCCTTCGCTGTATGTGAAAGCGTCCGCCGTGTCGGAGAATACCTCTTTGTTGTAGTCGCTTCCGAGATCCGCGCCTGAGTTTTCGCTCAGATGAAGAACATCGGCCGCGGCTCTGTGAAATATGTCGTTGTCGCCCGTTTCGATATATTCCCGAAGCTCGTAGGCGATGAGTTTCGCCCCCTCGGTGAAATATTCGCTGTCTGTTTTCTTCTGTCGCGCCGACGAAATGCCTGCACGCAGTGAGAGCGTACCTATAATTATTCCGATCACGCAAACGGCGACTGTCAGAACCTTTTTCATTTCTTGATCACCCTTTTCGGGCTTTTCTTCGCCGCCGACTTTTTCTTGAGATAAATCGCGCTGTTGGGCGGAAGCGAAATTGTCAGGCTTTGATCCTTGCCGTGCATCTTGACTTTCTTCGTTGTGACCCTCGTCTTGGGACCTCTGCCCTCGCCGCCGAACTTTTTGTCGTCGGAATTCAGGAGCACCTCATAGGTTCCGGGCGAATCGACGCCGAAAGAATATTTCTCCCTGCAGACATTCGTCAGGTTGCAGACGGCGACGATCTCTTCGCCCTTGCTGTTCTTTCTGACGAAAGCGAGGCAGGAGTTTTCATTGTCATCGCTGACAAGCCACGAAAAGCCCTCCCAGCTGTAGTCTATCTCCCAAAGGGCGGACTGTTTAAGATAAAGCTTGTTTATCGCTTTTGAGTATTCCTGAAGCTGTCTGTGCTTTTCATAGTCCAGCAGCAGCCAGTCAAGTCCCTGATCGTATTTCCATTCGATGAACTGACCGAATTCCTGGCCCATGAACATCAGCTTCTTTCCGGGGTGAGCCATCATGTAGCCCATGAAAGCTCTTACGCCGGCGAACTTTTCTTCATATGTTCCGGGCATTTTGTTTATCAGCGAGCATTTTCCGTGAACGACCTCGTCATGCGATATCGGGAGAACGAAGTTCTCCGAGAAAGCATAGAAGAACGAGAAAGTCAGCAGATCATGATTGTATTTTCTGAAAAGACCGTCAAGCGAGAAATAGCGGAGAACGTCGTTCATCCAGCCCATGTTCCACTTGAAGTTGAAGCCCAGACCGCCGTCCGAAGCGGGCTTTGTGACCATGGGCCACGCGGTGGACTCCTCAGCAATCATGTACTTGTGGGGGTGACGGCCCAGCACGGTGTTGTTCAGCTTGCGCAGGAAGGCGATGGCTTCCAGGTTCTCCTTGCCGCCGTCCTTGTTGGGCTCCCATTCGCCCTGCTTGCGGTTGTAGTCCAGATACAGCATGGAGGCCACGGCATCCACACGCAGACCATCGATGTGGTACTGCTCCAGCCAGTACAGTGCGCTGGAAATGAGGAAGCTCTGCACCTCGTTGCGGCCGAAGTCGAACACCATGGTGCCCCACTCCTTGTGCTCACCACGCTTGGGGTTGGGGTCCTCGTAGCAGGCCTCGCCGTCAAAATTGTACAGACCAAACTGATCCTTGGGGAAGTGGGCGGGCACCCAGTCCATGATGACGCCGATGCCTGCGGCGTGCATCTTATCCACAAAGGCCATAAAGTCCTTGGGGGTGCCGTAGCGGCTGGTGGGTGCAAAATAGCCGGTGACCTGATAGCCCCAGCTGCCGTCAAACGGATATTCCGTAATGGGCAGCAGCTCCACATGGGTATAGCCCATATCTTTAATATAAGGCACAAGCTGATCCGCCAGTTCGGAATAATTATAGGGGACACCGTCCTCCTTCATTTTCCAGCTGCCGGCATGCAGCTCATAGATGCTCATCGGGCCGTTGATCACATCATTTTTCTTCTGCGCATCTTCCCACGCGGCATCGTGCCAGTCAAAGCCGGAAATATCAAAAACTTTGCTGCCGTTGGACGGGCGGGTTTCGGCATGGAACGCATACGGGTCAGCCTTGTACACCAGCTCATCCGCCGAGGTGGTAATGCAGTATTTATAAACATCATAGATTTTGATGCCGGGAATGAACAGCTCCCAAAT